>Ga0172370_10004466_pt1 | contig 18716 bp, 17 predicted proteins | sample LakKiv5m_FD_114538 | JGI IMG/M metagenome (GOLD analysis project Ga0172370, IMG submission 114538) | Freshwater microbial communities from Kabuno Bay, South-Kivu, Congo - kab_022012_11.5m | ecosystem: Environmental > Aquatic > Freshwater > Lake | place: Democratic Republic of the Congo...
GGCGTATACTTATTGGGATTATTCCCAATACTACGTCGGCACGATGAGCAATCCGGCTCCGATGACCTACGCCTGGGCCAGTTATGATTTCATGTACGAGGGCTATGGCTCGCTGGGTCTCGACGCCCACACCTACATCCACGAGACCGGCCATGTTTTGGGTCTTGACGACTATTATTCGTACACCGATGGCGACTGGGGCGCCGCCGGCGGCGTCGACATGATGGATTATAACATCGTCGACCATAACGCCTTCAGCAAGTTCCTGCTTGGCTGGGCCGACCCGTACGTCATCGATGGCACGGCCGCGACGACGGAAATCACGCTTGATCCGTTTGAATCGTCTGGTGATTTCATCCTTATCAACGACGACTGGAACGGTTCCGCCTACGACGAATACCTGATTCTGGAGTTCTACACCCCGACCGGCCTCAATTATAAGGATTCGCTCACCGGAGGCTACCCCGGTAACGGACTGCGGTCGTTCACCGAACCTGGCATCAAGATTTACCATGTCGACGGGCGCCTCGGAGCCTATAACGGCGAAAGCGGCAATTTCATCGGTTATACGGACACGCTCGATCTGTCGGCCACGCAATATGCCTTCATCGCCCACAGCAACACTGTCGATTACAGCGAAAACGCCAATTTCCGGCTCCTGCATCTATTGGAAGAAGGCGGCGTCAACACGTTTAAAGACGCAGGCGCCTATGCCACCAATGCGACTTTGTTCCAGCAAGGCGACAGTTTCAACCCCACGGATTACAGCGCGTTCTTTTTCCAGGCCGGAGGACGTTTCAACGACAATTCTTCCATCGGCTATTCGATCGCGATAACCTCGATGTCGAGCTCGCAGGCGACGGTTACGATCACCAAGATTTAGGCGTAAAACAAAACCGAAGCAAAAAAAGAAGGCCATTCGGCCTTCTTTCATTTCTTCAAATGGCAAGATACTTCTCGAGTTCCCAAGCGGTGATCAGTTTGCGGTATTCGTCCCATTCAAGTTCTTTGGCGTAGACGTATTTGTTGAACGTGTGCTCGCCCAGGGTCTCGATGATGAGCGGATCGATTTTCATTTCCTTGATCGCGTCTTTGAGGTTTTCCGGCAGATTGGCGATGCCTTGTGCTTCGCGCTGCTCGCGCGTCAGCGAGAAGATGTTGTCGTAAACCGGAGGGAGTGTCTCGTCGGACGGATTGTTGATGCCCTCGAGCCCGGCCGTGATGATGACGGCCAAGGCCAGATAGGGGTTGGCCATCGGGTCGACGTTGCGGATTTCGGCGCGGGTACCGCTGCTTCGGGTGGCCGGGATGCGGATCATGGCGCTCCGGTTGGCGTCGCTCCAGCAGGCGTAACAGGGCGCCTCGTATCCCGGAATCAGCCGTTTATAGGAATTGACGGTCGGGTTTGTGAGACCTGTGAGACCACGCGCGTGTTTAAGGATGCCCGTTATCCATTTGCGGGCCAAATGCGACAGTTTCATCTGATCGTCGTCATCGAAAAACAGATTGTTGCCGTCGGCGTCGCTGAGCGAGCAGTTGGTATGCATGCCGCTGCCGGCGATGGAGGCAATCGGCTTGGCCATGAACGTCGCGAACAGATTGTGGCGCCGGGCGATTACTTTCACCAACTGCTTGAAAGTCTGGACGTTGTCGCAGGCCGCCAAGACGTCGGAAAAAAGGAAATTGATCTCGTGTTGTCCTTGGGCGACTTCGTGATGGCTCGTCTGGACGACGAAGCCGAGTCGTTCCATCTCAAGGGCGATATCGCGCCGCGTGTACTCGTCCCCGTCAAGCGGCGCCATGTCGAAATAGCTGCCGACGTCGTTGGGAAGCGTCGTCTTCGGACGCCCTTCGGAATCGAGTTTGAACAGGAAGAATTCCGGCTCAAACCCGATGTTGATATTGGCGATGCCGGTCTCGTTCATTTTCCTGATTGCCCTTTTAAGGATGAAACGTGGGTCCCCTTGGAATGGTTTTCCGTAAGGCGTGTAGACGTCGCAAATCAGCCGCGCGACCTTGCCGTAGGCCATGTCCTCGAACGTCAGGATGAGCCAAGTATCCAAGTCGGGTCTTAGAAACATGTCGGCTTCCTTAATGCGGACGAAGCCTTCGATCGAGGAACCGTCGAACATGATGCAGCCGTTGATGGCGTCCTCGAGGCGCGACGATGGAATCTCGACGGCCTTGATGGTCCCGAGCATGTCCGTGAATTGCAGGCGGATGAAGCGGACGCCTTCGTCCGTCGCCGCTTGCAGGATGTCTTTTTTCGTATAATGATTTCCATTCATGATGTAGCCCTCTTGATGATAAGCACAATTATCGCTCAATCGGAAACGAATGCAATATCATTTTCCAATAAAAAAAGAAATGATGTCCGGGACGCCATTATTTTTTCATCAATTAAGAAAAGCGATTGGTTTTAAATTCCAAATGTCAGCAAGGACAATCGTTGCCTTCTTGGTTTCCGGTGTCCGGCGTCGATGTCGGCGGCATGTTTGAAGTGCCTTGGGAGCCGGTTCCGGTATCGGATGACGAAGACGTCTCTGAATCCATGTGATGGTTGCCGTGGCTGTCCATCCATTCGCTGATGTCGGAACCCCAACCGGAGCCACGGCGGTCATCGTCGTGCTCATGCTGGGAGCAACGGCTGTCATAGTCTTGGCGATATTGGCCGATCTGACTTGAGAAGTCGGCATAGCCCTCGAAATTGGCCGGCGCCAACGTCTCGTCTTCGTAGGCGGCGCCGTAGATCAGCTGGGCGCGGAAATAGGTTTCGAGTTCGGCTTTGAGATTCGCTCTCAATCTGACGTTATAGGTTTCGTCGGGTCCGCTGATGCGATAGGCGACGTAATTGCCGACGGCATAGGATTTGATATAACCGGCCCGGCGGGCGTAGCGGACCAACTCCAATGTCAAATCGACGGCTTTTTGCCGCAGGGTGTTTTCAAGTCCCAAACCGCCGGCGATGATCTTGGAGGCGTCGTTTTCGGCATGAAGGGCGTTATTGGCGTTGGCGTCGAGGGCGACCGTCTTGCCATAACGGTCGAGGCGGAATGAAAACACGGGCGTGTCCTCATCCGCTTCCTGATATTTGATGGTCGGCATAACGGCGGGTTCCGGAATGGGCTCTTCCGCCGGGATGATTTTCAGCCTGATCGAAGTTTCGCCGCTGGCGACGATGAATCCGTTGATGAAGGTCGGGACAAGCAAGACACCGATGACCAAAATCGTGATGCCCATGCTGAAAGTGCCGATCTTACTGAATGGCCATTGCCATTTAGGTTTCGGTTTGACGCGTTCGGGTTCGAGACCGACTTCTTTATAGATATTGCCCAAAACGTCGGGCATGATCTTGTCGGCTTCGATCCGCAGGCGGTTTTTCAGGCGACGGTCATCCATTCAATCCTCGGCTCCTTCCTTGAGGTTTTGCTGCATTTTTTTAACGGCGGTTTGGTATTTCCAAGTCACGGTCCCTAACGGAAGTCCCATGAGTTCGGCAATCTCGCGGTGCTTGTATTCACCGATCGCGTGGAGGAACAGGATGTTCTGCTCGTCCGGCTCGAGCACGCTTTTGGCCAGGTCGATCGTCGGCGTGTCCCAATTGGGCTTTTCGACGATGGCGCCGGCTCGTTCGTGCTGGGCGTCGAAGTCGACCTGTTCGTCGCGGTGACGTTCCTTGATGATGTTCAAAGCCCGGTTTCTGGCAATCGTGAACAGCCAGTTGATGCCGCTCGTGCCCGGTTCGTAGCTGCCGGCGGCGCGATAGGCTTTGACGTACGTTTCCTGCATGATGTCTTCGGCCAGCTGGTAATCGTTGATGATCGGCAGCACGAAGGCGAAAACGGCGCGCCGCGTCAGCTCATACAGAAGAGCCAGCCCGTTGCCATCGCCGTTTTGGATGCTGATGATCGCCCGATCGATTTCCTGTCTCATTTTCAGATATCGTTATTCTATCATCCCATGAGACAATTGACAGGGGCCGGCCTCAATATATAAACAAAAGGTCATAAATATTTATTGGTCATTCTTCGACGTCAAGGATGTCGCGGTAGGCAATCGTTATTTCGTCGCATTCGATTTGGCGATTCAAGACGTCGATTCGCTTGATCGCGACGTCGCAAACGCGGATGAAACCGTCGGCGAAATAGGTGACGCGCAGCCGCCCGCCGCGATAATTCGTCAAAGTCCGCTCGATCAGTTCGGCCTGGTCGGCGCTGATGTGGGGGCGCGAGATTTTCTTCTTTTCGCGCAACATCCGGGCCATCGTGCCCTTTTGTTCGATCAAGGAGGCGTAGGGCGCCCATTTCTTCATGCCGCGGTCGCTCATTGACGGTGGCCTCCGATCAGTCGGTGGCGTTCGATCGTCGTCGAATGCTTCAAGAGGGCCGTCGTCTTCATGACGGCGTTGCGGCCGTAACGGAATTTTATTTCATCGAGGGCGCGCTGGAGCCGGCGTTGTTTATCCTGTTCCTCGGGATCGATGAAAAGATTGATTTGTTCGTACAAAAGCGGCGTCAGTTTGCCGAACGAGAAGCCGACGTTGCGGATCGTTCGCTTCGGGTCGACGTATTTCCAGTAAAGCGTCAAAAGCGCTTCGTTTAGGATTTTTACATCGTCGGTCGGGCGCATCAACGCCATCTGATGCGAAAAGCCGCCGGGATCGCTGTAACCGATGAAAAGCGAAATAAGGCCGGTCAGCTTGCTTTCAAGGCGCAACCGCATGCACAAATCGTCGCCCATTTCGGTAATGACAAGCGGAATCTCATCGCTTCGGTAATCATGGTAAAGCACTTGCCCCATGTTCAAACTTGGACTTTCGGGCTGGTATTTTTGGCGGATTTGCGATTCGTCGATGCCGTTGGCGTGGTTCCAGAGTTGGACGCCCATGACCCCGAAGACGAGCGCCAGCGTTTCTTTCGGGAAACGGGCGAGATCGCCGATCGCTTGGATGCCCATGTTGTTGAGGCGGGTTTCAAGCCGCGTCGAAATGCCCCACATGCGCGACAAAGGCGTCAGGGGCCATAGTTTTGCTTTGATGTCGTCAAGCGTCCATTCGGCGATGCCGTCTTTGGCTTTCTTGGCTTCGAGGTCGAGGGCCGACTTGGCGATGAAGTTGTTGGGGCCGATGCCAGCGGTGGCGTAAAGCCCGAGTTGGCGATGAATCGCGTCCATGATGCGCCGGATCAGCTGTCGCGGCGTCAGTTTGTACATTTTAATATAAGGTCCGAGGTTGACGAAGGCCTCGTCGATGCTGTAGACGTGGATGTCGTCCTCGCCGACGAAGTCGAGGATGATCGAGATGACGTCGGCCGATTTCTTGAGGTACAGGCTCATTCGCGGCGTCGCGAAGATGATGTCGTGGTTCTTCGGAAGCTCGAACACGCGGCAGCGCGAGGGAACGCCCCGTGCTTTCAGATAAGGCGACACCGACAGGACGATCGTGCCCGTGCCCCGCGATTTGTCGGCGACCACGAGCGGAGTCGCGAACGGGTCGAGGTGGCGCTCGACGCATTCGACGGTAGCGTAAAAAGCTTTAAGATCGATGACCGCGACGACTTGGTTGGTCACGACAATCACTTCCTTCGCACCCGTCTTGCGTCATCATTATATGCCGTTAAAATTATAATTTTAAGACTTGATTTTACCGCTCGCCCGTACTTGTCCGATGCCTACATAAAACGCGGTTTTCATGGTAAAATTAAATAACGTTTTTCATAAGGAGACAGAAGATATGGATTGGCTCGTTTACGTTCTTTTGGGACTATTGGCTGCCTTGATGGCCGGCGGTTTCATTTTCATCGCCTTACAACTTAGGAAGAAGCCCGAGCCGACGCTGACGAACCAGGACTACGCCGAACTCGGCAAGGTCCAATCGAAGATGGACAATCTCGAGACGAACATCCCGGGCATCGTCCAAAAGACGATCGCCGAATCGCAGAACCTCTACCTGCAGCAGCAAATCGAGGTCCAGCAGAAAATCGCCGAAGCCCTGAGCAAGAACTTCAAGGACATCACCGAAAACGTCGCCGCCCGGCTCGATTCGGGCTTCAAAGCCACCAACGACACCTTCGCCGAGGTCAACAAACAGCTTGGGGCGATCGGGAAGACGCAGGATACTTTGACGGCCGTTTCCGGCGAAGTCAACAGCCTCCGCCGCGTCCTCGAAGGCAACCAAACGCGCGGACGGTTCGGCGAGATCACGCTCGAGGCCATCGTCCGCAGCGTGTTCGGTGACGAAGTGCGGGACATCTATGCCTTCCAGAAAGACATCAAGGTTTCCCATGACAAGACGGTGACCCCCGACGCCACCATCTATTTGCCGGAGCCCGACAAGCGCTTATGCATCGATTCGAAATTCCCGTTGGCGAGCTATCGCGATTTGTTGGATCAGGCCGACAACCAAAAGGAATTGCTTAAGAAATTCGCGACGGAACTGAAGCTTCATGTCGCCAAGATCCGCGACAGTTACATCATCAGTAACGAAACGGCGCCTTATGCTTTGATGTTCATCCCGAGCGACGGGGTCTTCGCCTATATCCACAGCCGCCTGTTTGACATCGTCGAGATGGCCTACCGCGTCAACGTCATCATCGTGTCGCCCTCGACGCTCCAGCCGATTCTGACGACCGTCAACATGCTGCGCCTCGACCGCCGCCGGGCCGAGAATATCCAAGCCCTGAACGAAAAAATCGAAAAGCTGCGGATGGAATTCGCCAAATTCGCCGAAGCCTGGGATAAAGTCGCGAAAACAATCCGTCAATCGCTGGGGTCGTTCGACGCCGTCGACGTGCGCGCCCGCGCTTTGACGAGGGCGTTCGGCAGCATCCAAACGGCCGAAGCCGAAAATGAAATTGCCGCTGTCGCCGATATTGATAATGACGTTGATTTGCCATAGTATAATAATCAACTGTTTTCTTCCGGTCTCATGAAGGAGCATCGATATGGTTCATTCCGCTATCATCCAGCAGGTCATCGGGGCGATTTTCGGGTTTCAGTACCTTGTTGACGTCCTCGTCGGCATTTTCATCCTCATCGCTTTTTTCATCGGAATATCGCGTGGCATGTGGCGTTCGCTTTGGCGCCTCATCTTCGTGGTGCTCGTGCTCGTCTTGGTCAATATGTTCGCGATGGACGCCGTGGCGCAGTTCGTCGATAACGGCTTCTGGACGTTGACCGGGATGTCCGTCACCATCGAGATTCCGTTAATCGGGTCCCAGCAGTTCACGTCGCTTGGTTCCATCATCGAAGGCATCCGCGACTACGCCGATTTGGCCGGACACCTGCCGATAGCCTCGCCGTTCCGCGACGACGCGTTTTTGGCGGCCTTTTCATTGGCATTAGCCCGCATGGTCGGTTGGCTCATCGTCGTCTTGCTGACGATGGTCGTCAGCTGGCTCGTCTCGGGTTTGCTATGGCTCATTTTGTGGGGCCCGCTCCTCAAATCGGTCAAGAAGAAGAAAGTCAAATTCGTCGGCGGTCTCCTTGGTTTGGTCCAAGGGTATGTTTATGCCCTGGTGTTCGCAATTTCCTTCAGCCCGCTGACCGGCGCCTTGGCCGTGCTTGAGAACCCGACGGAACAGCCATACGCCGTCGGGGAAGTCATCCCGCTGGCCGCCGACGGTCTTCGTCCCGAAAACTCATTGGTGCTTAACATCCTCACCGACTCGAGCAATCCGTTCGGGTTATTCACCGGCATCGGTAGTTTCGACCATGACGGGACGTCCTACAACCTCGCCCAGGTCCTGATCCAGTTCGTCCAGGAGACGGAAGCCCCGGCAACATAGAAACCGCTTTCATACACGCATTTGTGAAAAGACCACGAAAGTGGTCTTTTTTTTTTGCAAAAAAAGCGCTTTTCAACCTTTATTTACCAATGGTCGGAGTGCTAATATCAAATTGTGACACGACCATCGCTTTTGATCAGACGGATGACTTTGACGGCCATTCTTTTGGCCTTGCTCGTGGCCGGGCAGTTTTTGTTCGGTTTGCTTGGCGCGCCTGTGGCGCAATACGTCGTCGGCAGTTGGGTCAATCTCATTTTGGCGACGACCGCGCTAACCGTCGGTTGGCCGTATGCCGCCGTCTTGGCGCTCGTCTCGCCCTTCGTGGCGTTTCTGCTTGGCTTGGCGCCGCCTTTTCTCGAAATAACTCCCTTCATCGCCTTGGGCAACGCCTTTTTCATCAGCGTCATTTATCTTTTTTCCAAAGTTCCGGCCGCGGCGCGTTTCCGGATACCGTTAGGGCTCTTTGGCATCGTCGCCGCCTCATTTTCCAAAGCCGGTTTGCTGTACGTGACGATCGTCCTATGGATTCTGCCGACGCTGCCGCTATCGGCAGGTCAAGCCATTATCTATGCCGCCGTTTTTTCGATCAATCAATTACCGACAGCCTTGATCGGCGGCGGGTTGGCGCTCGCCGTCGCTTGGCCGCTTAAGCAAGCGCTCGCTTACCGCAAGGGAGGAAACGTATGAAACCGCTGTCCGAACACGCCAAAAAAAGACTAGGGGAAATCATCGCCCATTACGATGGCATGAAAACGCCGCTGATGATGATTCTCAGTGACTACCTTGGTCATCCGAACAGCGAAAAAGCCCATCATCTCTTACATACGCATTACCACGCGCGCACGCCTTTCCCGCGCTTGGACGACAAATAGCGATTTTCGTTTCGAAGGCAAACAAAAAGGCCTCGGTATTCGCGCCAAGGCCTTTTTTATCGTGAGTTAGACAAGTTTCTTGCGAAGATAGCCGGACAAGAAATCGACGACCAACACCATGATGACGATGGCCAACAAGACGGTGCCCGCCATTTCCCAGGCCGGGTCGGCCGTGTTCGTCAAAGCCAGCGAGAGCGGCAAGCCGATGCCGCCGGCGCCGACGAGCCCGAAAATGGTGGCCGAACGGAGATTGATGTCAAAGCGGTACAAGGTGACCGAGGTCAGTTCCGGCATGATGTTGGGGATGATGCCATAACGGACTTTCTGCCAGGCGTTGGCCCCGACCGAATCGAGGGCCTCGAGCGAACTCCGATCCATGTTGTCGATCGATTCGGCGAAGAGTTTGCCGAGCATGCCGATCGAGTGGATCCCGATCGTGAAGATGACCGTCAGCGGCGTCATGCCCAAGCCCTTGACCAAGATGAAGGCCAAAATAAGTTCCGGGAACACGCGGATGAGCACGAGGATCGTCTCCCCGACTTTACACCATTTCTTGCCGACGACGTTTTCGGAGGCCAAGAAGCCGAACGGCAAGGCCAAGACGGCGCCGATGAGCGTCCCGAACAACGTCATGGCGATCGTTTCCAGCATTTTGAAGACGATGCCGTCGTTGAAACTGGCACCGTCGCCGTAACCGAAGAAATAACCCCAGTTGATGTCGACGATCTCGTTGATCATCGTATTGAACTTGATACCGGCCTGGGCAAGGCTATTGTAGTTGATTTGCGATCCGGTGAAGGAATAGACGACGAGGCCGACGATGCAAAGCGTCAAGATGAGATTGGCAATCCACGTGCGCGGACGCTTGGCGAAGGTCGTTTGGACGCGTTCGTTCATTGGAGTTTCCTCCTGACGAAATTGGACAGGAGCTGGATTACAAGAATCATAACGAACATGACGATGACCGTCGCCCCGACGCGGTCGTAGGCGTACATGACGTTGTTCTTGATCACGGTTCCGAGACCACCGGCGCCGACGTATCCCAACATGGCCGAAGCCCGGATGTTGATTTCGAAGATGTAAATCGTGTAACTGATGAAAATGGGGAAAATCTGGCTGAAGATGGCATAACGGAATGCCCCGACTTTGTTGGCGCCGACGGACTCAAGCGCTTCGAACGGGTTCATGTCGACCGTCTCGATGGCTTCGTAGAGCATTTTACCCATGATACCGAATGAGAATAAAGCAATCGCGGCGATGCCGGGCAGAATCCCGAAGCCGACCAAGGCGACGGCCAAAGCCGTCCACATGAGCGTCGGAATCGTCCGCATCAGGTTCAAAAAGAATTTGACGGGGACTGACAGCCATTTGAGCTTGACGACGTTACTGGCGGAGATGATGGCGACCGGGACCGCCAAGAAACATCCGATCAGCGTCCCGGCGAAAGACATCTGCAAGGTATCGGCAATTTCGTCGCCCAATGTCAGCATGAAGGCGAAATAGTCGCCCCACGTGCGGTTATTTTGAGGCGTGAACATCTTGCGGAGGATGACGAGCAGTTCCGCGAATCGGATGTTGCTCCAATTGATGGGAATCACGAACGCCATGCCGACGCACAAGGCGACGAAAAGCGGCAAGACGATCCAAAAACGGTTGAACGGCTTTTTGACGGTTTTGCCGTTAGGTAGCCTGTAGACTTGCATCACTCGACACCCAAAATCTCGTTATGGGCCAATGACCGACCGTAGATCTGCACGAGGATATCGTCGTTTATTTCGGAACTCGGACCGTCGAAAACGACGACGCCGTCACGAATTCCGATGATCCGTTTGGCATATTTGAGCGCTAAGTCGACATGGTGCATGTTGGCAACGATGGTAATGCCAAAGTCGCGATTCACTTTGGTAAAATCATTCATCACCTGGACGGTCGTGATCGGATCGAGCGAAGCGACAGGCTCGTCGGCGAGGATCACCTTCGGTTTTTGCGCCAACGAACGGGCTAACGCCACGCGTTGCTGCTGGCCGCCCGAAAGCTGATCGGCGCGCGTGAACGCCTTTTCGAGGATACCCATCGTGTCCAAAGATTCGAGGGCGAGGATCTTGTCTTCCTTCGGAAAGATGCCGAACAACGTCTTAAAAGTCGGATGGTAGGCGACGCGCCCAGTCAGGACGTTATTGAACACCGACATCCGCTTGACGAGGTTGAACGATTGGAAGATCATGCCGATGCTGCGACGCAGCATCCGCAATTGCTTGCCTTTGAGCTGGCCGACGTCGACATCGTCGACCAGCACTTGGCCTGAGGTAATCGAATGCATTTTGTTGATCGAGCGCAGCAATGTCGATTTGCCGGCGCCCGATAAGCCGATGATGGCTACGAACTCACCGTCGTTGATCGTCAAATTGACGCCTTTGAGGGCCTGGACACCGTTTGGATAGGTTTTGACGACGTCAATGAAACGGATCATGATGGTGAATTCCTTTAATGTTGCTTACAGATTGTCGCGTTTGAAAATGTAGACTTCGCGTTCGCCGTCATAGTCGGCGTCGGTGGCGACTTTGTAACCGGTGTGGTTGTAAATCGACATTGCTTGAAGTCCGAATTCGGTCTCGATGATTTCCATGAACGCGGTCTGGATCGCGGCTTTCAGTTCGGCGCTGAGACTGGTGACGGCCGAAATGGTGTCGTTGTAAATACCGTTGGAAATATCGACGACGCGAAGGTCGCGGTAGATGTTTTGGCCTTCGACGGCGTTGTAGGCGTCAAACGCCGTGGTGCCCGAGCGGGCATCCAGGAATGCGAAAGCGGCATCGGTCTGGCCGTTGACCATGGCCATGATCTGGGCTTGGTGGCCACCGGAGATCTGGACGTTTTGGACTTGGTCGGTCCCGGGAGTCTCGGTAGTGAAACTCAATCCGTTCTGATTCAGCAAAACGGCCGGATAGACGTAACCGGAACCCGAGGACGGGGAGCCGGTGGCGACGGTCTTGCCTTCAAGATCGGCGACCGATTGAATCGTCGAATCCTGTTTGACGATGAGCATCGAATAGTATGAGGTGACCTTGGCGGTTTCGTGGAGCTCGCCGTTATAGGTGGCGGCGTTCACGTTAGCCAAAATCGTGGCTTTGTCGGTGATTTCGTTGCCTTCGGCGTCAATCTGGGCGGCATAGGCGTTCCGGACCGATGAGAGCAGAACTTCGACTTTGTTCGGTTCCTCGACGGTGACATAGGCGTATTGCTGCGAGGTGAGGAAGCCGACGTGGACCTGGCCGGATACCATGGCTTCGGTCAACGCTTCGTAGTCGGTCGTGATGTCAAGGTCGAAGGTATGGCCGGGGATCATCGTCTCGAGCAGGGTTTCGATGCCTGAGAGTTTGAGCAGCATGGCCGGGTCTTGGGTCGCTTGGTTCGAGGGGACGAACCGGACGACGATGTTTTCCGGATCGGTGTCGACGACTTCGCTGGAAGCGCAGGAGGCCATGACCGGAAGAGCCAACAACAACGGGAAGATCAGAGCAGAAATTTTCTTCATATATGTTCCTTTCCTACTGGGAAGTCCGCTGGATTTAATACCCACCGAAGAAACGCGATCGTCCAGGCATCCGCTCTCGGAGGTATTTTCAGCAAGTAATTTCGGGAACTTCCTTTGCCCTTTTATCACGCTGTGAGCGGCATTTGAACTCATTTTCGACTGGTAGATAATTGGTATGTTTTTACGCTTTATTAAATACCGGATTTGGCGTAATATATAATGTTACTAATAATATGCAATGATTGCGAGAGTGGGCCTTCATGCCGCTTTTTTGACGGAAAAAACGATCTTTTCACTCATTAATCCACGGGAAGCCAGTAAAGAATTTAACCGAAGGTGATTCCCGCATAAATATCTTTATGCAAATTGCCCAATCGCGATTGAAAAGGATAACCCGATTTGCTATTGTAATATGGCGTTTGGGGCTGTAGCTCATCTGGGAGAGCGCATCGTTCGCAACGATGAGGTAGCGAGTTCGATCCTCGTCAGCTCCACCACTTCACACATAGCCATTTCCGTAATCGCACAGTATTCATGGAAATGGTTTTTCTTTTCCTTGAATCTCCCGGCATCGCTTTTTGGTCAGACCTGATGTTATGTAACTCACAACAAATTAAAGAAAAATCGTTTTCGTAATGCTAATATTAAATGCGAAGGAATGAGTATGGTAATTGATATTCTCCAAATTTCGCGTGACGCTCATGAAGCCAAACGCCATTTTAACGACGTCATCGACGGATCGGTCGGCATGTTCATCGACGAGGACGGTTTCGTCGGCGGTCTCCCCGTCGTCTTCGAGACGCTTAAAAGCATGCCGCCGGAACTGACGATTCCCTATCCTGCCGTCGACGGCGGCCAGCCGTTCAAGGACAACGTGTTCAATTGGGTGTTCCAAGAGCACGGCGACCTCATCAAACAGCATTTCCAGCATTTCGTGTGCGCCACCCCCGGGGGCAGCGGCGCCGTCGCCAGCGTTTTTAGGACATTGGTGCCCGCCAAGGAAAAAATCCTCGTGTCCGACATCCGTTGGCAATACGACCGTTTCAGCGAGCCGGCTGGCGTCAACCTCCAGCATTTCCAATTGTTCGACGGGGAGCGTTTCCATCTCGCGAGTTTCGAAGCGGAACTCCGGAAACTGTGCGCGATCCAGCGCCGCGTTACCGTCGTCTTGAACGATCCTTGCCAGAATCCAAGCGGCTACACGCTGTCGATTGAGGAATGGGACAACGTCATCGCCATCATGAATAAGATGGACCAAAACGAAATCGTCTTCCTTTACGACATTGCCTATATTGACTATTCATGCGAAAGGGACCAACGGCTTAAGGCTTCGAAATTGATTGATTTGAAGCCGCACGTCCACGTGATGATCACCTTCAGCGGTTCCAAGACTTTCGGTGCCTACGGTCTGCGCCTGGGAGCGCTCGTCGGACTCAGCCGCGACAAAGACTGGCTCGCCAAAGCCCGCCGCGACGTGTTCGAACTCGCCCGCGGCAGCTGGTCGTGCTCGCCGACGCCATCGATCGAACTGCTCAACAAGATGATGACGCCGGAATTGAAACCTCGATTCCTCGAAGGCTTGGCGCGCGCCAGGGCGACAATCATCAAACGCGGGCAATTGTTCTTGGAACAAGCCAAACAGGTCGGATTGCCGCTTATCCCTTATATCAACGGTTTCTACGTCATCGTCAAGCGCGATAATTCCCAGCAGGCTTACGAAACATTGGCCAAGCACCGCATCTACGCTGTGCCGGTCGACCAGGGCATCCGCATCGCCTTGTGCTCGCTCAGTTTGAAAGACATCGACGGGCTGCCGCAGCGCATCAAACAGCTCCTTTTCTGATTTTCGTCAATTAATGACATCCAAACGCTACCTTTCTGTCCGCATAGCATGTAAATTTTAAATAAGATTTATGAGACGCCGCCAAGCGAAATTCCGCGAACAGAACGAAAACCAACTTCGGGTCGAGACGATCACGAAGCTTTTTTCGACCGTGGCGATGACGGTGACCGCCGTCGTCGTCGTGGCCGTCGTCGTGCCGCAAAGCCCGACGGCGGCGCTTGAAGACGTCATCGTTTATGAAGACCGCGTCGCCTACCGCGTCAACGTCGTCGATCCCGACCAGGCCATCATCGGCGACGCCTTGTTGGTTCGTTTATCCAACCAATTGGAGCAATACGACACCATGCTGTCGTTTGGATACACGTTAGGCTCCTTCGCCAACCTGAACGCGAGCACGAGCTATTATCTCGAGGTTTTGGCCGACAAAGGGTTCGGTTACGAGCGCCTCGATTCAAAACGGATAACGACGCTCCCGCGCGATGGCGGCCTCATCGCCGAGGCGCGCCTGATGGAAAGCCTCGACATGTACAGCTTGTCGTATGAAGTCGACGTCGTCTACTACAACTCCCAGGAAACATATACCGGTTTCGTTTTGGAATACGCCTCATATTATGAAGATCAGGAAACGTCGATGCCGGGCAAGAAGTACGCGCCCGCGGATTTGGCGTATACGCCCATCCCGGTGACGACGTCGCCGGCGACGATTCTGATCGAGAACGTCCCCGCCTATGACCAAGCCCTGGTTCTGCGCCTGCTCGGCTATACCGGCTTGACCGAATACGCGATCCTCGATGCCGTCGAAGTGCCGCTGCCGTTCCGGTTAGAGGCTTATGCCTACTTGGAGCAGGTCAGCGTGCGCTTGATTTCGGCGTACGTCTATAAGGATTACTATGTGACGAATGCCGTTTATACCGCGCAATTGCTGCACGGCAACACCATCGTCGCCACCAAAGCCGTCGCCTTTGCCGCGTCAAGCAGCGAGCCCCATTCGTCGTCGATGGGAACCGTGTCCTTCACGGGCTTGGCTCCGCTGACGGAATATACGGTTCGGTTTATCGCCGACTATGTCAATCCGCGGACGTTAAGGCAGGAACAAACCACATTTACCGAGGAAACGGCGACGACGCTCGGGACTTATGACTATGAATTCAGCTATGAGGATCTTGGGACGTCTTACACGGCGACGATTACCTTGATCGACCCGTCGCACAACTTCCAGCAGTTCTATTACGAAATCTACGAGACGGGCATGGAATATCCGTCTTCCTCGGGCCAAAACGGTTTCCTGAGCCCGATGGACAAGACCTCGACGATCGTCATCGACAAGCCGTCCTTCGCTTCGTATCGCATCGTTTTCGGCGTCCGCAATCAAATGGACTACGTCAAATACGATGTCATACATACAATCTATTACCCATAAGGAGATGTCATTATGAAATTCTTCAAGAACATGTCGAAAGCGGCGAAAATCAAATTTTTCGTCACCGTCGGGGTCGTCGTCACCCTCATTCTGATCGGCACGTTGGTGCCATGGATCGCCCCGGCCTCCGGCTTCGCGGCCATCATCAACAACAGCATCGGGAAGTTTTTCAACCTCAAGGACTTCTTCGTGAACAACTACGTGACGATTATCGAGTCCCTGGCGATTGTCGTCTTCGTGTGGGTGCTCCAGAAAATCATCGTCTTTATTGTCAGCCTCTTGATGCGTAAGGGCCATCGGAGCGAAACGGTCGGACGCCTGTTTTCAAGCGGCGTCACGTACGCCGCCGTCATCGTCGCCATCTTCCTCGTCTTGAGCGCCTGGGGCGTGCAGCAGCCGACCTTATTGGCGGCCGCCGGCATCTTGGGCTTGGCCGTTTCCTTCGGCGCCCAAAGCCTGATCGAGGATATCTTCGCCGGTCTCTTCATCATCTTTGAAAAGCAGTTCTTGGTCGGCGACGTCATCCAGGTCGGCAATCACCGCGGCGTTGTCCGCGAGATCGGCATCCGCATCACGAAGATCGAAGATCTTAACGGCGACGTCCTCATCATCAATAACTCCGACGTACGGGGTGCGATTAACACCTCGATCAACCCGTCGCCCGCCATTTGCGACATCTCCATTTCGTATGGCGAAGACATCGAACGCGTCGAGAAGATCATCAAGGACTATATGCCGGAAATGAAGAAGAACATCCCGGACATCCTCGTCGGGCCGACGTACATGGGCGTCCAGAAATTCGAGGACAGCGGCGTGACCCTGCGAGTGTATGCCCGTGCGGACGAATTGAAACGGTATTCCGTATTGAGGGCTATGAACCGCGAGATGAAGATCCTGTTCGATAAGAACCACATCGAAATCCCGTTCACGCAGGTCGTCGTCCATCAAGCCAAGGATTAAAGTTCACGCATCGTAATCGGACAAACCAACCATTGTATTATCAAAAAAGGTGAAACCGCGATATGTTTCACCTTTTCTAATGTGGATTTTTCCGACTTAAGTTTTAAGAATAGTCACAAATGATATCGTTTATGATCTTTGTTCTTTTTTCTTGCGAAAGACGATGTATGATACACACGCCAAGGCCGTCGCACTGACGATGAAAATCAACGCGCTAGTCATTTTTTCCGCATCAACGAGCGGAAGGTTATTGTTCGATGTGGCATGATATACAACGCCGGCGCTATTTTTCATGAAATTGTTATCGTGCAAGGCCGAATATTTTCCAATTAAGAATACGTAGCGGTCACGTGCTGCGACAACATTAGGATCTGTCGTGCCAGCGTCAACAAAGTAATTTTTAGCCGCGTCGCTCAAGGAAGCATAATTGCTAGATAACGTGGTCCATTTTCCGTCAGTTGCCATCGCTCCGCCGTCGAGGGCGGTGCAATATGAGCCGGTTTCATTTATGAAATCCGCGCCATAACCAGTAGCTTCTTGCTGAGTTGTCAATGTCGGGGCTGCAAATGTTGAATCAAATGGCGTAATCAAAACAGCATAATCTCCGGAAGGCGAATAGGTTGCGGTGAGTTCAACAGTATTGACAAAGTTAACGCCCCAACCCTCATCAGAGTTATCTGCAAACTCGATGTAATATTCTTTTGAAGCACTCAGACCCGAAGTATCGAGCAAATGATTATTATAATTTGAACTTTTTTCGTCGCTTAGATTATCACGCCTGACGAATCTTAATTTTTCAATATTGGTTCCGACTTCCTTAATTGACATGAATATGCGTTTGTCGTAAGCAATACCGCCTGCCCAATCAACTTTCACATATTTGTTGTCCGTAAGGATGAACGCACTCGAACGCAGGCATCCGATGCCGCCGTCTCCGGTGCCGTTGCCATTGCTGAGGGCATGGCCGCTGTCTTGTACCCAATTACCTTCAGACGTACCATCGGCTTTCAACCCGATGGACCAGTTGTTAAGGTTGCTGTCAAATCCGCCATTAGGGATAGTGTTGGTCCCGGAACCGGCACCTGATATTGATGGAATGATGTTATACGCCATATCATCATCCTCATGACTTGGCGCAGTGGCATAGTAAGTTACGAAATTATCGGCAGAAATAACACTCCAACTTAATGCAGATGTATCGCAAAGCATAATATACAACCCTGTTCCCAGTGCAACTACCGTAGAAAGGTTGAAATAGTAAGGGAACATGAAGGCTTCGGCGTTAGAAATGCTTGACCCATATACTGTAGTTGCGCGATCCGTGTCGTTGTACCAACGATTTCCGAAACGAGCGACTTCCGTGTCATCGGCTGATTTACGTACAGATATGTAGGCAAAAGAAGCAAAACGCGCACCGCCCATTCTAAAACTAATCCAGCCGCTGCCGCCAAGGGTAAAATTGGATGAACGTAGATAACCCATCCGTTCAGCGGATTGATCCCATTTTATTGTTCCGGAGCCTGAATCAGCGAGGCTAGTTATTCCAAGCTGATAACTTCCATCCTTGTTGTAGGGATTACTTCCGAAATACGTGTTTCCATGGATGAGGGAATCATCGAAAGCCTTCATACCATCTTCGTTTTTCCAGATGTAATATTTCGACCAACCTGTAAAGTCTCCGGTTTCAAATCCACCGTTGACGATTTGATAGGGAGCGTATGCAGCTTCGACCTGGCTTTCTTGTTTAGGTCCGGAGATGTTAATACCAACGATAACCGCGGGAACCATTATCAATGCTGCCAACAAGCTTTTTTTCATAAATGCTCTCCTTTAAGCGCAAAATAATAAAGCGCTTACATATCTTCAACTTAATAAAAAAAAGACACGAAGGACCTTGTCAATATAAGCCGCTGATTAATAAAAAGGTTGTTAAGTGACAAACTCAATGCAACGGTGAAGTGATGAGACACGTTGCATATAATTAAGACATCTTTCTTGTCCCGGGAAGGAGGATGTATGGGCAACAAAGTAAACAAACGACTCGATGTTGAAGATCGCATGGTCATTCAGGCATGCCTTCATGATCAGATGACACTAGAACAGATATCGCTCAGACTCAAGGTATCGAAGTCGACCATATGCCGCGAGTTGCATCGAAACTGTATCATCGAACCTGGAAATATATATGCATGCCCGACGCTGAAACGATTGATCGTCTGCAACATATGCCCGAAGAAGGGATTTTGCCCGGCCACTAAGCTTTATTACAATTTCAAGCATGCTCAAATACTGACGAGTCGAC
>Ga0172370_10004471_pt1 | contig 18707 bp, 17 predicted proteins | sample LakKiv5m_FD_114538 | JGI IMG/M metagenome (GOLD analysis project Ga0172370, IMG submission 114538) | Freshwater microbial communities from Kabuno Bay, South-Kivu, Congo - kab_022012_11.5m | ecosystem: Environmental > Aquatic > Freshwater > Lake | place: Democratic Republic of the Congo...
CTGTCGGATAATCCCGCTCACTACCTCTTTTTCCGAATAATTATTTTTTATAGCGGCTAACTGTTCCTCAATAGTCTGATTGGCTATACCTTTTGCCCTTAATTCCTGTTTAAGCCGGCTTAAGCCCAGGGGTTTTTTAATCCGGGAATTAATCCAGCTGCTGGCAAAAGATTCGTCGTCCAGGAATTTTTTTGCTTTCAGGAAACCAATGGTATTACGGATAATCTCCTGGCTAAACTTTTTTCTCTTTAGCCTCTCGGAAAGCTCGTACTCGCTGCGTAATCTGAATTTAAGCAAAAGAAAGGCGTAAGCCCTGGCTTTTTCTGCCTCTTGTTGGTAATTCCCCACTTCTCTGGCGACAGCTTAATTATTAAAGAGAGATTTTTTTTCTGATTTCCTTCTCTATTTCTTCCTGTAGCTTCTGCTTTTCAGTAAATAGTTTCATTGCCTGCTCTTTGCCCTGGCCGATTTTTTCATTTTGAAAGGAAAGCCAGGTCCCTGACTTCTCGATTATACCCAAATTAACCGCAGCATCGATGATGCTGCCGGCTTTAGATATCCCTTCATCATGCAGGATTTCGAATTCTGCCTCACGGAAAGGCGGGGCAACCTTATTTTTAACTACCCTTACCCTTACCCTGCCTCCGATTACCTTCTCTTGGGCCTTTAAAGTAGCGATCCTCCTGACATCCAATCGTACCGAGGAATAAAATTTTAGCGCTCTTCCTCCCGGGGTTGTCTCAGGGTTTCCAAACATCACCCCGATTTTTTCCCTTAACTGGTTAATAAAAATAACGCAGGTGCGCGATTTACTGATAGCAGCCGTCAATTTACGTAATGCCTGCGACATTAAACGAGCCTGCAGGCCGACATGGGCATCCCCCATTTCTCCTTCAATCTCAGCGCGCGGGGTAAGCGCTGCCACAGAATCAATTACGATCAGGTCTACGGCATTGGAACGGACCAGGGTTTCCGTAATCTCCAGCGCCTGCTCACCCGTATCCGGCTGGGACATCAAAAGCTCATCTAGGTTAACGCCGATAATCTTGGCGTAAGTAGCGTCAAAGGCATGCTCAGCATCAATAAAGGCGGCTACGCCGTTTTTTTTCTGAATCTCTTTAATTGCGCTTAAGCTTAAAGTAGTCTTGCCCGATGCCTCGGGCCCAAAAATTTCTACTACCCTGCCCCGCGGTAATCCGCCAACGCCTAAAGCCCAATCTAAAGTTAAAGCACCCGTAGGAATAGTTTCTACATCAACCTTGATCTCCCCGCCTAATTTCATAATCGAGCCTTTTCCGAATTGCTTCTCGATCTGGGCCAGGGCAAGCTCTAGCGCCTTTTGCCGATCGCTGATATCTTTTGTGATTTCCTTCTTTTTCTCTATAACCATAATTTCCTCCAAGTTTTTTTAGGTTTAGCTGTAAATTGAGACCTTAATTATAACTTACTCTTATTTGTCTGTCAATAGATTCATATCCTTAAGTCTTGGCCAAATAATCCAAGGGTCCCCCGGTCACTGCCTGACCGGTTGCCTGGTTTTGGCATCCTCATCACCTCCTGACACAATAGACGTAAAGCCGAGGTGTTTCTAACGCGAAAAATAAAATGGCGTTTTGGCCTTGCATTGAGGACCGCCCATAAGGGATTGACAGCGGTAAGAAAATATGTTAAATTTACATAGTATGGAAGAGATTAATAAGCTTAAAAAAGAGATAGAACGTACTCAAGCTGAGCTGGCTATCCTCTATGAGGTTTCTAATGCTATGCGTACCACCCTTAAACTGGATGAGATCCTCTATATAATCCTCACCGGGGTCACCGCGCATGCCGGCCTTAGCTTCAACCGGGCCCTGTTATTCCTGGTAAATGAAAAAGAAAAACTTATCGAAGGCAGGATGGCTATCGGCCCGGAAAGCGGCGAAGAGGCGAATCGCATCTGGAATGATATTGAGCATGAAAAAATGGGGCTGGAAGAACTAATCAATGCCTACAAAGACTCTAAAAATATCAATGAATCTGGTTTTAACAGGCAGGTACAGCGGATTGTTATCCCCCTAAAACAAAACAATACAGAGTTGCTCAGCCTAGGGGTACTTGACGGCATGCCTTTACACCTGACCCGGGAAACTTTAGAGAATTACCACGATGACCCGATCATCCAATTATTAAACAGCGACGAACTGGTAATCACCCCCTTAAAAGCCAAAGATAAGGTTAACGGCATTGTCCTTGCCGATAATTTTATTACTAAGAGGCCGATCACCAAAGATGACATCCGCATGCTGATTATGTTAGCCAACCAGGCTGGCCTGGCGATAGAAAACTCCCAATTATACGAAAAGACCGTCCAGCGCGCGCATTCCGATTCATTAACCGAACTCTGGAATCACGGGTATTTCCAATACTTACTGCAATCAGAGCTGGACAAAACCAAAGCCTCTGGCTTAGCAATGAGTATCATTATGCTGGATATTGACGATTTTAAAATTTATAATGACACATTAGGACATCAGGCCGGGGATAAGGCCCTTAAAGAACTGGCGCTCCTATTAAAGAACCAGTCGCGTAGGATGGATTTTGTCTGCCGCTACGGCGGGGAAGAATTTACCATTATCTTGCCGCAAACCAATAAGAAAGAAACTTTTCTGATTGCCGAGCGTTTTAGGGCGGATATTGAGAATTACCGGTTTAGCCAGGAAGAAATCCTCCCTCATAAAAAGTTTACCGTTAGTATCGGCATAAGCTCTTACCCGGAAGACGGCCTTACTGGCTCTCAATTAATTTCCAACTGCGATAAAGCACTATATAAAGCTAAAAGTAAAGGTAAGAATTCTACCTGTTATTAGGCTCTAACAGTGGCAATTGCCTCCGGCTCCTTTTCCTTGTCCTCTTTATTTTCCGCAAATTTCACCGAGACAATCTTGGATACCCCTGATTCCTCCATCGTAATCCCATACATCACATTAGCATTGGCGATGGTTTTCTTATTATGGGTAATCACAATAAATTGCGACTGCTGGATAAAATCATGAAGGATACGGCTGAATCTATCTACATTAGCTTCATCAAGGGCTGCGTCGATCTCGTCTAATATACAGAAGGGGGAAGGCTTAACCTTGAAGATGGCAAAGATCAGCGCTATCGCCGACATAGACTTCTCCCCTCCGGAAAGTAAAAGCACATTCTGTAATTTCTTGCCCGGAGGCCGGCAGATGATTTCGATCCCGGACTCTAAAGGATCGCTCTCGTCTACCAAGAACACCTGGGCATCCCCGCCGTTAAACAGCAACCGGAAATAATTACGGAATTCCTCTTTCACCTTCTCAAAAGTCTCCAGGAACATCTTCTTGGTAGTACGGTTAATCTTTAATATCGCCTCATGCAGCGCCTCCTTGGCCGAAGTAAGGTCGCTCTGCTGCTGGATGAGGAAATCGTAGCGTTTTTTTAATTCATCATACTCTTCGATCGCTACCAGGTTAACCGTGCCATAGGAATCAAGCTTTTCTTTTAGTTTCTCGATTTCCGGCCTGAGAATACCCAAATCCAAAGCTGTCTCCTGGGGTATTTCGCTGATATTCTCCAGTTCTATTTTATAGGACTGCAGGATCCTTTCCTTGAGGCTCAAAAACTTGAAATCCAAGTCTTTATTTTTCATCTGCAATTCATAAAGGTTGTCTTTTATTGAATCCAGGTTTTTACGGTCGTTTTCAATTTTCTTAACTACGCCGCTTGAGCCCAGGGAAATCTCCTGGTACCTGGCTTCTTTCTCTTTTAATGAATCATTCTGGGTAGTTACCTGTTCTTTGATCTGACTGTTCTGCAGTTTTAACTGGTCGATATCCAAGGTAAGCGATTCCTTCTTGGTTACCCCTTCTTCGATCTGCGCCTTGAGGTTCGCCAGATTGTCCTTGTCCTGCAAATAAGTATCCTCCGCCATCTTAAGCGTAACCACATCCGAGTCAATACGTTTATTCAATGCCTCTAGCTCGGTCTTACTCTGGGTAAGCACTACTAATAATTCTTCCCTGGAGCCGCTGTTGATATTGATGCTATTCTGTTCAGTTATTATGGATTCCTCGACCTTTTTCTGTTCCGCTTCGGCTTTAGTTAAAGTTAAATTCAGGTTAGTTAATTTCTCCTCCAAAACGATGAGATCTTTCTTGATTTCCTCCAATTCGATGACGATGACCTCATCCTCCTCCTTTAACTTATTGAATTGCTCATTAATTGCCTGTTCGCTGGCCTTCTTGTTGGCCAGGTTAATCTCTTGGGAATGTAAGTCTTCCTGAAGGCTTCTAAGGGCATTCTTTAGTTGGTTAAGGCGCGCTTCTTTATTCAGCCGGTCGCTTTTTAATAACTCGATCTCCTGTTTTAAATACACGATTTTATTTTCTATATTAGTAGTATCTAACTCGACCGGTTTAGCCTCCCCCGATAATTTATAACTTGCCGGCTCAAAATAAGCGCGGTCTTCATCGCTTAAGTTTATATATTCCTTCACCTTGATCACTAAACCGTTGACCTTTTCGCCCGGGATCTTATCCAGATAGATAACCGCGTTCATCGATTCGCTGATATCCTGGTAGCGGCTCTTCAATTTCTCGATGAATTCTTTCTGTGATTCCAGGGTTAAAACCTGTTTTTCCAGGTCTAAGATTTCGTTATTTAAATTAACTAGCGACAAGTTTTCCTCTTCAAGGTTATTTTTTAACTGGCCAGCCTGGTGATTTAAATTTAGGAAAGTTTTTTCCAGTTCCCCCACCTCTCTAGTCATACGCTCCAGGTTTTCCTGAACCCGGGCTTTTTCTTCATTTACCTTGGCCTGCTCCATCTGTAATCTTCTTTGGCGGGCGAGAAAAATTTGCCTGCGGGAAACCGTATCATTGATTTCGTTCTTGGCATTAGAGGTCTTAGTCACCAGTTCGATAATATTATTTTTCGACTGGGAGATTTTATCCAGAGATAGCCTAATCGAGAAAGCAATATTATCGAGCGCTTTCTGGTTATTATCCAAAAACGATCTTTTCTCTTCAATATTCCCTCTTAAGTTCTCGTATTCTTTTTTGATCTTATCAAATTTCTCTCTGTCTAAAACTAACCTGCTTTCTACTTGCTCCACCTGGGCCTCTAAATATTTTCTGCTATCTTCTAATTCCTTAATCTTCTCCTGGTTAAAATTAATCCTCTCATTATTTCTGATCTCTGAATTATCCAGGCTTAAAATCTGATTCCTGACGCACATAATGGCTTCTTCCAGCGTTCTTAATTCCTCCTGCCGGCTGGAAATCTTCGATTCCTCCTCTTTAATCGAGGATAAAAGTTCTGCTTCCCGGGTTTCCAGTGAAGCCAACTGGATGATAATCTCCTCTTGTTCCTTCTTCAAGCCCGCCTTTTCTAAAATTGCCGCCTGTATTTCTTTGGCCTTAAGCTCTTCAAATACCTCCTTATACCTGCGGGCCTTGCTTGCCTGGCGCTCCAGTGAACCGATCTGGCGTTTTACCTCATTCACGATATCATTAACCCGCAAAAGGTTCTGATCGGTCTCCTCCAATTTTCTTAATGTCTCTCTTTTTTGGGTTTTATACTTGGTGATCCCCGAAGCCTCATCAAACACTAAACGCCTGTCTTCCGGCCGGGAACTCAATACTAAATCAATCTTGCCTTGGGCGACTAAAGAATAGCTCTCCGCGCCGATCCCCGTGCCCATAAGCAAATCTAGGATATCCTTAAGCCGTACTAAATTTTTATTCAGTAAGTACTCGCTCTCCCCGGAACGAAAGATCCTGCGGGTTATTGAAAGTTCCGGAAAATCAATATTAAAAAATCTATTGCTGTTATCAAAAGCGATTGTTACCTCTGCCATGCTCAATGCCTGTTTGGAGTCCGAGCCGTTAAAAATAACGTCCTGGCTGTCAGAACCGCGTAAAGATTTAATTGATTGCTCTCCGAGCACCCAGCGGACCGCATCAAAGATATTCGACTTGCCGCAGCCGTTGGGCCCTACTACCGCAGTTATGCCCGGCTCAAAATGTAAAGTCGTCTTCTCTGAAAAAGACTTAAAACCGATTAATTCCAATTTCTTTAAATACATAACATCTCTCCTTTTAAGTTAATGCGCATGGTTTTCCAGCCAAGCATCAATTTTATCCTTACGAAATCTCCACTGGCCTACTAACTTAAACGCGGGAATTTTATTATGCTTTAGCCAGTCGTAAATAGTCCTGCGGGTTACCTTTAAGTAATCCGCTAGATCATCAATCGTCATCAATTCGTTAAGCGTAATCCCCATATTATCACCTCAATCTGTTTCCTATTATAAACAAAGAAAATAATTTTGTCAAGGAAAATATTTACATTCTTTAACATATACATACAAATAGGTTAATTCTATTGCTAAATAATGTTAAATTAGGAATTCTATCCGAGTCCGGGTCTTGTAACTTATTGCGAAGAAGAAGGTTATAGTTTTAGGGGGGAATTTTCGGGGGTTTATTTTCTGAGTACTTCTTTAAATTTCTTAGTTAAGGCAGGGACGATCTGGAATAAATCAGCTATAATGCCGTAAGTAGCAACTTTAAATATCGGGGCCTCGGGGTCCTTATTAATGGCAACGATAATTTTAGAGGATTGCATCCCCACTAAATGCTGGATTTGGCCGGATATCCCGCAGGCAATATAAATTTTAGGAGCAACCGTCCGGCCGGTCTGGCCGACCTGATGCGAATAAGGCATCCAACCGGCGTCAACTGCGGCGCGCGAGGAGCCGACCGCCGCGCCTAAAACATGGGCCAGTTCTTCTAATATCTTAAAATTTTCCGGACCACCCATGCCCCTTCCTCCTGATACGATTATATCCGCCTCTGCTAAATTAACCAGCGATTCAATCTCCTCCACGATATCTAAAAGCTTAGTGCGCGAAAAATAAACAGAGCTTTCAAAGGTTTCTTTAATAATTTTCCCTTTTCTTTTTTTATCCGGCTCCATTGGCTGCATTACTTTATGTCTGACCGTAGCCATCTGCGGACGATAATTAGGACTGATGATCGTAGCCATAATATTTCCGCCAAAAGCCGGCCGGGTCTGAAGTAAAATCTTTTTTTGCGCATCAATATCCAATCCCGTGCAATCAGCGGTCAGACCGGCCCTTAAGGTAATCGCGACGCGGGAAACCAAAGACCTCCCGATGGCTGTCGCTCCGCAAAGGAAGATCTCCGGCTTGTATTTTTGCACTAATTTCACCAATATATTAGTATACGGCTCATCCTGAAAATTAGCTAATTCCGGAGCCTGTACTAAATAGATGTTGTCTGCACCACACCAGATTAATTCATCTAATTGATCATCCAGGCTATTCCCTATGAGCACTCCGCTTACTTGGCAATCCAATTTTTGCGCTAACTGGCGGGCCTTGCCTAAAAGCTCGTAGGCCACTGATTGCACTTTCCCGTTTTTTTGTTCGATAAATACCCATACCCCCTTGTAATCCTTAATATCCGCAAGCGCGCAACTGGTTACGGGTTTTTCTAATAGTATTACTTTCAGCTTACAGGCAGGCACGCAAGCTCCGCATAGATTGCATTTGTTTAAATCGATTACCGCTTTTTTATCCATGACGCGAATAGCGTCAAAAGGGCAAGCCTTAACGCAGAGCGAACAGCCGCTACAGTTCTCGATAATTATTTTAATCGACATTACTAAAGCACCTCATCTTTTAAGAGGCTGACTAATTGATCGGCAATTTCCGGAATTTCTCCGCTTAAGATTTGGCCACCGGCTCTCTGGGGAGGGGTAAAAATTTTAACTACTTGGGTCGGTGACCCGCATAATCCGATTTTCTGAATATCCAAATCCAGGTCTTTCTGGGTGACTAAAATAATCTTCGCGGATTTTGCGCGCATCATCCCTTTTAAAGACGGCAACCTCGGCTCATTAATCTCTTTTACTACTGTTAACAAAACAGGCATAGGGGTCTCGATAATCTCAAAACCTTCCTCCATCATTCTTTCTACGCGCATTGATCTATCCTTAACCTCTTCGATTTTTTTCACGTAGGTAACCTGCGGTATGTCCAAATGCGTGGCTATCCCCGGCCCTACCTGAGCAGTATCGCCGTCAGATGCCTGTTTACCGCAAATAATCAGGTCAAAATCCGCGATTTTCTTTATCGCTGCCGATAATGTATAGCTGGTTGCCCAGGTATCGCTTCCGGCAAAGGCGCGGTCACAAACCAAAATCCCTTCATCTACGCCTAGGGAAATAGCCTCGCGTAAAGCTGCCCCTGCTTGGGGAGGCCCCATTGTAATAACCCTAACCTTACCGCCAAATTTTTCCTTAAGCCTTACTCCCTCTTCGATCGCGTACATATCAAAGGGGTTGATGATCGATTTTACCCCTTCGCGGATCAAAGTATTTGTTTCAGGGTTAATCTTTACCTCGGTGGTTTCAGGCACCTGCTTTATACAAACTATAATATTCATGCCTCTCCCCTACATACTACCTACTATCTACCTGCCTGCCGGCAGGCAGGCTACCTACCCTCTATTTAACTGTTACTTCGCCATTTCTTTGATTAATTGTAAAGCGATTATATTACGCTGCACCTGGTTTGTTCCTTCATAAATCTGGGTAATCTTGGCATCGCGCACGTATTTTTCAATGGGATAATCCTTCATATAGCCGTAGCCTCCGAAAATCTGTAAAGCATCTACCGTAACCTTCATCGCCACATCCGAAGCATACATCTTAGCCATCGCCGAATCACGGGAAACGTCTTTGATACCGGCATCTACCATTTTAGCGGTTGAATATACCAGACCCCGGGCTGCTTCTATCTCAGTAGCCATATCTGCCAGCATCCATTGGATCCCCTGAAAACTTGATATGGATTTCCCGAATTGATGCCTTTCCTTGGCATACCTGACCGCTAATTCCAAGGCTCCCTGAGCAATACCTAAAGCCTGGGCTGCCACACCCGGACGGGACATATCAAAGGTACGCATCGTAACAATAAACCCCATACCTTCCTTAGAAAGCAGGTTTTCCTTGGGAATTTTACAGTCCGTGAAGATAAGCTCGCGCGTAGAAGAAGCGCGGATACCGAATTTATCTTCTTTTTTTCCGAAAGTAAAACCGGGAGTCCCTTTCTCCACAATAAAAGCCGATGCCCCTCTGGCTCCCTTGGATTTATCAGTCATGGCAATCACAACATAGGTCTCGGCATCCCCGCCATTAGTAATAAAATGCTTCAGGCCGTTTAAAATATAATGATTCCCTTCTTTGCGGGCAACGGTTTTAATCGCCGAAGCATCCGAGCCAGCCTCAGGCTCGGTGATAGCAAAGGCAGCCACCTTTTTACCTTTCGCTAGGTCGGATAAATATTTTTTCTTCTGTTCGTCATTACCGAAGAGGACTATCGGAAAAGTACCCAGGGCTGAGGCAGCATAACATACCGCAATACCTCCGCAGGCGCGGGATAGTTCTTCGGTAGCCAAACAAAGATTAAAAACATTAACCCCTAATCCGCCGTACTCTTCGGGAATAAATAAACCGAATAGATCAGACTCAGCGATAATCTTGATAATATCCCAGGGATACTCTTCTGTCTGGTCGTATTTTGCTGCCACTGGCCGGATCTTTTCTTCGGCAATCTTATGCGCCAGCTCTTTAATCATCTTTTGTTCATCACTTAACAAATAATCCATCTTCTCCTCCTTAAGACCGGGTCTTGTAACTTATTGTAATGCCGATTGTTACATAGTATTTTATAGGATTTTTAAGAGAGCTATCTCCTGGCAATTGGGAAATTTGCAGCAATTAATGCATTCCGCCCAAACCTTATGCGGCAGAGCGGCGTTTTTGACTCTTTTAAAAGCAAATTTTTTAAAAAAAGCCGGTTTGTAGGTAAGCACAAATATTTTTTTTGCCCCTAATAGTCTTGCCTCAGCCAGGCAAGATTCTACTAACTCCCTACCTAGTCCCTTGCCTTGCTTATTCCCGGTAACTGCCAAAGACTTAATCTCTGCCAGGTCATCCCAGGAAATATGCAGGGCGCAACAACCGATAATTTTGTTAGCCTCTTCTATTACCCAAAAGTCGCGCAAGTTTTCGTATAATTCGTTCAGGGAGCGAGGCAACATAATATCCTGCTTAGCGAAACCATTGATTAATTTCTGTATCTGTTTTATATCTTTTATTTTCGCTTTCCTGATCATTTTATTTTTCCCCTACCTACTACCTAGTACATACCTGCCGGCAGGCAGGCTATCTCTATATTCACTCACTTGATTTCCGTGCCTTTTGCCACTACTACGATCCCGGATTCACTGACAAAAAATCTCTTCCTGTCTTCTTCCGGATTATGCCCGATAACTATTCCTTGCGGGATATTTACATCCTTATCAATGATCGCCCTTTTAATCTTGGCGTACCTGCCTACATTTACGCCTTCCATTAGAATTGAATCATATACCTGAGAATAACTGTTGATACGCACACCAGGAGAAAGGATTGAGCGCTGAACCCTTCCTCCGCTAACGATGCAACCTCCTGATACTAATGAATCCAGCACCAACCCGACTCGTCCGGCTACCTCATCCCCGGAAAACACCGTCTTTACCGAAGGATACTGTTCCTGGAGGGTGCGCACCGGCCATTCCCTGTCATAAAGATTAAATACCGGATCCACCTGTATCAAATCCATATTTGCCTCAAAGTAGGCATCGATAGTCCCGATATCCCTCCAGTATTTGGCCTCTTTTTTATTTTCATCAATAAAATTATACGCAGCAACCTTCAGGCCTTTTTTCAGCATAAGCGGAATAATATCTTTGCCGAAATCATGCGAAGAGTCGTGTTTCTTGGCGTCTTCATACAGGAGCTCTTCGATTATTTTATGTTTAAAAACATATATACCCATCGAAGCGTAAATCTTATCCGGTTGATGCGGGATGGTTTTGGGTTTAAGCGGCTTCTCCTGAAAACCGAGAACCCGGCCGATACTATCCACCTCTACTACTCCCAGATGAGGAGATTTCTCTTTTTCTACTTCCACTACGCCTACGGTCAAATCCGCATTGACCTGCCGGTGAAAACCAACCATCGAATAATAATTCATTTTATAAATATGATCTCCGGCGAGGATCAATACTTCCTCCGGCTCAGGATTATCGATACCTAACGTATAAAGATTCTGGTAAATCGCATCAGCCGTGCCCAGGTACCAGGTGTCACCTACCCTCTGTTGAGCAGGCAACAACTCAATATACTCGCCCAGCTCCGAAGATAAAATATTCCAGCCTAAACGAATATGCCTCTGCAGAGAAGCTGATTTATACTGGGTAAGCACATAAATATGCCGTAACCCTGAATTAATACAGTTACTTAAGGTAAAATCGATAATCCTGTAAATTCCGCCGAACGGCACGGCAGGTTTAGTGCGGTCTTTGGTTAAAGGGTATAGGCGTTCCCCTTTGCCTCCAGCCATAATGAAAGTAAGGACTCTGTCCATCATCTTAGCAATACTCCCGTAATACCCCGGCGGATCATCATCACGCCGATAGCGGCAAGCAGAATATACATTATTTTAGAAAATGCCCGGGTACCGCTTGAACCGAAAAATTTCATGATTAAATCCGCTTTAACTAACGCAAACCAGGTAATCAGCATGTTGACAATCAAAGCAACGAAAGTAGCCATAATACCGAAACTATCAAGCATAATCAGCGTTGTAGTTAAAACTGCCGGCCCGGTAATCAAAGGAGTGCCTAAAGGAAAAACCCCTATCTCTTTCTGATGGTTATCGGTTAAGACATTTTTGGATGAACCCGGCAGCAGTAAACGCGCTGAAATAATAAATAATAGCGCGCCGCCGGCAATCTGAAAATCAGGAATGCTGATCCCGATGAACCTCAACACCCACTTGCCGACCAGCATAAACAGTAAAGCCAGAATTGTCGCAGTGGCTACGGAATCTATAATAACCTTATGCCTTTGCCTTTTACTTAGACCTTCTGACAATGAAATAAACAAAGGGATCGTCCCGATAACATCCACTGCTACGAATATGGGAATGAATGTTAATATATATGGAGCCAATAACTTAATCATGGGGTTATATTATAGCCGATGCTTTAAAAAAACGCAAGTATAATTGTGATCTGTTAGGCAACTTAAACGGGTAGCTTGGGTGTTTTTGAGCGAACATACAGCGAGCGAGAAAATACTTAAAGACAGGACCCGCTGCCTGTTAAGATGAATGTAACGAGCTAATAATATTATAAATTGTAGGGACGATTGCCCCTAATTTATCTTATTGATCAATAAGAGGCAAAGAAAGCTGGTCAAGGAAGAAATAATTATCAGGTATTTTAAGCCGATTAGCGGAAATAGAAATGCTCCCGATAAATTACTGGCAACCAGGGCAAGATTACTGACGCTACAGAGAAAAGCAAAAGAAGTCGCCTCCAGTCCCCTTATGGTGTTCCTGGCCATAAAATCCATCACCATGATAAAAATAAACATACCGATTAGGCTATAGAGGATATCATAGATAATCGCAGTAGCCGGATTATAATAAAGATAGCTTAAGGTAGTTACCGCGCCCAGGAACACCGAAATATAAAGCCATTTTTTAATCTCGATCCTCTGGCTGAACCTATAGTAAATCAGGGCCCCGATAATTTGAAAAACCATCCCGATCGAACCTAAAGCCCCAATCCAGACTTTACTCCATCTAAAAACATCCCTCTGGATAAAAAAAAGCGGAGTACCGAAAGAAGGCGCAAACCTATAGAGGAATACAAATATGGCGATAATGATTAACTTCTTATCGGCAAAAATTTTTTTAAGGTCATCCTGCAGATAGCGCTGATGGTACGGCCCTTTGAGCCGTGGCGATTCATTATAAAAATAGACTATCACCATAGAAATTATATAGAACGGGATTAGGCATAGGAACCCGGCCTTATAATCCCACTTATACGCCAGATAACCTCCTAATACCCCCGTAATTAACCCGGCGAGCGAAATTGATATCCACTGAACACTCTGAATTTTACCGGTAGCATTATAAATCTTGCCCTCTACGCACATGATTCCGTCTACGCTGACGTCCCGGAAAGCAGCATTGGTGGAGTTAATTATCAGAAAGGAAATTATCAAAAATAGCGGAAAGCTCAATAAACCCAATAAGGAAACCAGGATTATATCAAAGATTAAAGCAATAAGAATCCATGCTCTTTTTGTGAGTAAATTATCGATGATATAGCCGATGATCGGTTTGACCAGCCAGGCAACCGTAGTTATGCTGCCTAAGAACATGATCTTCTTAGGAGAGAAGTTCAGGGTTTCTTTGAGGTAATAAAACAAACCCTGGGCAGGAAGGCTTTCTATGCCTTGATTGAAATAAACAGCGCTGCTTAACGCAAAAACCCAAAATAGTCTTTTATCCATCTAAAATATAAAGACTACCGTGTTCCCGGTAGTCTTAAATTTGATAACTCTCTGTTTTAAAACTAAACTTATTTTATTCAGCCTTATGCGTTCCCTCCGGTTTCCCGGATAAAGATACCTGAGCTTTTGCCTGATCCTGGGCTATTGTACCGGCCGGAACCTCAACTGGCGCGGCTAAATTTTTTGTTACTGTATCCTCAACTGCCGGTTTTTCCGTATTTATTTTCTCGGCTAACCCCTTGGCTGCGCCCTTCCTCTGGCTAGCGGCCTTACGCATCAAAGACTTACTTTGTTGGGATGAAAAAAATGCCAAACTTACGCAAGAGGTAAAAAAGAGAACTGCCAGCACCGTGGTAGTGCGGGTAAGAAAAACATTGGTTTTCGGGCCAAACATTGATTCAACGCCTGAGAATCCTTCCACCAGGCCTCCTCCCCTTCCAGCCTGGATCAAGATTAATATTATGAGCAAGATACAAAAAATGATATGTAAAGTAATAATGAAAGTCATCATTTTCTAATCCCCCATGATTTTTTTACAATTTCGCTAAAGGACTCTATTTTTAAGCTCGCCCCACCTACCAGCGCGCCGTCAACATCCGGCTGGCTGATTAATTCGCTGATATTTTCCGGCTTGACGCTGCCGCCGTACTGTATCCGGATATTTGCGGCTATATCCTGATTATAAATCTTCCCTAATAAATCACGGATATATCGGTGCGCTTCCTGCGCCTGCCCGGAAGTAGCTGTCCTGCCCGTACCTATCGCCCATACCGGTTCATAGGCAATCACTATTTTTTCTATATCATCATTACTGATATCCTTAAGTCCGTTATGAATATGGTCCTCTAATACCTTAAAAGTCTTCTTACCTTCTCTTTCGTTCAAAGTTTCTCCGACACAGACAATTGGGATAAGCCCACCTTTTAAGGCTGCTTGTACTTTTTTATTCACCGATTCATTGGTTTCCCCGAAATACTGCCTGCGCTCAGAATGGCCGATGATCACATATTGGCAGCCGGCATCCTTAAGCATTACCGGTGAAACTTCTCCGGTAAAAGCCCCCTCCTGCTGCCAAAACATATCCTGCGCCCCTAACTGAATATTCGATTCTGCTAAAACCTCTGCGATTTCGCTTAAGGCAGTAAATACCGGGCACAAGACAATATCGATCTCTTGCGGGTCAACCTTAAATAACTCCCTCTTTAAGCCATTGGCCAATTCAATTCCTTCGGGGATTGTTTTATACATCTTCCAGTTTCCGGCAATAATAGTTTTACGCATCACTAGTTCTCCAGTTCTAATGTTCGATAGTTCGCTAGCTAAAAAGCTAAATAATTGTAAATCATTTACTTAACTGAAAATTAACATTTCTTATCAAGCCATTGATTAATTTACTAGTCTTCGCGGCTTGTTCATAGATATCATTAAATGAACTTTCTGAGATCATTTTACGGTCCAGCATAACATACAGATGGCTTTGAACCTCAGAAACAGAGCCTCTGGCCATGGTAAAAAATTGCTTGCTATCTTTAAATGAATAACGTCCGAATCCCTCACTAATATTAGCCATTACCGAAACAGCTGCTTTTTGAATCTGATTCGCTAATCCAAGATCTTTAAGCCTATCCCGGTCTGTAATATCATAAATTTGATTCACAAGTTTTCTTGCTTCTTGCCAAGCGATTAACTCTTCAAATTTATCAATCCTCATAACGTATAACTTACGAACTTTAGAACCTGCGAACTAATTATCGGAAAGAGCAGCTATACCAGGCAAGATTTTACCCTCTAAGAATTCCAGACTTGCTCCGCCGCCGGTAGAAATATGCGTCATCTTGTCTTCTAATTTAAATTTTGCTACCGCAGCTGCGGTATCCCCACCGCCGATTATAGTGGTTATCTTTAAAGTTGCGATAAATTCCGCGATTTCTTTAGTCCCTTTACTAAAAGCATCCATCTCGAATATCCCCAGCGGACCGTTCCAGACAATTGTTTTGGCTTTTTTCAGGCAACTCTTAAATAAGGAAACTGTCTTAGGCCCTACATCTACTGCGATCTTGCCGTCAGGGATATTTTCACCGACAATCTCTAATTTAGCATCAGCGGCAATACTATCTACCACTAAATGATCTATGGGCAACAAGATATCCTTATCCAGGGATTTAGCCTTTTCCAGGATTGTCCTGGCTAAATCCAGCTTATCTTTCTCCAGCTTAGAACTACCTATCTGTTTTCCTTGCGCTTTTAAGAAGGTATAGGCCATCCCTCCCCCGATTAAAATAGCGTCGCATTTAGGAAGAAGGTTTTCGATTACGCCTATCTTATCTGAAACCTTGGCGCCCCCTAAGATAACCATAAAAGGCTTGTCCGGATTCTGCACGGCATTGCCCAGATATTCTATTTCTTTACTTAAAAGAAAACCCGCTGCTGATTTGAGAAAATGAGTTACTCCCTCGGTTGAGGCATGCGCGCGATGTGCCGTACCAAAAGCATCATTGACAAATATGTCGGCCAGAGATGCTAATTCCTTAGCAAAACTAGCGTCATTTGCCTCCTCTTGCGCATGAAATCTTAGATTTTCTAAGAGTATAATTCTTTCTTTAGCCGTTGCCACCCCTTGCTTTGCCACCTGGCCAACGCAATCATTAACGAACCTTACCGGCTCTCCTAACAACTGCCCTAGCCTTTCTGCTACTGGCTTAAGGCTATACTTATCTGCTATTTTGCCGTCTGGCCGGCCCAAATGGCTGATTAGTATAACCCTTTTAGCCCCTTGCGCCAAAAGGTATTTTATTGTCGGCAGGGTTGCCTTGATCCGCGTATCATCGCTAATATTTAAACTAGCGTCCTGCGGCACATTAAAATCCGCCCGCAGTAAAATCACCTTATCTTTCAAAGTAACATCTTTAATCGTTAACTTCGCCATTCCCTATGCTCCTAACTATTTGTCATATAAATAATTACAAGTAATTACAAGACCCGGTCTCGATTATGGGATTTAATATATGTTAGGGAAAAATTTATAGCCCTTTTTTAATTATAAACTCTGCTAACTCAACTACCCTATTAGAGTATCCCCATTCATTATCATACCAGGACAGTACCTTCACCAAATTATCCTGTATAACCTTCGTGATGGTTCCGTCAACGATAGAACTTAAAGCACAGTGGTTAAAATCTACGGAAACCACCGGGTCCATAGTGAATCCGAGGATACCTTTCATTTTGCCTTCCGAGGCTTCTTTGAAAGCGGCGTTGAGCTCCTCAGGCGTGGCTTTCTTAAGCAGGGTACAAGTCAAATCAACGAGAGAAACATTCGGGCAAGGAACCCTGATAGCAAAACCGTCAAGCCTCCCTTTTAATTCAGGGATAACCAGGGATATTGCCTTTGCCGCTCCGGTAGAAGTAGGGATCATCGAAAGCGCAGCAGCCCTGGCGCGCCTTAGATCAGAATGAGCCATATCCTGTATTCTCTGGTCATTGGTATAGGCATGAATAGTAGTCATCAGGCCTTTTTCAATACCCCACTTATCTTGCATTACCTTGGCTATCGGAGCAAGGCAATTCGTGGTACATGAGGCATTAGAAATCACCTGATGATTCTTAGGGTCGTATTTACCCTCATTGACACCCAAGACTATCGTAATATCCTCTCCTTCAGCAGGGGCAGAAATGATAACTTTTTTTGCCCCACCTTTTGTAATATGGTTCTCCGCGCCTTTTACGGTTTTACCCTTCTTGTTTACGCCGTCTTTCTTGATGGTAAACAATCCAGTTGATTCTACCACGATTTCAACCCCTAAGTCTTTCCAGGGTAACTCTGAAGGGTCAGATTTAGCTAAGACTTTAATTACCTTGCCGTCTACCGAAATCGCATCATCTCCGGAAGCCTTAACTTCACCGGGAAACCGGCCATGCACCGAATCATATTTTAAAAGATGAGCATTGGTTTTTGCGTCAGTCAGGTCATTGACTGCTACCAATTCCAGGTCTTTAGAATTTTTTTCCAGGATTGCACGCGCGACCAATCGCCCGATCCTGCCAAAACCATTGATACCGACTTTTGTTGCCATTTCTTTAACCTCCTCGTTTTTTCGTTGCTGTTGTTATTACTGCTCTCTTAAATATTTCGCGGCTAATTCCGGGGTAATCGGCGTAACATAAAAACCCGACCCCCATTCAAACCCTGCCGTACGGGTAAGTTTCGGCATAAATTCAATATGCCAGTGATAATATTCCATACCACCATCCCCGTTAACAGGAGAGGAATGAATAATGTAGTTATACGAAATATCAGGGAATATTTTCTTTATCCGTCTGATGCAATCCTGCAATATCAACGCCAAAGAAGGCAGTTCTTCAAAAGTAAGGTGGGAGAATGAACCATTGTGTTTTTTAGGCATAATCCAGATTTCAAAAGGAAAACGCGATACATAAGGGCAAAAAGCAACGAAGTATCTATTCTCTAAGACAACTCTTTCTTTTTCCTGGATCTCCTGACGGATTATGTCACAGAATATGCAACGGTCGCGGTAGTTAAAATAATCAAGCGCCCCCTTTATCTTCTCCATCGGATTCTTAGGGACCATCGGCAGAGCGATAATCTGGGTGTGTGAATGCTCCAGCGATGCCCCTGCCGAAGCGCCGTGATTTTTGAAGATCATGATATATTTAAACCGTTTATCTTTAGCTAAATCCAATGCCCTGCGGCAATACATAGAAATAAACTTCTCTATTTCAGTATTCAATAAATCGGGGATATCCTTATTATGGTAGGGTGATTCGATTAATATTTCGTGCGCGCCCACGCCATTAGACATATCGTAGATACCTAATCCCCTCCTGTCTAAGTCCCCTTCGATCTGCAGCGCCGGAAATTTATTCGGCACAACACGCACCTGCCAACCGGGGGTATTAGCAGGAGTATTAAATTCCCTGATTGCTTCTATTTCAGGAGGGGTCAGGCTTTCACTGCCGTAACAAAAAGGACACAGTCCGCCTTTAATGATATTCGGCTCGTATATAAAGTCCTTCGGCTTATTCGGATGATCAGTATCCACAATCACCCACCTGCCGACAATCGGGTCTCTTCTTAGTTCAGACATTTGTTTGGTTAATTTGTTAATTAGTTAATTGGTTAATTTACGGGTTAATTAACCACTCACCAATTAACCAACTTCTACTTCCCTTAAAAATTTAGCTGCATTTTCCGGAGGTAAAGGACAGATATAAAAACCCGTACCCCATTCAAAACCTGC
>Ga0172370_10004472_pt1 | contig 18705 bp, 19 predicted proteins | sample LakKiv5m_FD_114538 | JGI IMG/M metagenome (GOLD analysis project Ga0172370, IMG submission 114538) | Freshwater microbial communities from Kabuno Bay, South-Kivu, Congo - kab_022012_11.5m | ecosystem: Environmental > Aquatic > Freshwater > Lake | place: Democratic Republic of the Congo...
AGAAAGTCGCGCCTCGCGTGGATGTCGTCAATCCTGCCGATGTCCTTTATTGCAGATATACCTGACGAGGAGACGGTTGCAATGCCTGCGGAGTCATAGCCGCGGTATTCAAGCTTCTGGAGGCCCTTGAATATCACCTCGGAAGCTTTGCGGTATCCGATGTAACCGATTATTCCGCACATGAAAATTACCTTGAAAGCTAGACTTTTTCCCCTATTGCAAACGTCCGCTTCACTGCAGTCACTTTCACCTTCACTTTTTCGCCTGCGATGCCGCCTGCGACGAATATGACAAACCCTTCGACATGGGCAATGCCGTCGCCCTTGGCGCCTTTTGCGTCAATGGTGACTTCATATACCCTGCCTTCTTCCACTGGGCGCCCAATGCCATCCATGAGACCGCCTCCCGCTTAGTCTATTGCTGTACAGTTAATAAAATTACCTAAATGGGCGTTCATTCCTCCTCAGGCGCATCAAGGAAGCGCTCCTGCCAAGGCGCGAGAAAAGCGAGCCGTAGGCGCGCTCGAACTCGTCAGGGGGCATTGCCGCGCGCAGGTCTGCCTCAATCAGTATTGCAGGATAGGCATAGGACTTGTGCGTGCAGGAAAGAGAGTGCACGAGCGAGGCGATTTCGGAGAAGGTGCGCTGCCCGCTTAAGAATTCCACGCGCAGCGGCCGGTCGTCCTTCACTGGCTTGAGGTAGAAGGAGAGGATTTTTTCGCTCCACTGCCCCAAGTCTTTGAGAATGGGGTGCTTGGATGATGCTGACGAGTAGGTGAAGGCGCAGGTGCGCTCGCCCGCATCGAGCATGAAGTAAAGGAAGTTGGTGTCTGACGTGTGCGCAAAGCCAGGCTCGCCCTGCGAGTGCTTCTGCACGATTTCTATGAACCTGCGCGAGCGGCTGTCCTTTATCACGCCCACAAGAGTGGTGTTTGCCTTCCATGCTGATTCGTAAAGCGACTGGTAGGCTGCAAGCACTTCTTCGTAAAGCGGGCGCATTTCTGACTCTTCGGATGGCTTGTCGGACAGAAGCGGCGCAATGGAACCGTCCATCATCAGGCAGGCTGGCGAGTGCTTTTGTATGAGCGCAGCTGCAAGGGACAGCTCGCCTTTCAGGCGGAAAAGCGAGTTATGCAGCATGACATCGTGCGAATCCAGCCCGCTTCGCACATCATATTGCATGGGAGGCAATGACGAGGGGAAATAGGCGTGGGAGACAGCCTTGGAAGCCTTGTAGGTGAAAAGCGCGCCCACTGCGCGCATGAGAAGGAAGTTGAAGCCGTGCAGCTCCTCACCCACGATGCCGCCATCCACTGCTGCGATGGTGCCATCCACTGGCACCAAGGCAACCTTGTGCACAAGCTCGCGCTCCAGCGTTTCTGAGTATTCTATCTTTCCCGAGTTGAAGCGAAGCCTTTGCGCAAGCTCTGCGCGCGCCTTCTCGGTGGAGGCAATCTGCGCTGCGATTTCTGCGAGGCGGTCCGGCATAAGCATTATAACTAGAGCAACCGTTTTAATCCGCATGGCACTCAAGCAGGCAATCATTGTCAGAGGCGACCTTGGCATGTCAAAAGGCAAGATGGCAGGCCAGACTGCGCACGCCTCAGTCTCAGCCTATTCGCTCACCCTTGCGCGAAAGGAGGAGGACGCGCGGCAGTGGGAAGATGAGGGGCAAAAAAAAATCGTCCTTAAAGTGCAGTCTGAGGAGGAGCTGTTGGCGCTTTACGAGAGGATGAAGCGCGAGATGCCCTGCGCCCTGATTCGCGATGCAGGAAAGACGCAGCTGGAGCCAGGCACGCTCACGTGCTTCGGAGCAGGCCCGGCAGACGAGGCACTCATCAATAAGTATACAAAAGAGCTGAAGCTGCTTTAGCGGCAATGCGGCATTTGGGACGTTTTTTCCTGATTTTGCCCATCCGAAGCGCAAGCCTTAAAAACAGGGCTAAACACATCACAGCTCCCTTCCCTTACAGGGGAAGCCATCTGAGAATCATAGTAAGAGGTATTGTTATGCCACACCCGAACGTATTGCTGCCTGCAAGAACAGCAGAGGCGCCCAAAGCCGCTAGCCGCTACAAGGAAGCCAAGGATGCCCTGAGGATTTATTGCTACAAGAACCGCACCACTGCGAAGGAGTTTTTTGCCAAGAGAAGGGAGGAGAGGCAGAAGGAAAAAGCCGGGTCTGAGCCGGTGTTCCAAAGCATCCCAGTGTTAGTAGGTTCCCACTTCTACGTTTAGTTGGCGTTCTGCCTTGCCAATTTTCATCTTTTTCCTGGTTTTTTCCCATTTTCAACACCTAACGGTAGTGGCATGCTTTTTAAGCCTTATCAGGAAAATGGGGGAAACAGTCGTTTTTACTTTGGAGGTGAGACGATGGCAGACAGCTTGAAAGCTGAAGGAAAAGCAATTGAAAAAGGAGAATACATAATCGGCATCGCAATCATACTCGCGGCGTTGCTGGTTTCGGGCACCGTGTTCATGGGAATGAACTCGGTTGTTGAAGCTATCGGGAAGGTGAAGCTCACAGTGACTTCAACGCCTACCCCGACGCCCACGCCAACCCCGACACCAACACCCACGCCAACTCCTACCCCGACGCCCACGCCAACAGTGCAGAAGCTGTCGGGCCTGGACTACAGCTCAGCCCCGTCAAAGGGCAAGGCTGACGGAAGCGTCATATTGGTGGAGTACTCTGACTTTGAGTGCCCGTACTGCAGCAGGGTGGAGCCCACCCTTGGGCAGGTTGTAAGCGCCTACCCGAACCTGAAGTTCATCTACCAGCAGTTCCCGCTCTCGTTCCACGCAAATGCGCAGAAGGCATCCGAAGCCTCGCTTTGCGCGCTTGCGCAGGGCAAGTTCTGGGAGCTCCATGACAAGATGTACGCAAGCCAGTCGGCAATCGCGGTTGCAGACATAAAGGGATATGCAAAAGCAATTTCCGGCATGGACTCTGCCAAGTTCGATGCCTGCCTGGACAGCGGCGAAATGGCTGCCCGGGTGGCAAAGGAGGAGCAGGAGGGCGCAAGCGTGGGAATACGCGGCACCCCCGGCTTCATGGCATACTCCAAGAGCGTGAAGAGCGACGCGCTGGTGGCAAAACTGCAGACAGTTGCAACCAGCCTGCAGGCGCTCGGAGTGGATGCCTCGGTTGTTGAGATTGAGGGAGCAGGCAATGGCATAGTGTTTGCCGGCGCGCTGCCCTTTGCCAACTTCCAGGAAGTCATGAACGCGTTCAACTAAACGCGTTCCCTTTTATTTTTTATCTTCTTTTTCTTTCTGTTATTTTTTCAGCAAATGAGGTGAAAGCATGGACCAGGCAGGAAAATCGGGCTTTGACAGGTCGCAGCTACTTATAGGGGTAGTGATACTCTTCGCTGCAGCCATCATTGGCGTGACCGCCTATTTGGGGGCAAACAGCGCCAAGGAAACAGTGGGCAACCTCAACGAGGCAATAGATGCCACTGCGGGCCTCAAGGCAACCATGCCTGCGCTGAACGGAAGCGCAGCTGCAGGCACAGGCGTTCCAGCCGCGCAGCAGCCGGCGCAAAATGCACAACCCAACGGAAGCACAGCCACAGGCGGCGCAACTGCGCAGCCAACTTCCTCGCAAAAGGAAGTGACAGTTGATTTCCTTTATGCTGACTGGTGCCCGCACTGCCAGAACATGAAGCCGCGCGTGGCAAATGTGATTGCACAGCTTCCTGCAGACAGGTTCCAAGTGCGCTACTACAATGATGCTGACAGGGGCAATGCCACAGTGGCAGCGGTTTATGCCAATTACATGGCAAAGGGCATGACAGGCTTCCCCACGTTCGTGGCAAACGGCGAGATGCGCTCGGGCGAAGTGCCTGAGGCGGAGTTCAAGGCATGGGTTTGCTCCAAGTTCTCCTCGCCCAAGCCAACAGGATGCTAAATTTTTGTACCAGGGGTTTGGGCAGTGCCGGACTATGTGCATTTTGCCGAGGCAAAATGCATCAGACTTTGAGCGGTGCGCCGCTCAAAGCTGAAGGGGGCGGAGCCCCCTTGGGCTGGCATTTTTATTATTTCCCTTCGATGCCTAGCATATGCCACAAATGGAGGAGTTCATCGAGTCGTGCCTGAAGGGCGCTTCCCGCGAGATTGCAGCGGCAAGAGGCGCAGGGCTTACAATCAAATCAAAGGGAAGGAACGACAAGGCAACCTCTGCGGATTTGGCTGCAGAAAAATTCATCGTGGGCAAAATCAGGCGCGATTTCCCAGATTCCCTTGTCCTTTCAGAGGAGTCTTATGAGCAGGCGGACTTGGAGCATGGCTCGCTTTTTGTAATCGACCCGATTGACGGCACTCACAATTTCATACAGGGGATACCGCTTTGGGGCGTGTCAATCGCGCATTATTCGGAAGGGAAGCCCATGGCAGGAGGAATATATCTTGTGCCGCAAGGCGAACTGCTGTATGCCGAAAAAGGCAAGGCCGCCACCTGCAATGGAAAAAGAATAGCGGTGTCGCGCACCGGAAAGCTTGAGGATTTCTTCCTGCTTTGCGACACCAGGCTGCATAGGATTAGCGAGCAGGGCTTCCTGCCAGGCCTGGTTTCGCTTGAGAAGATGAGCCAGCACACGCGCTTCTTGGGCTCCACTGTGCACGACATGGGATATGTGGCATGCAGCAAGGCAGACGCGTGCATGAGCTTTCGGCTCAAGCCTTATGATTTTGCAGCAGCGGCATTCATTGCCGAGCGCGCAGGCGCCACTGCCACCGACCATGATGGAAAACGCTGGACGCTTTCCACCTCAAAATTCCTGATATCAAATGGAAGGCAGCACAAGAGGATAATAGACGTGCTGCACGAAAAAGAGAAATAAGGCTTTTTTTTGGATTACTGCTTCTGCACAGGCGGCTGTTTTTTCGCAGCCTCTTTTTCAGCGCGCTCCAGCATATTCGGGTAGTGCGAGAGAAGGATTGATAGCGAGGAGAGGGCGACTGAGGCGAAAAGCACGCAGAGGCAGACGCAGAAAACCAGCGAGGCAAGCCCGATGCCTGAAAGCGAGGACTTGAAATTGCGTTTTGCCTCCGAAAGCGAGGCTGCCGAGCGGCTAATGTCATCGGCAATTGATTGCATTGAAGACACGGCGCTCCCTGCAGAGGCGGACATCAGCGCCGCTGATTTTGAGGCATTGGCAAACTGCAGAGAAGCCTGCTCCAGGTCTGACGCAGCAGTGGAGAGCCGCGGGTCAAGCGAAAGGGGAGGCATTGAGGCAAGGTCGCCTATTGAGTGCGAAAGCGTGCCGGTTGAGTCTGAATAGGCCTGCAACGCATCTGCCACCGAGGAAATTGTGGATGATGCATAGGCAGAAGAATTCGAGAATGACGAGGCAATGGCGCTTGCGCTTTCAAGCGAGGATGCGGCAGAATCAAACTGCGGCGCCATGGTGGCGTCAATGCTGCCAAGCGCCATGTAGGCGGCTGCGTAGAGCGCAACCGCGGCGACTATGCCTGCAAATGAAAGCAGGAAGGCGAACAGCGCAAACGCTGCTGCCGTGTTCTGCATCAAGTCAGGCGGGATGCGCATTTAGAGCCCCTTGTGCCTCCTCGAGTTGATGTGCCAGAGGAAGCCGAATGCTATTAGAGCTATGAAGAACAGCATCACTGCCACACCCATCACTGCAAGCGAAAGCGCCTGCGAGTCGCGCGACTTCACATTTGCGGAAGTTTTTGCCTGGGCAGCCATCTGCATGGCAAGCTCGGGCGAGGAGTAGATGGTTTCCTTTGCCTGTGCCATTGTTTTCTTCTCGCCTGACAGGTCAGGCCCCAGAAGCATGGGCTGGGATGCGATTGTGTTGAATTCAAACTCCACTATGGCGAAACGGGAAAGTGCGTCGTCAATGCCCCTTGCAGCCTCGGAGATGCTGGTTTCATAAGTCGTTATCTCGACTGCTGCCAGCTGTATGCTGCGGTTTGCTGCAGTGAAATCTCCCGCGTCCGCCTGCTCCTGCGCAAGCACCAGAAGCTCAAGCGAGCCAGACAGGTTGACGCCCTGGCGATAAAGGTCGGATTTTTCCTGCAGGCGCGACAAGCGGCCTGAAAGCGCAGTTATTTCTGCGCCCACGCCTGCAAGCGATTGGTTCTGCCTCTTCTCATCCTCTATGTCTGCCTTGGCATCGGAGCCAGTGGCAATAGCTTTGGCAAGCGAGGGAAGAGTGAGCGCGACATCCGCGGCTGAAGAGTAGGACTTGGCGCCGAGCGCAGAGTTCACCGCTGCCACCTTGTTGTCGAACTGCACCAGCTGAGAGGCGCTGGTGGTGGAGATGTTGCGGTAGGGCGACACCACTGCCTGCGAGGACTGCACAAGCTGCTTTATCCGAAGGTCCATGGATTGCGTCAGCGAGGATTGTGCAGAGGCACAGGCAGACTTTGCCTTTTGCGCAAGAGAGGAGGCATAGGAGAACTGGTAGCCGTCATAATAGCCCTGCGCGTCGGCAAGGTCCTGGCTGTATGCGACCTGGGAAATAGATATGTTGAGCTTGGAGGCGACAGCCTGTGTGGAGACCATGCCGGCGCAGGTGGTGTTGGCACCGGTTATCATGGCAAGAACAGTCGGGTCGCCCGGATCCTTGGTTATCGCAAATACCTTGATGAGCCGGTTGCCAGTGTCTGCCACGTAGAGCTTGCCATTGTCCACAATCACGTCTTCCGGGTAGGCAAGGCTGCCGTTTGCAGTCGAGGCATTCAGGACGTCCACCGGGTAGCCGTCAAGCGAGAATGCAACGATTGCGTTCCTTGTGGCGTCCGCGACATAGATGCGGTTGTCGTCAAAGTCCATTCCGCGCGGGGAACCCAGGTTCAACCCGCCCTTGCCCCTGCCGAATGTTATGTTGAGGAATTTGAAGCTGCTGTCGTAGACGAAGATGAGCCCCTTTACCGAGTCTGAGATATAGAACCTGCCGTTGTGCAGCAGTATGTCCTGCGGGGCTGAAAGCTGCCCGTCCGAGCCGCCCGGCTGCAGCATTATCTTGGAATATGATTTTGTGGTGCGCGAGAATGCCACCACTTGCCCCTTTGTCGTGTCGGTCACGTAGATTGTGTCGTTGGTGAGCGCAAGGCCCGCTATCTTTTGCTGGCTGGTGGTGCCCACGTTCCACTTGTCCACCTTGGAGCCCTCGCCGTCAAAATAAAGTATGTTGCCTGTGCTGCCGCCAGCAATGTACAGCATGCCAGTGGAACTCTCATACTGCATGTGCATGGGATTTGTCAGGTAAGCCTCGGAGTCGGGGCTTGCCATCACTTTGGTGCGCGACAGGTTGGCGCTGCTGTTCATTATAAATATCATGCCCCTGCCAGAGTCTGCGAGGTAAAGCGAGCTTCCTACCATGTAAAGCCCGGTTGGCTGGGACAGCTTATAGTAATCGTCGGTGTCAGTGGGAAGGCTACCGTTTGCAGAGTAGAGGAAGGTGAAGCTTGGGAAAGCAAGCGAGCAGGCAAGCAGCAGCATTGCAGCAACGGCAAAATATCTCATGTGAACACCGAGGATGAATTGCGCTGCCACCCTTAAAAAGTGTTGCTGTGCCGCAGCGTTGTGCACACAAATGCCTGTTTTCGTCTTTTTTCTCTTTCTTTTTTGCGAAAATAGCTATATTTAATATTTTGTGATAACTATTTCGTTACAAATTGACGATTGATTTATAAATACTTGCCGGCAGATGTGAAACTGTTGTTTTTATGACACTGCACCAAGCGATGTACACTGCAATGCGCCCAACTGGCAAGGCAGGCAGCATAGGCTCAGCCTGGCCACCTGCGCTTGACGCAAGCAATGCCCGGATAAAGGGCATCTGCCCCACAGTCATCAGGGACAGGAAGACGCTTTACCTGGACGCTTTCGCGCCTGCCAGCAATGCAAGGAGGGCTGGCCCCGAGGCAACCCGCACCACCTTCCGCGCCTTTGTGAGGCGCGGCCTTGTGGAGGAAATCGCCAAGGAGAACGGCAAGATGGACTTTGCAGTTGAGGCAAGGGTGCCTGCAGACAACCTTATGCCTGGCTTTGACTTGGTATATTTCGGCAGGAATGATTTCGTTCGCATGCCCCCCATGGAAGTGCGCCGCGAGGAAAACGAGGGGTTGGCAAGAATCAGGCAGGAAGTGCCGCGCGTGGACCGCGAGGTGGCGATGGCAAGGCTGACTGCGAGCGGCTACCAGATAACCATGCCGAAAAACGGCGACGTGCACAACGAGCGCGACATTGAAAGGCTCTTGAGCCTCTACCAGGAGGCATACCAGATTTACACCTTCCCGATTAACGAGACCACCATTCAAGTCATGCTAGGCAATGGCAACCGCGTGGTGATTGCGCGCGACGCCGACAGGCAGATATCCTCAGCCCTCATTGCAGAGGAGTGCAAGCTTCGGCTCAGCAATGGGCAGACTGCGCTGATGTACGAGCTTTCCGACTTTGCAACATTCAGGCACGACCGCGGCATGGGGCTGATGACTGCCATGCAGATAGAGGCCGTCAGGCTGATACGCAGCCTGCCAGGCGGGGAGCGCGCCATAATCTACGCCGAGGACAGGGCGCCTTGGCAGCCGGTGAACAAATCCTCGCAGCAGGCAGGCATGAATTTCGCAGGCACGCTTCCGTGGCACTGCACCCTTCTGAGCGACAGGAATGTCAATTACGCGAGCGAATACGAAAGCTTAAATGTGTGGTACGCGCCTTAGGAAGGGAGCGCATGGAACCTGTTTCACTCCTCAAAAAGCTCGTCTCGATCAACTCTGTTTTTGGAAGCGAAAGCGAGATGGGCGAGTTTTTGGAAGGGCAGCTTAAGAAGCTGGGCTTTTCCACAAGGCGCATTGAAATCGCGCCCGGAAGGTTCAATGTAATCGGCGAGAGGGGCAGCAGGGGAAAGCCCATCCTCCTATATGGGCATATGGACACTGTGCCCCCGTACGGCGAGTGGAAGGGCGGCAAGCCATTTGCCTTGCGCGAGGAGGGAGACCGCCTGTCCGGCCTTGGCGTGTTTGACATGAAAGCAGGCGTGGCAGCTATACTTTGCGCGTGCGAGCAGAAGACAGACAGGCGCCTTCGCGTGGTTTTCGGGGTGGACGAGGAAAATGATTCTGAGGGCTCGCATGCGGTTGCTGCGGCAGGCCTGTTTGACGGCGTAGAAGCCGTGCTTTCAACAGAGATTGCAACCGGCATCACAGAATGCCGTGGGCCGCGCGAGATTACGCTTGGCAGGCGCGGAAGGTGCGTCATCGAGGTAAATGTGCCGGGCAGGTCGGCGCACGGGGCGAATGCGGCGCGAGGCGTCAATGCGATTACCGAGGCCGCACGCCTCGCACTTGAACTTGAGAAGCTAAATGGCAGGCTGGGAAAGCACCAACTGCTGCCCCCACCCACGCTTTTTGTCAGGAGGATAGCAGGTGAGAGCACCTCGCTTTCAGTGCCTGACGCTGCCGTGCTTGAGCTTGACATCCACCTTGTGGTGCCGCAGACGCCAAAGAGCATGCTCAACGACATCAACATGTTCATAGACGGTCTTTATGCAACCAGCAAGTTCTCCGAGATGAACGGGAGGAAGGTGGAAGCGAGGCTCAAGGAAAGGAAAGTGCCATATCTTGCCCCGTATGCCACCCCTGAGAGCAACGCGCAGGTGCAGCTTCTTTCAGGCATTGTGAAGGAAAAGTTCGGGGAAGCCCATTATGCATACGGCGCCTCGGTTGCAGACGACAATGTGCTTGCGGCGCATGCGCCCACTTTTTCAATCGGCCCGATGGGCGGAGGGGAGCACAGCTGCAACGAGTGGACTTCGAAAGAGAGCTACTTGCAGCTAGTGGAGATAGTGAAAAAATTCGTGCTGAAGCTGTAGAACTAGAACTCTTCGGAATCATCCCAGCTTTTTTCTTCGTTCCAGGGAAACATATTCGCACCTTGTTCTGTTGGTGGAGCGAACGGTTTAAATAGGTTTCGCTGGTTAAGCGATTTTGCAACTAAAATAAGCGCTAATAGCGTATTTTGCGTCTAAAATAGGCAATATAAAGGAAAAATATGACTAAAAGCGTGAAAAAGTGAAACTTACTTCCACTTGCGCAGCACCATGTTGGTCTTGGTGGCTGTCACTTCAGGGTGGTGGCGTATTGAGTCAATCCTGCGGTTGAGCTCGTCCATGTCGGGCGCTGCCAGGCGCACCACAAGGTCTGAGTCTCCTGAGATTTCGAAAAGCGCTGTGACGCCTTCAGAGCGCATCAGCTCCTTTAGTATCTTGTCTGATGCTGCGGACGGGAGAAGGGTGACAAGGACTATTGCCTGCACTGCGCCGCCTTCCTCCACGTCAACTGTGAAGCGGCGGATGGCCCCCCGCGTCACGAGGTTTGCCACGCGCCTTCGCGCTGCAGGCTCGGACAGGTCAACCTTTTTCCCAAGCGCTTCGTTTGCAATGCGCGCGTCCTCGCAGAGGATTTCGAGAATTTTGCGGTCAATTTCGTCCATTTTCCATGTCATATTGTGCTAATTCGGGGGCAAGCAATTTAAGGATGGCGGATACTGATGATAGCGGTGTAAAATATGAGAATCAGGGTGCCGCCTGTGAAAAAAGAGGACATCGCAGCAAGCGCCATGCCTCTTGCCGCGCTCCTTGTCTTTGCCCTTGCACTTCTTTTGTTCCTTTCCGTTTTCCGCGCGAGCATCTTCACCGAAGTGTCCGAGGAAAAGAAAATCTGGTTCGAGCTTTCGTTTTTGCTGCTTGCCGCAATTCTTGCCGAGATGCTGGTGACACACCTCAAGCAGCCCTTTGTCATGGTGCTTTTGCTTGTCGGCGTGGCGATTGCGCCTTCCACCATTGCGGCAGTTTACCCATTTTTCACCTCGCTCTTTTCCTTCCTGCCTTTTTCTTTCCCTCCAAACCCCCCGGTGCTTGTGCAAAGCGGGGAACTGGTCATGATATTTGCCAAGCTTGGCTCCATATTGCTGCTGTTCAAGATAGGCATGCACTCCGAAACCAGGAAAATCTTCAACCTCAAGAATTTCGTGATTGCCATCCTTGGCGTCATCGTGCCATTCCTTGGCGGCTACCTGTTTGCAATTGCAGGAGGGCATGATTTCTACTATGCCATGTTCCTTGGCGCTGCGCTCACCGCCACCTCGGTTGGCGTGACGGTTGCAGTGCTTGAGGAGCTGCGCATCATGCAATCTGAGATGGCGCAGGCGCTTTTGGGCGCGGCAGTCATTGACGATATACTTGCGCTATTGGTGCTTTCTTTTGTGGTGCAGTCGCCAGCCGGAGTGGATGCTGATGCCTTTGTGCAGATTGCAAGGCTGGCAGGCACTGCGTTCGTGTTCGTGGCAGGAGGCATTTTGCTTGGCAGGTTCGTGGTGGCAAATTACTTTGATCCCATGGTGGAGGGGGGCAAGAGCAGCCAAAGGGGCTTTCTCGCCATGCTCATGTACCTGCTGTTCTATGCATATGTTGCAGAGTACATTGGATTGTCCGCAATTGTCGGCGCGTTCGTGGCAGGCATAACCATGAACTACAGCAGGAAAATCGGCGATGTGCAGGGGATGTTCTATCCTCTGGAGGCGCTTTTCACGCCAGTATTTTTCATTTCGCTCGGGCTTTTGGTGGACATAAACGCGCTTGCTGCAAACATCGTGCCCGTGCTTGCAATCACGCTGATTGCAATTGCCACCAAGGTGGTGGGCTGCGGCGCGGGTGCGCTTGCAGTTGGCATGAAGGCAAAGGACTCGCTTGCAATCGGCGTTGGAATGATGCCGCGCGGCGAAATTGCGCTTATCATCGGCCTTTATGGGCTGACTGCCCTCACTCCTGAAGGTGTGCCTGTGCTTGGCGCGGCAGAGTATGCGATAATTGCCTCCATGGCATTCCTTACCACGGTGATGGCGCCTGCCCTGATTTCTGCGGCAGTCAGGAGGGAATGATTCTATGGCACATGGTTGGTCAAGGTATGCAGACAAGAATTTCTGGAAAAATGAGCCTCCACACTGGAATGAATCCAGGATGAAGAACAAGCATAAAGAAATGGTCGAGAAGGGCTTTTTTGCCGCCTTTGAGAAAGGCGCGAAGCTTTTCCAGGAAGGTAATTTCGCGCCTGCAGAGAAAAAATTCAGGGAATGCCTGTCCATAGATGCCGACGACTACGCATCTGCGAACCTGCATGATGCCGCCATGTTCTGGAAGAAATCGCAGCTGGCGGCCAATGCAGCCTTGAGGATGATGACAAAAAACGGCTTTGTGCACAAGTTCGGGGAGGAAGAGGCAGACCAGATCGCAGCCGCGCTTGTGAAGAAGTTTCACAGGAAGTCAATTGCCCAGTTTGGGCTGGGAAGGGCGTGCCTTGCCATGCCAAGCGGCTTGGACTTTGACATTTTCGCAAAAAGGGCTTTTGCCGCGGCACTTTTGGCGCTTGGCGACCACAAGGCGGACAGGTACAAAAAATCCATGGTGCACACGCTTTTTGCGCAAGTGGATGACCGGGAAGCGCACCTTGCAGAGGCCAAGAGGCTCGCGCCCAAGTTCGGCGAAGGATTGGGGCTTTAGAAAAATAAAGTGCGGCGGTCATTTTGCGCCGTTGCGCAAAATGTGCCGACCTTTTTTTGCGAAGCAAAAAAATGCGGCGTGCTTTTTGCCGCTGCAAAAAGCTGCCAACTTTTTCTTGAAAAGAAAAAGTGCGGATGCACGTTGGCTTGCGCCAACGAATCCTCACTTTATGAAAATAAAGTGCGGATGCCGGGATTTGAACCCGGACCTTTGACTTTCTTCAAGCAGAACCAAATATGGAAGGCCAAAATACTAGCCAGGTTATACTACATCCGCAACTTATTGCGGTGCCCCGTGCTCACAGGCAGGAGGGCATCCGCATGTTAACGCGGAATTGATAGTGTGGGGGCATAGTTTTAAATCCTCCTTCCGCTATAAGTTTTTGTGGGGGTCCTGGAGGCAAATTGATTGCGCTAGCCTGAGGACTTTTTCTCGCAATGTGAGGTGCTCATATGGTGGTCTCGCCTATTGAAAGCAGGTACAAAACCGAGATGAATGCTCTTTTTGACGAGTCTGCGCGCATTGACTCCTGGATGGAAGTCGAGGTGGCCCTGGCCCGCGCGCATGCAAAACTGGGAGACGTGCCACCCGCTGCGGCAGACGAGATTGCGCAGGGTGCGAAAAAGGTGAAAATCGCGCGCGTGAACGAGATTGAGGCTGAAATCCACCATGACCTTATGGCAATGGTAAAGGCGCTTACCGAGCAGTGCCCGAAATACGGAGGGTATGTGCACTTGGGCGCAACTTCTTATGACATCGAGGACACTGCGACTGCACTCACGCTCAAGCGCGCCATACAGTGGCTGAGGCAGAGATTGCTTACTACAAAAGAAATACTCAGGAAGAGGGCAAGCGAGACCAAGGCGCTTGTTTGCATCGGCAGGACGCACGGCCAGCACGCCGTGCCCACCACATACGGCATGAAGTTCGCGATTTGGTACACCGAGATAAAGAGGGACTTGGCGCGGCTTGATGCCGCGGAGAATGTCATCTCGGTTGGCAAGATGGCTGGAGCCACAGGCACCATGGCGACATTTGGCGGCAAGGGAAGGAAGATACAGCAGCTTGTGATGGACGAGCTTGGCATAAAGCCTGCCGAGGTGTCAAATCAGGTGGTGCAGCGCGACAGGCACGCCCAGGTCATATTTTCACTGGCTCTTGTTGCAGCCACGCTTGAGAAGATGGCAAAGGAAATTCGCAATTTGCAGAGGAACGAGATACAGGAAGTGGCAGAGCCGTTTGCCAAGAAGCAGGTGGGTTCCTCGACCATGCCACAGAAGAGGAATCCCCACAAGAGCGAGAGGATTTGCTCGCTTGCGAGGCTGGTGAGGGGAAATGTGGCAGTGGCAATGGAGAACATTGCACTCGAGCACGAGCGCGACCTGACAAACTCCGCAAACGAGCGGTTCATCTTCGCTGACAGCTTTATAGTAACAGACTATATGGTGTCGGAGATGAACAAGCTGCTTTCAGGGCTGGTTCTGTTCCCAGACAACATAGAGAGGAATTTGGAGCTGACGCGCGGCGCAGTGCTTTCCGAGCGCGTGATGATTGAGCTTGTCAAGCGCGGGATGGGAAGGCAGGACGCGCACGAAGTCATGAGGGCTGCCAACATGGAGGCGTTTGAAGGAAAGAAAAGCCTTCCAAACGTGCTTGCCGCGAAGAAGGAAGTGGCAAAATTGTTCAAGAAAGGCGAGCTTGAGAAATTGTTCGATCCGAAAACCTACATTGGGGAGTCGGTTGAAATAGTGGAGGCAGCAATAAAGGAATAGGTGAAACTATGTCATTTTTGCAAAAAGTCGACCCGGAAATATTTGGCATCACGAAAGACGAGCTGAAGCGCCAGCGCGAAGGCCTCGAACTCATCCCCTCGGAGAACTTCACCTCGTTGGCAGTGATGGAAGCGCAGGGGAGCGTTTTCACCAACAAGTATTCCGAAGGCTACCCTGGCAAGAGGTATTACGGCGGCAATGAATTTGCCGACAAGTCCGAGACACTTGCAATCGAGCGCGTGAAAAAGATTTTCCACGCAGACCATGCCAATGTGCAGCCGCATGCAGGCTCGCAGGCGAACATGGAGGCGTATTCTGCCATCCTTGCGCCTGGCGACAAGGTAATGGGGCTCAACCTCTCTTCAGGAGGGCATCTCACGCACGGCTCGCCGGTGAATTTTTCAGGAAAAGTTTACAACGTGATTCCCTACAACGTGGACCCGAAAACGCATTTGCTTGACTTTGACGCAATGGAAAAGCAGGCGAAGGAGGAAAAGCCCAGGCTCATTGTGGCAGGCTTCACTGCTTATCCCCGCCAGGTGGATTTCAAGAGGTTTAGGGAGATTGCAGATGCAGGCGGCGCAAAATTGATGGTGGACATGGCGCACATAGCAGGCCTGATTGCAGGAGGCGCGCACATGCAGCCTTTCCCATACGCAGATATCGTGACTTCAACCACGCACAAGACGCTGCGCGGCCCGAGAGGGGCAATCATACTTTGCAAGGAAGAATACCATGTGCCGATTGACAAGGCGGTGTTCCCAGGCATGCAGGGAGGGCCCCTGGACCATGCAATTGCCGCAAAGGCGGTTTGCTTCCACGAGGCAATGCAGCCTGACTTTTCTGCCTACGCGCACCAGATTGTGAAGAATGCCCGCGCAATGGCAGATGAGTTGATGGCGCAGGGAATGGTACTGGTGTCGGGGGGAACTGACACGCATTTGCTTCTCGTTGACCTTCGCAACATGAATATCACGGGCAAGGAGGCCCAGCTCGCACTTGACGAGGCAGGCATTACCTGCAACAAGAATACCGTGCCTTATGACACGCAGTCGCCGTTCATCACCTCAGGCATACGCCTGGGCACGCCCGCGCTCACCACAAGAGGGATGAAGGAGGGCGAGATGAAGGAAATTGCGCGCATGATAAAAAGAGTGTGCGCTGCGCACACTGATTCTGAGCTGAAAAAGAAGGTGAGGCAGGAAGTGTTGGAGATGACTGCGCGCTTCCCGCTTTACCCTGAGTTGGGGTGATTGTATGGTGAAGAGGGAATATCTCTTGGCAGTTGCGGCATTGGTAGTGGTGATCGCAATCTTTGCAGCCATGGGAATGGGCTCGGGCGGGCGCAAGATAAGCCCTGAAGAAATGCAAGTGCCAGGCGTTTCAGGAGAAATTGCAAGGGCAAATTATTGCTCGGTTGATTCGGACTGTGTGGATATCGGGCCTTCCTGCCCCGCAGGCTGCGTCATACCTGTCAACAAGAGGGAGGAGGCCAGGATGAGGGCAGTGGTCGCGGCTGACGCCAGCTGCGTCTACACCTGCTCCCCGCCTGGAGGCAGCCTGAAGTGCATTGCAGGGAAATGCGGATATGCCTGAGGGGATTGAATGCCTGCAAAACTTATAGACGGGAAGAAGATGGCTGACGCGCTGCTTGACAAGGCAGCGGAGAAAACCGCCAAGCTTAACTTCAAGCCCTGCGTGGCAATCGTGCTTGTAGGCGACGATCCTGCCTCGCAGACCTATACTAAGAAGAAGCACGAGGCATGCGCGCGCGTGGGCATGAAGTCGAAAAATGTCACAATGCCTGGGAATGCATCGCAGAAGGACATAATCGCGCAGGTGCAGCACCTCAATGAAGACCCGGAAGTGGATGCCATACTGGTGCAGCTTCCGCTGCCAGATGGCGTGGACGAGGACGCTGTGCTTGCCTCGGTGGCGCGCGAGAAGGATGTGGACGGCTTTCACCCTGAGAATTTCGGAAAGCTGTCGCTGGGGATAGGGAAGGTTGTGCCCTGCACGCCTGCAGGCGTGATGCACATGTTGTCCGAAAGCGGCGTTTCGGTTTCCGGCAAGAACGCAGTGGTTATCGGCAGGAGCAGGATAGTGGGAAAGCCGCTTGCCCTTCTTCTCATGAATGCAGGCGCCACAATCACTGTGTGCCACAGCAAGACGCGCGACCTGGCAATGCATACCAAGAATGCGGATATTATTTGCGCAGCTGTTGGCAGGCCGAAAATGGTTACGCAGGAAATGGTAAAGCCCGGAGTGGTTGTGATTGACATTGGCACCAGCAAGCAGGGAGAAAGGCTAGTAGGCGACGTGGATTTTGAGGCAGTGGCAAAGAAAGCCTCGCTCATCACCCCTGTGCCTGGTGGAGTGGGGCCCATGACAATCGCCATGCTCATACAGAACACATTAGTTTGCTACGAAGAGAGGCGCAAGAGGAAAAGTGCAACAACCCAAGCCTAAAGGCTGGGTCCTGCTGATAGGTGTGGAAAAATGCATGCGAAAGATAAGCTGCCTTTACCCATGCCTGGAAGGCATGGGCTTCGGACTTGGGTTGTTGGTGAAGTGGCTGCCACCTATGCGCGCGCCCTGCAGGAAATCTACTCCTTGGACAAGTTCGGAAGCCATCTTGGGCTGGAAAGGATTGACGCTATTTTGAGGAAGCTTGGCAGCCCGCAGAAGAAATTCAGGTGCATAATTGTGGGAGGCAGCAACGGCAAGGGTTCAACTACAGAAATGATTGGCAGCATCCTGCACGCAAATGGCGCGAAAGTGGGCACTTATTTTTCCCCGCAGGTGGAGGAATTCCCTGAAAGGATAAGGGTGAATGGGAAGAATGCTGGCAAGAAGGAGATTGCCGATGCCTATTTTGAAGTGAGGAAGGCCGTAGGGATTGTTGCGCCAGAGGCGACTTTTTTCGAGGTTGTGACTGCGATGGCGCTTGTGATATTTGCCAAGCGCAAGGTTGATTTTGCCGTGCTTGAGGTTGGCTTGGGGGGGCGGCTTGATGCAGTGAATGCCGTGGAGCCCGAGGTTTCAGTGCTCACCTCGCTTTCGCTTGAGCATGCAGATGTGCTTGGAGATACCATTGAGAAAATCGCGCATGAGAAGTGCGGCATTGCGCGCAGGGGAAGGCCTTTTGTGTGCGGTGCAGTTTCCGGAAGGGCTGGGCTCGCTGTTGGAAAGGAGTGCGCGCATGCTGGCGCGAGAGCTATTTTCATAGAGGATGAAGTTGAAGTGGAGAATTTGCAGGAGAAGGGAGGCAAATACTCATTCGACGCTGCATTTGAAGGCAGGAAATATTCAATTTCTCTTTCTGCGCCAGGGAAATTCCAGGTCAGCAATGCATGCTGCGCGCTTGCTGCCTGTGCGCTTCTGGGGGCAGGCAAGGGCGCGGTTGAGAGGGGCTTGGCAAAGGCAAGGCCTGCATTCAGGATGGAGCAAAGGGGCAAGGTGATGCTGGACTGTGCGCACAATCCCGAAGCAGCATCCGCTCTTGCTGCCGAAGTTGCAGGCATGAAGGTGCGCGGAAGGAAGGTGCTCTTGTTTTCCGCAATGAAGGACAAGGATTATGCATCGGTGCTGCGCGTGCTTGCGCCGAAGTTTGACGAGGTCATAATTACCGAGGTAAAGCTTGCGCGCGCTGAGAAGGCGGGAAAGCTTGCTGATGCTGCAAGAAGGGCAGGCGCGCGCACCACTGTGAAAAAGGATGCGAAAAAAGCGCTCTCTTTTGCAAAAAGGCGCGCGGGGAAGGGCGGGCTCGCAGTTGTGGCAGGCTCGATATATTTGCTTGCACAGCTGTACGGCAAGGATAGGATAAAAAGGGGATTGGCACAATAAAGGGGCGTGGGAGCATGGACAAGGATAGCATACGAAGGGAAATGATTGCAAAGCGCGAGGCGCACCACTCAAGCGAGCGCGGGCATGTGCTTTGCGTGGAGATAATGGACAGGTTTGTAAGGCTGCCGGACTTTGACAAGGCAAAGTGCATATTGCTTTATTCGGCGATAAAAGGCGAGGTGCACACTGATTTCATAATCCAGTCTGCATTGTCGCTTGGCAAGAAGGTGGCAATGCCAGTCACTAAAAAGGAGAGCCACACCATTGAGCTTTACTCGATTTCAAGCATGGAAGATCTCAAAGCTGGCGCGTTTGGGATACCCGAGCCGCAGGCTGCGCCGGAAAAGCGCGTGCTGCCATCCGAGATAGACCTGGCAGTGGTGCCGGGCGTGTGCTTTGACAGGCGGGGCTTCAGGATTGGCTATGGGATGGGCTATTATGACAAGCTCCTCAAGGAAGTGCCTGGCAGGAAGATAGGGCTTGCCTACTCTTTCCAGGTGATGGAGGAAGTCCCAAAGGAAATGCACGATGTTGCAATGGATGCTGTGCTGACCGAGA
>Ga0172370_10004473_pt1 | contig 18705 bp, 19 predicted proteins | sample LakKiv5m_FD_114538 | JGI IMG/M metagenome (GOLD analysis project Ga0172370, IMG submission 114538) | Freshwater microbial communities from Kabuno Bay, South-Kivu, Congo - kab_022012_11.5m | ecosystem: Environmental > Aquatic > Freshwater > Lake | place: Democratic Republic of the Congo...
GGTGGTTTGGACCCCGGTCCTGCAACCCGAGTCCGAGGGGCCTGCCCTCATCTCTTGTGCAGCAAGGCTGCTTCGAATTGGCCTTTACATCCTGGCCTCCTCTTGGCGCCGTCGTGGCGCACGATCGTCCGCGTAGCGGACGAGTCGTGCGCGACCCTTGAGTCGCGGTACGACGTCCCTATGGAACCACTGATCGATGACCTCGTGCAGGTAGATGTTGGCGATCACTGGCGAAGCTACTCCGCCTTGCGGGGTGCCGGTCTCGGGGTACACGAGGTTCCCCGCCTCCAACACGCCCGCCTTCAACCACTTTCCGATAGCGCGCAGCAGCGCGCCGTCCCGTACCCGTTGGCACACGATCCGTTGCAAGTGTCCGTGGTCGAGTCGGTCGAAAAATTTTCGAACATCGACCTCTAAGACCCAGCCGCCGCCCACCGGCATCGTCGCATCGCGAACCGCTTCGAGCGCTTGATGCGCCGAGCGGCCGGGCCGAAAGCCGTAGGAACAGTCCAAGAAGTCCTGTTCGTAGACAGCCTCCAGCACCATCGCGACCGCACGTTGCAGCACCTTGTCCTCGAAGGTTGGAATGCCGATGGGTCGCATCTGCTTCCCATCGCCCTTGGGGACATACACCCGCCGGACGCTGGGCGCTCGGTAGGTGCCGGACTGGAACCGAGACAGCAGCGACCCGAGGTTCTCCTCCAGGTTCGCCGCGTACTCTTGGCCCGTCTGTCCGTCAATACCGACCGCCCCATCCTTGCGCGTGCGACGGTACGCCTCGCGCAGCCACTCGATGTCGACGTGATGGGCAAGCGTCGTGAACACGAGCATAGGGTGCTCGCGCGCCATCGTCGCTATCCGTGTGAGTTTCGTGGAGATGGTTGGTGAGCACGAGGTCTCTCCCATCTTTCCCTCCTACGGTTCTTCATCCCGGTGCCGCCCTTTACTCGGCTGGGTCCCTCGGGTCGTGGTTCCCCAGCGTCACCGCTCATACTGCGGCACTCCGACTCCTCGCTCCCCAAACACGCTCTGCTTCTCGCTTCGCTTGGCCGTTCCGGCACTCCCGGAGGCTACGAGGTCTCCCAGGTTCCTGAGCAACCCTTGTGCACGTGCGCCGGTCTCAGACCCCGGTAGAGGAAGCTGCCCAGGACCCCGGGCACGACGCCCTGTGTTGGGGAAGCTTCTTTCGCCTTCTGCGTCGTTCATCGCATCGGCCTCTACAACTTGCGGCTTTCGGGGCTCCATGCCGCCGCCCACGCACTCGCTGTCTACGCTTCGCAGCTGTCCTCGCGGACAGACCACGCAAGACTCGCTTCCGGCCGGTGGCCCTCGCCCTTGCCGGTTGGGACTTGCACCCACGGGTCACGATGAAAGGTTTCAGTCACTACATGGCATTCTCCTTTCCCAGGCTTTCCTGGCGCAAGAACGAAACCGCTACGCGGTAGGCGGACTGGTCCGGCCGGCTGGCGGCGGACGACAGCGGTTTCCGTAAATCGGCTCCTCGATAAGCCTGGGGATGGTCCATCCGACCATCCAATCACCAGGCAGGAGGAGTTTCCCAATGACACCACTTCGCCGGCGCATGATCGAAGATCTGCGCATCCGTGGACTTTCCCAGTGTACCATCGACACGTACGTCGGCGCGGTCGAGCGTTTCGCTCGCTATTTCGACCGGTCGCCGGCGCAGCTCGGCAAGGAGGAGGTCCGCGCTTTCCAAGTTCACTTGGCCTGTAAGCGGCACGTCAGCACCGGAACGCTCAACGTCTACGTGAGCGCGCTGCGCTTCCTGTACACGGTCACGCTGGGCAAGGACTGGGAAATGCGCGCCATCCCCTATGCCAGGACACCCAGGAAACTGCCCACGGTCCTGAGCCAGGATGAGGTGCTGCGTCTGTTCGCCGCCATCGTCAACCTCAAGCACCGCGCCATCGTCATGACGACCTATGCTGGCGCGCTTCGTGCCAGCGAGGTGGCGAGTCTTCGCATCGCCGACATCGACAGCGTGCGCATGTTGATCCACGTCCGCCAGGGCAAAGGAGCCAAGGACCGACTGGTGCCGCTGTCGCCGGCGCTTCTGGAACGCTTGCGAGACTACTACCGCGCCTATCGGCCCCGCTATTGGCTGTTTCCCGGCCAAGACGGCGAGCGTCACATCAACAGCCGCTCGATTCACCGCACTCTGGCAAGGACCGCCACGGCAGTGCTTGGACGCTCGGTGCATCCGCACTTGCTCCGCCATTCGGCCGCAACCCACATGCTCGAGGCCGGCGTCAACATTCGCGTCGTCCAGGGTTTTCTCGGTCACCGCTGGCTGTCGACCACGGATCGCTACAGCCACGTCAGCCGCGAGCAGATTACGGCCACCAAGAGTCCCCGCTCGACCTGATCGCCGACGCGCTCTGAGCGTGGCCAGGCCGCCTCTGGAGGTGGCCGACATCATCCGAGCCTTGGCGGACTCCGTCACCGGGGTCGCAGGGCTTGCGCTGTCGGCCGCGCAAAGACGAGTCCTGCGCCGGCTGGCTGCCTGCCGCACTGCGAGTCTTGGCGGGCACATCGAGCAATGCGACCGCGGCGACTGCGCACACGAGCGCATCGCCTACAACTCGTGCCGGGATCGGCATTGCCCCAAGTGCCAGACCGCCAAGCGCGCCCGGTGGTTCCAGGCGCGCCGTCGCGATCTTCTCCCCGCCCGCTACTTCCACGTCGTCTTCACCGTGCCGGCCCAGGTGGGCAGAATCGCGCTGCAGAACAAGCGCGTCGTGTACGGCATCTTGTTTCGCGCCGCCTCCGAGACATTGCTCGAGATTGCCGCCGATGCTCGGCACCTCGGCGCCAGGATCGGATTCGTCGCCGTCTTGCACACGTGGACTCAAACGCTGCTGCACCACCCTCACGTCCACTGCATCGTCCCCGGCGGTGGTCTTTCACCCCACGCCCAGCGTTGGATTTGCGCCAGGCCGCGCTTCTTCCTGAGCGTCAGGGTGCTCGGCCGTCTCTACCGCGGGAAGTTTCTCGACTACCTCGGCCAGGCATACCGAGGCGGTGAGTTGCGTTTGACGGCAACGCTCGGACATCTGAGGGATCCGCAGCGGTTCGCGGCACTCTTACGTGAGCTACGCCGCAAGAAGTGGGTCGTGTACGCAAAGCCGCCGGCTGCCGGACCCGAGGCCGTGCTCGGGTACCTGGCCCGCTACACGCACCGCGTGGCCATCGCCAACAGTCGTCTGGTTTCTCTTGCAGAGGGCGCGGTTCGCTTCCGCTACAAAGACCGCACCGTCGGCGGGCAAGAGCGCATCCTGGAACTCGATGCCCGCGAGTTCCTTCGCCGCTTCCTCTTGCACGTTCTGCCGGGCGGCTTCGTACGAATTCGCCACTACGGCCTGCTTGCCAACGCCCATCGCCGCGACAACGTCGAGCTTTGCAGATCCTTGATTGGCAAGCCTGTCATGGAGCAGACGGACTTGCAGACTGGCGCTTGCGAGCCGATCGCGCTGCCCCGCCTCCCATCTTCGACCAAGTGCTGTCCGCGCTGCGGCGTGGGCACGATGATCACCATCGCAATCTTGCGCCCCGGCCACCTTCACGCCGTCTACGCCTCGGCGTCCATGGACTCGTCGTAATGGCGGCGGCGGCTCGTGTGTTTGACCTGTGTGTCGGGCGCATTTTGGAGCGCGACGCCGACTTGTACGCCCCATGCGCCGACCTGGGCGTCTTCGACCCGCTCACCTCGCTTGCCAATGACGCCAGCGGCCTTGTCAGGACTGCTGCACGCGATCTTGCACCACTGATGTGCCTCCCCGTGCACTGCCCGCGACACATCAAAGTGCATAGACCGGTTGCCTCGCGCTGATCCGGCCGCGGCTTCGTTCAACACCGATGTTTCCGACCCGGCCCGCGCCACGTCGCTCAGAACGCGCAGCCGATCTTCATGGCCGGGTCCGAAACATGCCTCTGCATTACGTCAACTACGGCCCCATCGACGGCCGCCGACCCTCGACCGCACCACCAAAATCCGACGAGTCCCCCGGCACTCCACCGACGGACGATCTTGATACCGGGCCTTCGCACCCGAGTTCTGCCCCAGACCGTCCGCCGGTTGGACCTTCTCGTCGTAGGCAGGCATCTTCAGCGATGTGGACTCGGTCTTCGACGTCGTCACTCCGCTCGGTTTTCGCGTGCATTGTACGACCTCGCAGTGGGATCGTATCGTGACGATCAAACACCCGCCCATGCGTGGCAGAATGACCGACGTCATCGAAACGCTGACCAATCCCGACGAGGTGCGACGCAGCACCGGCGATCCGACAGTCTTGCTCTTCCATCGGCGAGTGCCGCCGCGGTGGGTATGCGCTGTCGCGAAACATTCCGATGGCGAAGCTTTTCTGATCACCGCCTACCCGGCGGACAAGATCAAGCAAGGAGCGGTGGTATGGACAAAGTGAGAGTGTATTACGACCCCGTCGGCCGAACGTTGAGCGTATGGATCGACGATCCGGCCCGAGAAGAAGTTTGCGAAGAAAGCGACGACGACACCATCCTGCGCAAGGACGCGCAGGGACACGTCATCGGCTTCGAGAAACTGAACGTCGAACTGGCGGCCGGTGCGCCGGGCTTGACGGTCGAGGTGCTCACTACGGCTGAAGACAGGGCGTGACCAGGCACGCCTCTCCGCAAGAACACGCCTGCACTGCGACTTCCCCAGTTGTAGCGCAATGCGAGCAATCGACGGGTCTTCCGCGAACCGTCGCGATTCCACGATTCAGCGGTAACGCGGCCCACGCTCCTCGAACTACGTCATCAAGCAGGCGGCCCCGGCTGCCTCAGCGCTGGGTCCAAGCCTTGTTGTTTTCGACAAGTTCCAGGCCCAGGTGATCGAGGTCGGGATAGACACTGTACGGTCGGATTCCAGCCATCGCCAGGAAATCGCGCGCCTGCGGAATGAGTTCTTCCGCGATGTCGATTCGGAAAACGACCTCGGGGTACAGTTTTTCCAGAGGCTTGCGCTTGTTGCCGGCAAGCGTGAACCACCCGCGCTGGGCCCGCATCCGCTCGCTGATCTGAAGCGGGGACATCGCGACCGGGCCGTCGTGCTCCCACGGTCCGGTCGCTTCGAGCAGTTCTCCGTAATCCCACCAGTCGTCATAGCGGTCGATCCAGCCGAGGTACTTGGGCTGAATGAGGTCGGCGCAATTCCATGTCTCTTTGTTGAGAGCGTACGGATTGAGCGCCCAGATGCACGGCTGCGATTTTCCCGGTTCTACACCGGTCAGCGCAAAATGCAGCGCGACTGCGAACGCATCGGTCCAGTCCAGAATCCGTGTCGGCATGCCATGATGGCGCATGAAGAAGAGGTAATCCCAGTCGCTGAGTCCGCGTTCGTGCAACTCTCGGGCACGGGCCTGAAACTCGAAGAAGAGATTCCTCTCCAGCCGGTCCAGATCGTCGTCGGACAGATTGGCAAACCGCCAGAAGAGACTGGGCTGCAACTCGTGGGCGACCGACGGCATACCTCGATACCAAGTCTCCTGCCCCGGCTGCTGGCCCAGGCATTCCCGCGAATCCAACCACGCCTGTCGGAGTTGGTCGAGGCTCTTGCACAAGACGACCCGCCAATTCGCTGTTTGCTTCTTGTTCATGTTGTACCTCGACGCGCCACTTCCTCGTTGATACCTCGCGCAGCCACCGCCTTTGCGCCTGCCGATCCGCGGCGACCTTGGCACAAGTCCGCGGCCGCGCGGTCGGCAATGCCACGTTGTCTTTTTTGCCGGCGAACGCGATCTCCAGACTACGGTGAGATCGTTCGACCGGTCAGTGCTGCTTTTCCATATGCATCTTGATGGACCTCACCTCTCGCCCTCCGGGTCCAGGCCCGCCCAGATAGGTACACACGAGAAGCACCGCTTGGTCTTGGCTGAGGGCCACACTGTCAATCGCGAACTGGAATTGATGCGCCTGGTGGTCGCCGGCAACGATTTCGGTCGCGGTCGCCGCGGCAGAGTCTCCCCCTATTTCGCCAGACAAAACCCGCCCGGAAGTCTGCAACTGGATGGTCACTCGACCTTCGGGTTTCGGAACGTCGATGTCGTAGCAACCCCAAGTGTGCTCGACACTGATACGGTACTTTTCGTCCTTCAGCGCCTTGATGGAACGACTGTTGGGGATCAGCATCGCGGCGTTGCCATCGACAATGGCGAAGTTCGGCGAAGGATTCTGCCAATCTGGAGGTCGCCATCCGCCACAGGAAACCGTGATCGCGTTCTCGTTGGTGGTGTCGTTCTGAGGTATACTTCTTGTCTCCTTTCGAGTCTCTACATCGTAGAAAGGTTGCGCCACGAACGCGGCGAAGCTTCGAGGCTGATTGGTTTGTTCGGCCAAGGACTGTCGTTCAGAAGCCGGCACGAACAGCACGCGCGAAGTAGTTGGCCGCCTTGCCGTCGGTGCCCACGTGGCCGACGTGGAAGAAGACGCTCCACACGTACGTCGGATTTGTCTGGTACGTGGAGGACGACCAGTAGTCGTCTGACTGCGTGCAACTGCACGACGGCGACGTAACCGAACAACCCGCAGTGCAACTGTTGAACGCGCCATAAACGGTCGGGCCCGGATACGGGATCTGCAGATTCACCAGCGTGTACAACTCGAACGCGTTCGGAATGCGCCAATCCGTGTGTCCGGCAAAACCACCTCCGGCGTTCAGCCCCGCCAGAAACGTCGTCACGATCGTCCCGTCCATGTCGTTCGTGCCCGTCGACCACGTGTACCTGTTGTCCCTGTCGTGGATGCCGCCCGAGTCGACTTTCTTCTCCCACATCAACCCCGTCACGTTGTCGGTGATGGTGCCGTCGCCATTGTCGGTGAATGAACGTGCGGTCCCTTTTTGCATGTTGCCGTCGCTGCCGGTGCCGTACGAGGTGGTCTGTCCGGTCTTCAGCACTCCCCCGCCCGCCGACAACGTTCCGACGACGCCGAACACGTTCGCGCCGTTCTTGATGTTGCCGGCCGCCAAGTCCGCATCGCCGGCCACCGTGCCCGAGCCGTTGTGGTAGCCGGCCGCGATCGTCTGGTCTGCAACTCCCGGCGTGATCGTCACCGCGCCGTTGTCGGTCATCGAGCCGGTCGCGCCCAGGCCCGCGCCGCTCGAAAACGTCTTGCCGGCGAGCACATCCGCTGCTGCCGCAGTGCCCGCGTTGCAAGTGCCAAGGCTTCCACTGCAAGTCGTCAGATTGCTGTTGCAGGTTCCCAGTCGGCATTGGTCCCCGACAGGTTCGTGTCGCACGTAGAGAAATCGCCCGTGCACGTACCCAGACTGCCGCTACAAATGCCGAGGTTGCCGTTGCACGTCGCGAGGCTGCCGTTGCAGGTGCCCAGGTCCGTCGCGCAGGTGACCGGGTCCGGCCCCAGCGTGCCGCCACGCACTGCTACCGCAACGCTCTGTTGGCACGCGTCCAGGAAATCCTGGATCGGCATCTTGTCGCCCACCGACGGCCACGGCCAACCTTTGCCATCGGCGGTGTCTTCGAGTTTCTGCCAGCTGGTGCCGAACTTGTCGGCGCACTTGCCTACCGCCGCGTCGTAGTTGTTCTGATCGCCATCGACCACAAACGTCTTTTCCGCCTTGGCCATGCACGCGGCGTACTTGCCCGCAGTGTCGTTTTTGCCGGCTTCGCACTTCACGTCCGGCGCAGGCCCGGCCTGCGCCATCGCTGCGCCGAGCAACAACACCATCGCACCGCCGGCCAAGATCCCCTTCAGCGTTCCGCTCGTCGTTTTTTCCATGAAACGTTTCACGTCTTTGCCTCCTTTGGTGTGGTATCGCCGGCGCAGCAGCGCGACGTTCCCCATGAACGCGCACCGCTCGGTCCGGTCGTCGACTTCGACTCCGTCGTGTGTTGTTCAAAAGTGCGTCGGCCAGGTGAACGCCGGCATCGGCGGCGCATCATCGCTCGTCCTCACTGGCCGAAACGGCGCACACGCTCTGCGCCAGACACTCCAATGCGTCGAGCGCCTGGGCTGCCTGTTTGAGTTGTGTGGAAGTGGCCGGCTGCCGGTAGGCTTCGTTGACTACAACTCGTGAGTCCCGAGTTCGCGCCGCGCTGAGCGCTACCCTGTAAGGCGTATTCCCTCGTATCTCTCGTTGTCGAGCCGCTCGCCGACGGGATCGAGTACTCCGGGCTATGCATGAAGAGCGGCTCGCGATAGGAAGGGAACGCACCGGCCGAACGGGCGCCGGACGCCCTCCACTATCGATCCGCGTCGGGGTATGTCATGGGGAAAAGACTGGCGGATGAAATCTACGCGAGCATCTCGGAGTCCGAGCATGTTCTCTTCGACGTCGAGGACGCGCTCAGCGAGGCGTCGGTGGACCCTCGCCAGCGCAGGATTCTCTGGCCCGACGGCGCCCGTCTCTCCATCGAGGATACCGCCCGTAGGATTCACGAGGAGTCCGGCGCACCTCTGGACCTGGTTCAACACCATGTCGTCGGTTGGCTCGAGATGACCTACGAACCGAAGGACCTCGACGAAGAACAGATGGAGGAGTTCGAACGACTCATCGAAGAGTGGGTCGAACCCTACGAGAAATGACCACCGAGCCGTTTCGGAAGCCCGAGAACTCGGTACTCACGAGTACGAAAAGCAGCGCCTGAAAATCGCTGGTCGCTGGTCGCTGGCCACGCTCGGCTCGCCGGCCGACGTGCACGCCGCACCTTGGCGGTGCTCGCGTTCGGGACAAAGGTGGCTCCGTCGCTCAGGTGCCATAGCGGCAAACCCTCGTATCGAAACTTCGTTTGTTCGCTCGCGCATGAAGCCAGCACACGCGAGCGGCGGAAGATAGACCACGGGCCACACACCACGCAAGCGCGCCGCGATACGCGGTGTGACCTACATCACACCGGGCGGGGCAGGAGCCACCCCGGTGCCACGCTCCCGTCGCGGACACGCCCTCCGCTCCCCCGCCGTCCGGCCTCCTCTCGCCCGGCAATCGCGTGGTCCGCGACGGACTTTCGCCGGTGGAAGCGGCCGCACCATGAGGCTAGTCTCCAGCCCTGCGGAGGCTCGGCATGGAACGGACATACACGGTAGTGCTCAAGCGTGAGCGGATAGGCAAAAGAAGAGGGCTTTCCGAAGCCTCAGCCCTCCGATTGTCGCCCGCCATGAAGACCATACTTGCTCTCTTGATCTTGCTGGCGCCGGTGGCGCCGGTGGCGGCGTGGGCGGCGTGCGAGGGGATCAAGGACCACGACCAGTACGCATATTGCATCGCTGTTTCGGCTCACCTCGCCGGCCAATGTGGCGTAGTTTCAGACGGCAACCTGCGTCGAGAATGCTATGCACGGGTGACTGGCAGTGCTTCAAACTGCAACACTGCTTCGTCCGAGTGGGCGAAGAAGCAGTGCGAGAATGCCGCAAAACTGCACGGAAAGTAGCCCCCGTTGCGACCCCGGACATGACAAGTTTATCCTTGGTGCAGACAACCTGTCATGGAAACGGGCGCACTCGTCGAACACGAAGACAGAGCACACGAAAGCTCGCAGTATTGCACTGGCCCAGAGACCGAGCTGACCTGGAAACTCGTCGAAGCAGCCTGCCTGCTCATCCGCCGGGGCATGAAGCCGGCGCGCGCCATGCACACCCTGCGTATCGTCGAGCGCACCTGGTACCGCTGGAAGGCCAAGGCACGCCAGGGCATCGAGCCCTACGCTGAGCGCGTCGCCGAGATCGAGCAGGCCGAAGCGATCTACCTCGGCGAGGTCGAGATGGCCCTTGGCGATGCCAGCAAGGACAACTGGAAAGCCGCGCTGGAGATCCTGCGCCGGCGCGTGCCGGCCGAGTACGGCAACCACGCGGCCATGACGCCGCCGCAGTCCGAGGCCGTCGCCAGGCCTATCGAGAAGACCGAACCTGCCGCCGCCCTCACAGCCGAGGAGCGGCGCGCGCGGCTGAAAGTGGAGTTGGAGAAGCGTGGGCTGCCCTCAACCATCTTCGCCGAGTGAGAGCGGATTCGAGCACCTGTCCGATGCCGACCTGATCGAGCAGCAGGCGATCGAAGAGGCGCGCGAGTCGTTCCACGCCTTCCGCTGTTACATCCACCCCAAGCTCAAGCGATCGTGGTTCCAACGCGACGCCGAGGAAGAGTTGCAGCGATTCGAGGCGGACATGGTCGCGGGCCGTCGCCCGGAGCTGATCCTCGAGGCGCCGCCGCAGCACGGCAAGAGCACGATCGTCATCGACTTCTGCGCGTGGATCGCCGGCAAGAACCCTGACCTCAAGACGATCTACGCCAGCTTCTCTGATCGCCTCGGAGTGCGCGCCAACCTGGCGCTGCAGCGCATCTACGCCAGCGAGCGATACCAGCGCGTCTTTCCCGAGACGCGCATCGCCGCCGCGAAGACAGACACGCCCGACGGTGTGGCCGTCCAGAAGACGCAGGACATCATCGAGTACGTTGGCCGCGGCGGATCGTTCCGCAACACCACGGTGCGTGGCCCGATCACCGGCGAAGGGCTCGACCTGGGCATCCTCGACGACGCGATCAAGGGCCGCGAGGCCGCCAACTCGCAGACCGTGCGCGACTCGACCTGGGAGTGGCTCACCAACGACTTCTTCACGCGGTTCTCCGAGCACGCCGGCATGATCGTCATCGCTACGCGCTGGCACGTCGACGACCCGATAGGCCGTCTACGCGCAGAGGATGGCGACCAGGACGACGACGACGACGACAGCGGCCGCACGTTGCGCGTGCGCACCTGGAAGGCGATCGCCACCGAGGACGAGGAGCACCGTAAGGCTGGTGATCCGCTGTTCCCGGATCACAAGTCGCTGGCGTTCCTGGTCAAGCGCAAGAAGCGCCTGGCGTCGTTCTACTGGTAAGCCCTCTACCAGCAGAACCCGATCATTCCCGGAGGCAACGTCATCAAGGGCGAGCACTTCGGCTGGTACACGGTGTTGCCCCCGCTGCGCTACCGCAACGTGTACGCCGACACCGCGCAGAAGACAGCCGACGCCAACGACTACAGCGTCTTCCAGTGCTGGGGGAAGGGGAAGGACGGCAAGGCCTACCTCATCGACGTCGAGCGCGGCAAGTGGCCGGCGCCGGAGCTGAAGCGCCGCGCCAAGCGGTTCTGGGCCGCGCATCGCGGGCAGGACGAGACGCTCCGGCGGATAGGCAAAAGAAGAGGGCTTTCCGAAGCCTCAGCCCTCCGATTGTCGCCCTTTGTTCGTGGGCCTTCGTGTCTGAGTATGGATTTTGAACGAAACCGCTACGCGGTAGGAAGAACGGGCTGGCCGCGCGGTGGCGGCGGAGGCGGGTAGTTCGGGTAGATCGGCTCCTCCATCAGCTTGGGTATGGTTCGTCGGACCATCCAATCACCAAGCAGGAGGAGTCTTTCGATGACACCACTACGCCAGCGCATGATCGAAGATCTGCGCGTCCGGGGCCTCTCTCAGAACACGATCGACAGCTACGTCGGCGCCGTCGAGCGTTTCGCTCGTTACTTCAGGCGCTCGCCGACCGAGCTCGATCGCGAGCACATCCGCGCCTTCCAGGTTCACCTGGTCTGCGACAAGCACATCTCGACCGCCACGCTCAACTCCTACACGAGCGCGCTGCGCTTCCTGTACACGATCACGCTGGGAAAGGACTGGGAAGTGCGCGCGATCCCCTACGCCCGGACGCCCAAGAAGCTGCCCGAGATACTGCGTCAGGACGAGGTGCTGCGCCTGTTTGCCGGCATCACCAACATCAAGCACCGCGCAATGGCGATGACGATCTACGCCGCCGGGCTACGAGTCAGCGAGGTTTCCTGTCTTCGGGTCGCCGACATCGACAGCGTTCGTATGCTCATCCACGTGCGCCAGGGCAAGGGCAACAAAGACCGTCTGGTGCCGCTGTCGCCGGCACTGCTCGGGCCGCTGCGTCAGTACTGGCGCAGTTATCATCCCGAGCACTGGCTGTTTCCGGGCCAGTCGCCCGAGCGGCACATCAACAGCCGCTCTGTTCACCACGTCCTGACCAAGGCCGCGGTAGTGGCGCTTGGCAAGCCCATCAGTCCGCACGTGCTTCGGCATTCGTGTGCCACGCACATGCTCGAAGCTGGCGTCAACATCCGCGTGGTGCAGGGCTTCCTTGGTCACCGCTGGCTGTCGACCACCGATCGCTACTGCCACGTCAGCCGCGAGCAGATCACCGCGACCAAGAGCCCGCTCGATCTGATCGGCGACGCGCTCTGAGCGTGGCCAGGCCACCACTGGAGGTGGCCGACATCATCCGGGCTCTGGGCAACGGCACCGATAGCGTTGCCGGGCTTGCGATGTCGGCTTCCCAGAACAAAGTCCTGCATGCACTGACCGCCTGCCGCACGGCGCGTCTTGGCGGCCACGTGGAGCACTGCGACCGCTGCCAGCACGAGCGCATCGCCTACAACTCGTGTCGCAATCGCCACTGTCCCAAGTGCCAGGCCACCAAGCGCTCGCAGTGGTTCGAAGCACGCCGCCGCGATCTGCTCCCCGCCCGCTACTTCCACGTCGTGTTCACCGTGCCGGCCGAGATCGGAGCCATTGCGCTGCAAAACAAGCGTGTCGTGTACGGCATCTTGTTTCGCGCCGCCTCCGAGACGTTGGTGGAGATCGCCGCCGATGCCCGGCACCTCGGCGCCAGGATCGGACTTGTCGCCGTCTTGCACACTTGGAGCCAGACCCTGCTGCACCATCCGCACGTTCACTGCATCGTTCCCGGCGGCGGCCTCTCACCGGGTGGCGACCGCTGGATCTCTTGCAGGCCACGATTCTTTCTGAGCGTCAAGGTGCTCGGCAGCCTGTATCGTGGCAAGTTCCTGGCCTACTTGGCTCAGGCGCATCGACGCGGAGAGCTACATCTGTCGGCAACACTCGAGCACCTGCTCGATCGCCAGCAGTTCGCCTCACTGCTCGGACGGCTGCGGCGAAAACCGTGGGTCGTCTACGCCAAACCGCCGGCCGCCGGACCCGAGTGCGTATTGGGGTACCTGGCCCGCTACACGCACCGTGTGGCCATCGCCAACAGCCGACTCCTGTCGCTCAAGGACGGTGTCGTGCGCTTTGGCTACAAAGACTACGCCGCCGGCGGGCGACATCGCACCATGGATCTGCAGGCCGCCGAGTTCGTGCGGCGCTTCCTGCTGCACGTCTTGCCGCGCGGCTTCGTACGCATCCGCCACTACGGACTGCTCGCCAACGCCTCGCGCCGAGACAACATCGAGCTTTGCAGATCCTTGCTTGGCCAGCCTGCGCCGCAGCACAACGACCCACGGTCTGGTACTGCCCAGATCGCCACCGTGCCCGGCAAGCGCGCCTCAACCACAACCACTGACTGTCCGCGTTGCGGCGAAGGCACCATGATCACCGTGGCGATCTTGCGCCCCGGATTGGTGCACCCATTCATTGTCTTGCCGCCGATGGATTCGTCATGACGCCCGCCGAGGACCCCGGTGCGTTCGCCTTGCGTATCGGGCGCATGTTCGTGCGCGGCGCCGACGTGTACGCAGTGGCCACCGGCGAGCGCATTTGTACCTCGCCGATCGCGCTCGCCGGTGGCTTGTGTGCCGTTTCCCCCACCGTGACGCGCGACCTCGTGTTGTCGGCGCGGCTCTCTCTGTGCCTCCCGCGATCGATCAAAGCCCATAGACCGGCAGCCTCGCGCTGATCCGGCCGCGGCTTCGTTCAAACCTTGTTGTTTCCGACCCGGCCCGCACAGCCGCTAGCAGACTTGTGTCCTCTCTGTGCGGGCCGGCTCCGAAACAAGCCTCTGCTTTACGTCAACTACGGCGCCATCGACGGCCGCCGACCCTCGACCGCACCACCAAAATCCGACGAGTCCCCCGAAGCTCCACGTAAGCACGGTGAAATCTCTTGTAGAGAAGACAGAAACCGTTGCGGTCAAACCACAAAATCTTCAGTCTGTTGGCGCATCGATTCGAAAAGACGAAAAGCGCGCCGCCTTGCTGCGGGTCCTGGCCGACGCAGTTTCGTGCAGCAACCACCAGACGATCAAACCCGTAGCGCATGTCGATCCGCTCGGTGCACACGAAGATGCGCACGCCAGGCGGGATCATCGCTGCGCCTCCAGCACGACGAGCAATCGCTCGAGCGCACTCTGCTCGAAGCCCGGCGGGATGCGTAGACGCCGGCCGCCGCCGAGCTCAAGCTCGAAGCGGCTGTCGGCAATCCCCTCGCTCACCAGCTCGACGAACGCTGCGGCCACGCTCGGCGATCGCCGATGCGGCGGCTTGTCGCTTTGTCCATGCGATCGGCCCTCGCGGCCCAGTCGCCACGCCCAATACGTCAGCGTCGAGGGATTGAGGCCACTCGATTGGCCGAACTCACGCGCCGTCAGCCCGCTCTTGCGCCATCGCCGTACCCGCTCCGTCCACTCCTCGCGCCGTGTTCGCATCGCCATGTACCTCCCTGGCCCGAATCATCGCAGCCAAGCACGGCTCCCGTCCAGACGCGGCAGACCGAACGCGTACCTTCTTCCGAACGCTGGGTTCGTGGCGCTTCAGCGCCACGAACGCATCGCAGCCCGGCCGAGATTGTGATGCCGCTCGAACGCGACGCTGCCGGCAGACGCAGCGTTACGCCGGGGAAACCGCGCTCGACGCCGCGTTTCGCGTTCGCGGCCAGTGGCAGCCTCGTCGACGGACCTCCCGTCCTCACCGAACACCACAGCGTAACCGTCTCTGGCACCGGGTGCGCTGACGTAACCGTCGAGCACGTCTTCGAGCACTGCTGCGCGGGATCGCGCTCGAGCGGATCGCCCGATCCGCCTCCGCCGCCGAGCTGAAAGCACTAGTTGCTGTCCGGCGCCAGCGGCACCATGTAGCCGAGGCCGGTGGCTTCGCGCGCCCGCGGCGTGCCCCAGTCCATCGTCAAGCAGTTGGGTGCTCCGTCGCGGCCGCCGACGATTCCACGAATCGGCCATCGACGTCCCCCCGCCGAAAAGACGCCCTTCCTCGTGCCGAGTAACTGTGCCCCAAACACGCTCCGCTTGCGAAGCGCGTTTCGACTCCTAGATCGCCGCGCAGTCGGAACCGAAACGCTCCGACCGCGCGGCCGCCGAGGTCATTTTTTCTTGGCCGTGAGCTTCCCGTCCGGTGCGTTCTGTGTGACGTCAGCGGCTCCGTAGGTCACTGCCCAGCATATTCCTTTCTGCCCGTTCACCAGTTGCACCGAAACCTCCCCGCCGAGAGGCAGATCCAGGACGGGACTGGCCGAACCGCCGCCCTTCACCTGGACATCCGCCTCGCCATCGGAACCCGGCTTCAGCTTTATCCCGGTCACTCCGTCTTGGGCACCGGACTTGTCCTTGAACTGCAGTTTTCCGCTCGAAGACTTGCTCCAGCACGGAGCGCCGTCCTCGCAGGTTCCACCGGGCGCCACGACGGTTCGCGCGACTATGCGGTCGCTGCTGTCATAGACGCACATCGTGTACGTAGCCGTTCCGTTAACGGGGTTGCTGAAATCAGCGTAGCTCGTGGCACTGCCCTTCTTGTACTTCCAACTGAACTTGTTCTTGTCGGGTTTAGCGAGGCTTTGTTTCCACTTCAGCACCGACTTGGTGGGCTGCCTGCAATCCGGTGCAGGTCTACCGAGATGGCTGCATGTGCCCTGCGAACAGACGTCCAATGTGCAGACGTCCGTATCGGCATCACACGCCGTGTTCTCGAATCCTGCCGGGTGGCTGCACGAACCGAAACCGTTGCACTGATCGAGCGTGCACGGATTTCCGTCCTGTGTGCACGGCTCTCCCTCGCTCGCGTTGATGCAGACCTGGTCGGTTTCAGAACAGAAATCGCGGCACTCGGCACCGCACGGATCGCCGCTGTGTCCGCAGACGCCGGCCCCGCAGGTTTCGGTCCCGTTGCAGAACAGGCCGTCGTCGCACGACAGCGTATCGTTCGTGGTGCAAGTGCTCGGTGAACCGCCGTCGCATTGGTAGCAATCTTCGATCTGGCACGATGCCGAACATCCGTCACCGCTCTGTTGATCCCCGTCGTCACACGCCTCGCCGGCATCGAGGAGGCGGTCGCCGCAGCTAGCGAGCAAGTCACACGCGTTACCAACACCGTCCACGTCGTTGTCGAACTGGTCGGTATTCGGGATGTACGGGCAATTGTCGAACGGGTCGGGAACCTCGTCGGCGTCTGAATCGGCGGCCGCCGCTCCGACGAGCGACGGATCGCACGCGTCGCCAAACGCGCAGTCGGCGTTGGTGATACAAGACGTTCCTTCGGCGTAGCAGCGCCCTGCGCTGACGAACAATTGGTTGCCACCGGTTGCGTTCTCGCCCATAGGGCTGGTGAGTCGGTTGAAGGTCTGGTTAGCGGACACGCAGATCGCGCCCGACGCGCAGTCGTTCTTCGAACTGCAGATGTTCTCCTTCTGGTAGCACAGCCCCGACGCGCCCGATAGCGCCTTGCAGAACCCGTTGCTGCCGCACGCGCCCAACGCCTCGATGCTGCAAGTCGAGCCTGTTTGTTCGCGTGCACAGACGCCCGGCGGCACGAAACATACTCCGCCGTCGGGACAAGGCTCGCCGTCGGGGATGCACGCATCTCCGCTCGTGCTGCTGCAGACGCCCGAAGGTGCCGAAGCCAACCGGGTGACAGCGGCCGAATCGGCAATAGCCTCCGATGCCCGGAAGGTGTCGAGAAGTCCCGTCTGCCAGAAATGCGACGCGCCGATCTGCGCCCCGAACGAATTCTTGCTGTTGAACATTCCGAGGAAATGCGACGAACCGAAGAAGTGCGATTCGCCGGGCCGTGAGCCCGCACGCTGCACGCGTCCTGCGGCTGCCAGCCCTGCCGCCACCGGTGCGGACTCGAACGACAGGAACTTCACGGTGGCGTCGAACACGCGGTACGGAAGCTTTGGATCGCAGGACTCCATCTTGCACGGCACCGCCGCTTCGTCGGAGTCGTAAAGCTCGCCGGTGGTCCAGTTGTATGCCTGCAGAATGCTGTCGAACGTATCGCCGTCGTTGTTGTGATCGGTGTTGCCCTGGGCGGCTTCCGAGACACGGAATGCCACCAGTTTCGGACCGATGACGAAGTCGTCAACGGCGCGTTCCATGCTCGTAAGGTTCTGCGTGGAGGCAACGAACACCTGCAGAACCTGGTCGTCGACGTCTGCATCGCCGTTCAGGGTCACGCCCGCGTCTGCTTCCGCGGTTGTGAACGCGACGACGCCGCCCGACAGCCGCATCTGGGTCGCAGGTACGCCCGTGTTGATCCAGTTCGAACAGTCCGTGGGCAGCGAGTCTGCCAGCGCGTGGATCATCACGACGTTGTGGGTCTTCAGGCCGTCCGAATCGAGGTCGAGATCCGAAGCTGCCTCCGAAACGAGCGCGGCGACGTGCGTGGACGAAATCGCGACATCGACTGCGGCGCAGTGCAGATTCGCAACCGCTCCCGATCCGTCCCAGTACAGCACGACGTTGTCAGTGGCGTCGCCGTCGCCGTTGAGATCGGGGAGGAGACCGCCGACTAGTGGAGCGCTGTTCTGTGGACAGGACAGCCCCGGCGTGCGACCGGCTGATTCCGCGGAGAGAAACGCCGCGCGTCCATCGGCGACCGAGACCGAACTTGCAGGACACAGCACACGCTCGACGCCGCTCGTCGTGTCTACCGTGTCCAGAACTGCTTCGGCAAAGTCGCCGTCGCCGCTCAGATCAGCGTTCAGAGGATCGGCCGGGTCGGGCGTGTACGCGTACACGTCGCTGCATGGCTGATCAGTGTCGGTGTTGTTCCAGTCGTCCTTGTTGCAAACGTTGTTGGTCTTGGTCCCCGTCTCCAGGATGTCACTCGCGGTGGTGGGGAACGTTACGGTACTCCCGTCAGCGGAAAGCGCATTCATGTTGTAGCCCGAGTACATGAAGAAATGGCCGCTTTCCGATTGGCCGCCGTCGGGCCTGTTGCTTACACGGGCGGTCATTCCGGTCAGGTTGTCGTGGAGGTAGGTCTGGAACTGGGCGTCATAGACGTGGTTCGGGACATAGCCCACGCCGAAGCTGCGCCACGCGACATAACGTCCGTCCGCCGAGGCCGCCGCGAACTCCGTGTCGCCTGCGACCTGGCCCCCATCGTTGTTCAAGCTGACGCGCTTGGTCGTTCCCAGCGTACGATCTCTGACGAAGAGATCGCGGCTACCGTTGGTGTCTCCCGGTACCATGTTCGTGGCCCAGCAGGTGAACGTCACGAAACGGCCATCGCCGGAAATTACCGGCACAAAACAGGCGCCGTTCGGATAGTCACCTTGGTCGGTCAGGCTGACCTGCTCCAGCGCTCCGGTAACGCGGTCTTTCACGAAAACCTGCTGGTACTGGGCGTGGCCGGCCGGAAGGATTTGCTGCGAGTAAGTACCGAAGGCCATATACCGCCCGTCGGCGGATACACGGGTGTCGTTGACGATTCCACCCTGGAAGCAATACGCCCCAGTGCCCGGGCAATCACTCGTCTGGACGCAAGGCGTGGAAGACATCTCGAGCCCATAGAGGCACCAGCTATCCTGCGTGAACTGGCTGCCGTCGGCGCGCACCGACAGGCGTTCGGTCTTGCCTTTGGGGGTTCCGGATTCGTCGAAGATCCCGTTACCATCGAGGTCGCGGTCTCGCACGTAATAGTCGTTGACGCCGTTGGTATCATCGGAGACCAGCGCCGCGTTCGAACTGAAGAA
>Ga0172370_10004474_pt1 | contig 18701 bp, 28 predicted proteins | sample LakKiv5m_FD_114538 | JGI IMG/M metagenome (GOLD analysis project Ga0172370, IMG submission 114538) | Freshwater microbial communities from Kabuno Bay, South-Kivu, Congo - kab_022012_11.5m | ecosystem: Environmental > Aquatic > Freshwater > Lake | place: Democratic Republic of the Congo...
AAAAAGAATCCAAGATTTCATTGAAATCGGGGATCGGTACGCTGCCCGATGTTTAGCTCCAAAATTAGAAGAACTGAGGAAAAAATGGATCATGCTAACGCGAAATAAAAAAACTGAGAATAGACATGCCTAGAAAAAATATGCTTGACACTCTTAATGAAATCGGCAAAGATTTGGAATGTACCATCCAATTTTTGAAGATTTTAGGTGTCATTTTTATTATTGCCTTGATATATTTATTTATAGGGGCACGAGCATAAAAGTTTATCATACGAACGAATAGTTTTGATTAGATTGTCTCTTTTTAGCCCAATATAATCATTTCTGGAGAGGTTGACATGCTAGCACAATCTGAAAAAGAAAATATTGAAACAGCTATCAGACTATCAGAGAGATTTCTTGGAGCACCTTCATATGATGCACAAATGGCCGCGTATGTTCTGCGGGATTTGCCCATTATGAAAGAACTGGGGATTTTTGATTTAGCTCATAGTTTGGCATTCGGCAATGCTCATGCAAATGATGTCTTAGGGATTATCAAACATTTAGAAAACTATATCGCTGAGAATCAGCCTCCAGATACGGATTAAAAAATTCCATTCGTGGGCTTGACAGAATAGCTAGGAACGGATATAATTGTAATATTGACGCGGGAAGGTTGTTGGTCTACCCGATAGGCCCCATAAGTCTGTTCACACCAGTTCGATTCTGGTCCCCGCTATGTCTGAAAAGACAAAATAATGGCCTCGGAGTTCCATGGTCTGAACACCCGCCTGTCGAGCGGAGAGGTATATGCGGGTTCGAATCCCGTCGGGGCCGTAGGTCTATACTCTGGTTAGCTGGTATGGGGTAGCTCCCCGGTAGAGGTTCGAGTCCTCTCCTAGCAAAATCGGCACACCTAAGATCGGTTCGAATCCGACGCCAGAGTGAAAATGCTAGGGACCTAAATTGGAGCCGTGGTGTAATGGTTTAGCATTGATGCTTGTCACGCATTAGGAGAGGTTTCGAATACCTTCGGTTCCGTGAAGCCCAGGCTTAGTCTGGGCTTCATTGTTTATATGTGCTATATATTGTAGTTTAGAAATTCCGATTCGGTGTGAGCGATAACGCAATCAGGAAATGGATGAGGGCTGAGGAATTATCAATTCCATCCCCTTGACAGCCCGTATGATTCGTGTTATAGTGATGCTTGTAATCCTCGGACGCTGACGCTCTCCCCGAAAGCTAAATCTAATGTCAACTGAAGCAGCAGTTTCAACCTCAAAAGAATCATGGGATCCTTATGATTCCTTTCTCCCTCAACCTAAGCCCCATAAAGAACCCAAAACATATGGAATCCTCAAGAAAGATGAAAAAGGCGCTATTTCTTCCTATATTTGGGAATATTTAGAAACTAAAAATTCTAAAGTAATACGGACAGCTACTCCTTCAGGTTGGTTGGTTGTATATAATGGCATACCTATTGTCGTAGAAGATCCAAAAGGCGAATGGATTTTTACCCGAGAAGATGAAACTCCTGATTATAATATGGTAGAAATCGAAACTTTCTTGAGGGATCACAGTATAAAGAACATCATCATGTTGGGGAAAATGCTGGAAAACCAAAATGAGTTAGCCCAAATTAAGAAAGTCATGGCCGATGAAGGCGTAGAAAATATTGAACAATTGAATAACATGTTAGGCATCGCCAACGATTATCTGAAGAACAAAATCAGCAAAACAGATGATTCTGGGAAAGCTTCAAGGGGCCTTTCTTTTTTCAGGAGCAAAAAGTGAGCAGGAAAAAAGTTGAAATTCCCCGGCCCGAGGATCCTCAACTAGATGCGCTTGCCTGTCATTTTCGAGGTTTAAGAAAGCTGGTGCCTTCGACAAATTGGGGAGCGCCACCGTTTTCAGAATATGGTTTCCATAATTCTCCTCATAATGCATGGTATGATGAAACAGCGCAGAACTATGCCGAAGTTTCTATAGTTATTAGTTATCATGCCTCAGAAGGTTGGGATTGTTGCGTCTCCATTTCAGACGGAGATGACGGACTTTTCCAAATATGGAGAAAACTTACAATAGAAAATTGGCAACAAATGATGGATTTGTATAATTCTATCGATGGTGTAGATTGCTGTGTATGCGACATGATTCATCACGAGTTTGGTTTAGAATAAAGGTAGAAAGATATGAGCAATCATTTTGTCAGTAGAGGAGAAACAGCATGTACGTAAACAAGCATAGCGAATTGCCCAAGACCCCATTTTGGGCGATTCTTTCGACTTCGGCGACGCACATCCCTGGCGATGAAAGATCGCGAACAAATCCTGGGCATGGATATCCTGCCCATACTGTTAATTCTATCAGTATGGAAGTTTTTACTAAAGAAGCGGAATGGAAGAAGGCAATCGCAAGAAAAGTTGAAGACCAGACCAAATATGGTTTGCATGGCAATGACTTTTTTGCTTGTTTCATCAATCCGGCCACCATCTCAACTCAAATTTCTGTAGATGTCAAAACAACCTAATTCCATTATTTAGAATCCGCTGTTGACATCGACCTACCTTCGTGGTAGAATAATGGTACAGAGGCCAGGAATGGGACAGGAGGCCAATGTGAACGAGAATTCCCTGCGATTGAAGAGTGGCATTGTTGTCCATTGGAAGCCTTTGGACAAATATACCGCCGAACTTGATCGCCCCCTTGGGCAACCTGCTTGCCGTCTCTGCTGTGAAAGAGAAAACGGTAAAGAAAATGCTCAGATTGGTCTGATCATCAATGGCAATTGTTCCATGGGCTGTGTTTTCCCCGATGTTGCCGAAGCAGATCGCATTCGTAGAGAAGTATTCCTCGCATCTCCTGTGAAAAACAAAACGAATAAAAGCGATCCTTCTATTCCTGAATATGATCGTAATGCCAATACACCTTTTCGCAAAGGGACTGCTGATGACAGATTGTTTTCGGTTCTTCTTAGTTATGGCCGCGAAGGAGCGCAGTTTAATGACATCTATAAGAAGGCTTTGCCTTTATTCCCCGACAAGGATGAGAAGAGCATCCGCATTGTTTGCAGCGTTTTCGTGAGCCGTTTCAGCAAAGCCAAGAATGGTTCTGGGTTTGAAACTGTTTGGGACATCGCTCCTAAGCGTGGTCGAGGGGCGAATGCAGGAGCCCGCCGGATCGCTATCGTTTTCGATGGTCAGGCTTGGCCTGCATGGGCTATTGCCAAAGATGATGCTGAGGAAGTAACGAGCGACAGCCAAGAACTTAGTAATTATTGCTAAGGCTTATGCAACAAGGAAATAACATGGACATGTTTCAACCGCCTCCGAACATAAAGGTTGAGGATTATCCTCTTTGGGCTGACGAGCAGACTCTTAAGAGGCTAAAGGAAGAGGCCCAGGTTCTCGCAGAACAAATCAAGGAATATGAAGCCAGAGTCGAACGCCTCCGGGCAAGGAAGAATAATGAAAGTTAAGCGTAGCCTAATTGAGGGATATGACATGGAATCGCACAAGGGATGCGCGTGGACCTGGTATTTTCATAGGCATCTATATCAAATGGTGGGTGGAGACGTAAACAAGGAAGCTGGGGATTTATTGGAGATTTATCATTTTCTTAGCCCCTATCTACGCTGGCGCAAACCAATTTATGAGGTGCCACAACATCAAACTGGATATTTCTTCGCCTTTGAGGATATCGGTCCTGGCATCGTTTTTTATGACGATCCTGTGGGAGACGAGGGATATAGTTGCGCTCGCATTGTAACGCGATGTGAATTTTTTGGTCGTCCACATTTCCCATTTGCCTACATCCTTCCTGATGTTTATGATTACGCGAGTGGAGCAATCTATAGTGGTGACGATGAACAAATTGCTGAGGGGCATCATGGTTGGTTCAGCATGGTCAATGATTGGGGTTCGTTCTATTTTGATGAATTCCAATGGGGCGGTATGATGCGCTATCTTGATCATTGGCTCCCCGATAATTCTAGATTGGAAGAGCTTGGTTTGATCTAGAATTTTTATAATCAAATTGTTTAACGAAAAGCTTGACATTTTCGTATTGACAGTATATGATTCAACCATTGACGCGATGTAGAGAAAAGGTAACCTCGGAAGGCTCATAACTTTCAGACCCAGGTTCGAATCCTGGCATCGCTATCTAAAATCTTCTTCAACCTCCTCCTCCCACTGTTATAATAGAACAGGAGCGATCTTTAGATATGGACATCAAATGGACTGTCCAATTACCTTCTGAAAAGGACTTGGATTTCTGGATAAATCACAATCTCAATGTTATGCTTGTTGGGAGTCACGGTATAGGTAAAACTATGCTGGTCAAAGGTGCATTTGAGAAAAATAATCTCAATTATCGCTATTTCAGCGCTCCAACAATGGATCCTTGGGTAGACTTCATCGGAGTTCCAAAAGAACAAACTGATGAAAAGGGCCAATTCCTTGATCTTGTCAGGCCCAAAGAATTTCGAGATGATCAGGTTGAGGCATTGTTCTTCGACGAGTACAACCGAGCCCCTAAAAAAGTCCAAAATGCTGTCATGGAACTTATCCAGTTTAAGAGCATCAATGGACGCAAGTTCCCTAATCTCCGCTTCATTTGGGCGGCAATTAACGATGCTACAGATAATGATTACAATGTCGAAGAACTTGATCCTGCTCAAATGGATCGTTTCCATATCATTATAAAATTGCCCAATAAACCTAGCCTTGCTTATTTTAATAACAAGTTTGGCAGGAATGGCAATATAGCTTGCGTCTGGTGGGATAAACTTCCGAACAATTTGAAGCATTTTATTTCGCCTCGAAGATTAGATTATGTTCTGGAAATGTATGATCGCGGAGGCGATATCACTCAATTGTTGCCATCCGACTCTGGCTCTAATGTTTTATTGCAACAATTGAAAGAAGGTTTGCCATATGATAAACTTAAGGAACTCCTGAAATTGGGTGACCAAGAAGCACTGAAAAAATGGCTCAATATTGCGAAGAATCTTTCCACTATTGAACCAGAGATTATAGAGCGTCATTTAGCTGCATGTTTTGGGTTACTCTCTCAGGAAAAGCAATCAGAATGGGCCACTAGATATAACAAAGTGAGAAAGCATATCAGCGCTCATAAGGATGATTTTATTGATCTTCTGAGGAATTTGTCCAGAAGTGCTCAAAAAGATATCAAGGATTGGGCCAAAACTTCTCTGCCTGCTTCGAAACCAGCGCCTGCTTCGGAACCAGTGCCTGCTTCGGAATCAACATTTAGTTATCAAACCACCATTTTGAAAGATGTTGAAGATTTCTTTGCAATGCCACCAAGATCTATCCAGACTGTGAAAAATTTAATTATTTCAGAATTGAGAGGAAAAGATTGGACGGTTTTGCATAGTCCAGAGAAAAAATCAACCATAAAAATTGTTCCCGGAAAATCAAATTTGTATAGAATCGAGAGGGATACGTCAGAACCATATATCGATACATATAATAAAAAGAATTTAATAAATAATATTCTTTCCGCTGAAGAATATGGCGAAGATATATTGTTTGCTATTTTGAGAAAGATTAATTTCTATTCATGTGGTATGCATGATTATACTTATGCAGCGATATTCAAAGAATCTAAAACAAAGAATGCTCTCAAAGATATTATTCTAGGTTATTTAGATAATCATATGAGTGAATATCTAACACCATTAGATTTTTTCTTAGAGTTCGATCATCTTTACAAGATGGCAAAATTAGCGGATGTAATATGACTGAACAGGAACAAGATTTTTATCAGATTCTTCAAGAATTGGCGATGTATCATGGCATCTTCTCTACTTTATGGCGCCTGGGTGTCCCGCGTTTTGATGATACAATCCCCACCTCTTGCGTTCAATTCAATAAAGAGGGGGAATGTATAGATTTCTGTTTCAATCAAGATTTTTGGGACAAACTAGATAATTATGCTAGGGCTTTCGTCATCTGTCATGAGTGTTTGCATGTTATTTTAAATCATGGTATCCGTTCCTATAAATGCCAGCCCAAAATAGCCAATGTCGCTTTAGATTTAGCCGTTAATCACATGCTTATCAATGAATTCGGATTCGACCGAACTAAATTAATGAATTATGAAAAGTATTGTTGGGTTGATACAGTTTTCACAGATAAAATTGTATCCGCTAATAAGAATTTTGAATATTATTACAGTCTTCTGATGAAAGATGCCTTGGAGCTTGGCGGGATAGAGATTATTGATCAGCACTTTGATGGCGACGGAGATTCAACAATCCCTGGTGCTCCAGGCGAAGGAGATGGAGAAATTGAAGATGAAGTGAAGGATGCTATCGGTGATTCACTATCCTCTGAAGAAATCGAGAATTTTAAAGATAAGATTAGAGATGATAAGCCGGGAGGAAAAGGACATGTGGGAGAGCCACTGATCCCAGGTAATGCTCCACACACATTCGTCTCAAAACAAAAAACACAAAAAATATGGGAAAATATCTTGTTGAGCATAGATAAGAAAGTGTTACATAACTATCAATCACAATTCATCTTCACGAATAGGCGAATGGTTTTTCTAAATAGAGATTTCCTATTGCCAAACGAATATGAAGTTGAAGATATGAATGTGGAAAAGCCTAGCGTCTATCTCTATCTTGATTGTAGTGGATCTTGCCATTATTTAAAAGATCAATTCTTTGATCTAGCCAGCACTATCGACCCTAAAAAATATAAGGTTAGACTATTTGCTAGAACAACTCAAGTTCATGAGATGACTAAATTGGGGCCAAGACAATATCAAAGCAATCATGTGGGCAATTCTGACGATTATAGCAGCATAGAAAGGCATCTCCAAAAAGAATTGAAGAATGGTAAAGTTAAGTGCCATCCTATAGTTATCCATATGACAGATGGTTATGATTGTAGTGGACATATTGTTAAGCCAGCAAAACCAGATCTATGGATTTGGATCTTATCAACTAATAATAAAACATGGATTCCTAAAGAATGCACAAATATCTATTTTCTCTCTGATCTTCAAAAACAAATTAAGAAGACTTGACCGGAGTCCTCTCTCATGAGTACTTGCAATACATTAAATAATGGAATTAGCTATGCAATGTTTAATCGCGATGGCCTTTTTATGGCGTATGTCGATGAGAAGAAGGGCCAGTGGTATCTCAGAAAACAATTGGCGGATGAAATAGAACCTCATGTTATTCGTCTTAAATTTTATCCCAAAGGAAATGGTAGAAATGGTATACCATTCTTCGAGACAAAAAAAGAATTCAGATGTGTATGCTGCGGATCTGAAGAAAATTTGACAAAACATCATTGTGTCCCATCTTGGATTAGAATATTCATGCAACCTAAATATAAACGATCACATTATGATGTTCTATATTTATGCTTAGGATGCCATCATGAATATGAATCCATTGCGTATATTTTTAAAAAGGACTTATTCTTAAAAAATGGCATAGATACGAGAACTAATGAATATAATCATTCTGTTAAATGGATATCATCTCTTTTGCAGCACAAAGATAAAATGCCAAATGATAGAATAAAATATCTTCTCGATAAAATATCATCAGTATTTGATAGAGAAGTTAATATCGACGAATTACAAGATCTTTTAGTCATAGCTAAAAATAATTCGTCAGAAATAGATCTGAGAAAGATTAACAGAAAACTATTTGATCAATTCCCAGACGAAGAAGAATTGATCCTGTTGTTTAGACATCATTTCTTGGAAACGATGAAGCCCAAATTTTTACCTGAACATTGGGATGCTGATTATATCGACACAATTGAGGATATATTGCAATAGATTTGACATATGGGGAAGGGATTTATTGAATTCCTCAAATAAATTCCAAGAAATAGCTTGACATTCCGAGAATCAGGAGATATAATAAGGTCGATGACAGTAAAGTGTCATCAGAGAAAAAATATGGAACGCACACTAAACATCACAGGAGCAGCAACCGCCAAGCGCAGTCTCGCGCCCAGCTTCTCCTTTGCGTTCCTCTATAAACGCTCCATCTAAGCCCAACGCGCAATAAGCCAAATTCCCCAGCGTTCCAAAATCCTTCTTGACTCATCGGCTACAGCGCAGTATAATCAGGGCATCGACACAAAAACTCCGGGCGTGTCACCTAGCGGCTATGGTAGCGGTCCTTTAAACCGAAAAACATGGGTTCGAGTCCCATCACGCCTATGTTAGACAATAAAATATGCCTCCGTAGCTCAATCGGTAGAGCACTCGCCTTTTAAGCGATAGGTAGTGGGATCGTAACCCACCGGGGGTATCGAGACAAAAGTCTCGGGACATTGACAATTTGTAGACGGGGAGGTTGGCTTAGAAGCAGCCATCCTTGAAAGAGTGGGACTGACGACCAGTGCGGCGCAAAAAGTAACATAGTAGCGGGCCTTTGAGGTGCTGCAAAGTTATGATGTGCCGCTGGGAAAATCGGGACAGACGGTGCCCAAACCCAGCAATGGGAGGGCTGCCCTTTGGCGTAATAGCACACCCGTCTATATGGGCCTGTGGTGAAATGGTATCACAGCGGACTTTTAATCCGCCAGTTTCGGGTTCGAATCCCGACAGACCCATCGAGATTTTGTCTCGGATCTTTGACAACAAAATACCGCACTGAAAACGCCTCTGTGGCTCAACGGTAGAGCAAGCGGCTCTCAATGGGAGCCTTGGGGAGAAATCCTCAATGGAAACAGGCTACTAATTCGGGGAACTCCCTGCTGTAAAGCGAGACAATCCCGAGCAAGATCGAAAGATCGTGTGTAGAGACTTTACGTAGCCCACCCTTCGGGGTGAAGAGAAAGTCCAGACCACAAACAGCGAAAGCTGGCAGTGAAAACTGTGGTTGGTAAGTAACCGCGAGGTTGAAGGTTCGAATCCTTCCAGGGGCATAAAATCTGAACTTCCGATCCAATTAGTCAGTTGAATGGATATAATTGGACTGGAGGTTCAGATGCGTAAATATACATATGATGCTTATGCTGTCAAGATCAAAAGGTGGCGCAATAAATTAGCCGCTATTAAGTATCTTGGAGGCAGGTGTCTAAAATGTGGCCTAGAATGTAAAGAGGATATGGTTGGGATTTTCTCTTTTCATCATAGAAATCCTGAAGAAAAAGATTTCGGATTAGCTAGTAAATATGATAGAACATCTTGGGATAAGATTAGGGCAGAACTTGAAAAGTGTGATTTGTTATGCAATAATTGCCATGGTAGGATACATGCTCCTTTGCAGAATCATCAGCAATTTCTAGATGATGTATTTGATTATCAAGGAGATTTAGATATATGGTTATGGGGTAGAGAAAAATCCAAATCAGAAAGACTCCATAAAAGACAGAACAAAATATGCCTTATCTGCAATAATATATATGAAGGCAAGCTCAGTAGTAAATATTGTAGCAGCGTTTGTGCTAAAATGGCTGGTAGAAAAGTCAAGGATCGCCCATCTAAAGAGGAACTTTCAATCATGATAGATACAATGTCTTGGTTAGCAATAGGAAGAAAATACGGAGTAAGTGATAATGCAGTAAGAAAATGGGCAAGATTGTATGGATTGTTGTAAGTTTTGCGTGTGTACCCGAGCGGCAGCAAGGAACTGTCTTTTAAACAGAGGAGGGAACTCCAACGTAGGTTCAAATCCTACCACACGCATCGGGCAAAGATCTTGGTTCAAATCCAAGCCCAGGGGCTTCATCCCTAGATCTTCTAATCGTTAGGATAGTGCCCCGTAAAGCCGCTATAGCGTATAGGTCGCGCGTCTGGTTGAAGCCCAGAAGGTCCTCGTTCAATTCGAGGTGGCGGCATCAAAATAAAAAAAGGAGAAGAACGATGGAAGTAATTGTTGGTGGGCTATATGTTGTAGCTATAGGATGCATAGGTCTCGTTGTTTACCTGAAAAAACAGGGAAAACGTGAGATTGAAAAGAAGGGCACGAATCAGCCTTGGATTGATCCACTTTGGGTGAGTGGCGAAATGGTAAACGCAGCAGATCGAGAGTCTGTGGGGAGTAAAATCCCTTGAGAGTTCGAATCTCTCCTTGCCCATGACGAAATAGTCACAAGCCATTGTGGGCCTGAACATTGACAATAGAATATAGTGAAAATGCGTCGGCATGAAAGTGGCGATCTAAGGACTCTGTAAAAGTCCGCCCGAAAGGGTATGCTGGTTCGACTCCAGCCCGGCGCACCAGAGAGTCAGATGCCGGTTCGATACCGGCCCAAGCGGTGCATCCGCTCGGTCGTTTAATAGTAAGATAGGCTCGTTTGGGGAGGTAGCTCAGTTGGTAGAGCATCTGACTGAAGATCAGAGTGTCGGGGGTTCGATTCCCTCTCTTCCCGCCAGAGAGTTAGGTGTGGGTTCGAATCCTCCCCCGCCCATTCTTAGAAAGTTGAAACTTTGGGGAAGTGTCCCGAGCGGCAAAGGGGGCGGGCTGTAAACTCGCTGAGTAACATCTTCGGAGGTTCGAGTCCTCCCTTCCCCATTTTACCGTCTGATGTAAGTGGAAAGCATATCCTTTGAAAACGATAATGGAAGTCGAGAGTTCAAACCTCTCGGGCGGTGCCAACATGGGGAGGTAGCTCAGTGGTAGAGCGCCAGTAGACAAATCTAAAGTCTAAACACCACGATTTGTTCGAGGAGGTCGGAGGTTCGAGTCCTCCCTTCCCCCCATATTTGCCAGGATGTTATTCCTCCTTTTGAGGAGGCAAAATCATGCTTATACACGTTGTAAACAGCGGGAACAACATCTACGGCAGAGAAGAAATCAGCGAAATCTTCGGGAAAGAAGAATTGGAGCGAAAGTGCCAAAGCACCGACGAAATCTGGTATTTCTATTATGGAGATGGGCTCGAAGGTTACGGCTATCTCATGGCACGGAAAGAAGATAAGTTCGAAATATTCAGCTTATCTCATTGTTCATGCTTTGGGCCATTAGATCAGGACTTTGATTTTGAAGGTCGTTCTCTGAAGGATCTATTCGATCATTGTTCAATAGAGTTGCAGGAACGTGCGCTCTTTATCTTCGAATCCGCTGGTTTGAACCGCTGAAAGGCACCAGTCTCGGGCATTGACTGGTTCAAAACATGCCCAAATGGCGAGATAGCTCAGTGGCCAGAGCGTTGTACTTGGTCTGTCAAAAGACTGTACGAAGGTCGGTGGTTCAAATCCATCCTGGCCCATTCGCGAGATAGTTCATGGGATTTGCTCACCGCTTGCGGAATTCGAGCAAAGTAGAACGGTCGCACACATTGCGCGGCTAAAGAAGGTTCGAGTCCTTCTCTCGCTATTCCACAATAGGACGTGCTTTCCTCCCTTAGGAGGAGAAAAAGATGAAAGCACATGTTGTAGACATTGGAAAGCGCGTTTGTGGAAGCCCGGAAAGGCTCGAAGAATGGGATCTGGAAAAACTTGAAAGCCTCGGCATTCAAGAAATCTGGTACCATTACGAGACCGGAAGCTATGAAGGATATGGATATCTGCTCGCAAGGATAGAGGACAAGTACGAGTTGTTCGATTTGAGTCATTGCTCCTGCGAAGGCCCAATCGATTACATCCGTTCTTTCAAAGGATCTTCTCCGGAAGATCTTATTGAAAGATGTTCTAAGGAATTGCTGACAGATGTGACAGAACTCTTCAAAGCGGCCCGGTTGAAGGACTGAAAAGTTCCGGTCTTTGGATGGAGACCGCAAAAAACCATCCATATGCCAACTTAGTGTTAATGGTAGCACAATGGAGTGAAGATCCGAGAGTCCCCGTTCAAGTCGGGGAGTTGGCGTCGGGGAATTAGAATGAACTATGAAGAAACCTTGGATGTTTTGAAGTCAGAAATAGACTTACTATTGTATGAACTTAAAGATAGTAGCAGAGAATTATATGAAATAGAGTGTGTGAGCAAAATAACCGATATGCTTATTCATTTTAGCATATATTGGAAAGGCTTCTATCTTGGATTGGCCAATGCTGATGTAGAATATGATGTCTTAAAAAAACTGGAACAAGATGTCTCGGATTATTGGGAAGATGAACTTAATAAAGTCTCAGAAATCAATAATAGCCAGTTTAAATGGGATGCAATGGTTTATCAAGCAATGATCTGACATACTTCCTCCGATGAAGCCGGAGACAGAAGAAGGGAAAGGCAAATGGATTTAGATCACATCTTGGGAAATATGCAAGAACTAAGTGAAAATTGTGATTGTGAAGTAGCTCATAGTTATGCTGATATTTTATTATGTGAGTTAATAGATCAACTTTCGGGAAGCTATGATGAAAACACTAAGAAATTGGTGAAGGATATCATAGATGCCTATGATAATGTCGATAAGCGGTATGCTTGAAATCTTGGGCGGTCTTGACCTGAGAAGGATGACGGGGAAGGCGCGAACACCATCGCGAGATAACCCGGTAAGGTATCGCCTGTTTGCTTGGTAGCGGCAGGGCAAAGGAAGCGGCGTGCAAACCGTCCACCGTCCACTAATTTAAGATAACAAAAATGAGCCCAAAAGCTCTGGAGGCTAAGATTGATGGTTTTTCATCCTCTGGGCGCGAAGATATCCATCCGCAATGATCTTATCCATTTTAGGAAAGTTTTGAGCTTTGAGGGGCACCGTCAGGGAGCTTCAGTGGGATGAGAGATTTAACGCAGCAGAGGATAATTGTAATTCCTTGACAGGGCGAAGAAAAGCCGGTATAATGAGCGAGTGAGGATTGGAGAGCGGTCGTGGTCACAGTAGGACATGCACTGTTCGCAGCGCGACTCAATGGGTTTTTGGGCACAATCATGGGATTGGTGTTGGGATATTTTCTGAGATGGTTGGTTGAACAAAAGCTCAGGCGAGATTGACGGAGGCTCCGAGAATTAAATGATGGCAAAGATTGAACCCGCCGAAATTCGGCTCACCGAAGAATGGGTCAATGGCTTCATGGGGCGAGAAGAGTTCCAAAAGTTGTTGGTCTCCTGTGCATTGGGGACTCGCATCAAACCAGTGGATGTTATCGGAGATGACAGCCTTGCTTTCAGGGATTGGCAAAATGATGACATGACTTTTGTGTTCAGATTTGATCCTTGGGCTCCTCAAGAGTTCTTGGATTTGCTGACTTTCTCTCATAAGTCAAACGCCGATGAAGTGGGATGGGCACTCGTCGATGGCGAATACGTCCTTCGATTCTGGTGGGATTGAAATGTCAAGAGTTGAAAAAGATGGCAACCAAGTTTCGATGACCAACCCAGTTGGCGGGCAAATCATCTTTCGCGTGGGATCTGCCTTTGTTGGCAATGAAAATGTTGGCCTCCATGTTTTCATGGAAAATGAAACAGAAATCATAGATTGTCTCACATTGGAAGAGTGGGATGATGTCGTGGCTAGCATTCGGAAGTTGATCGTTGCGAATCGCTTGGAAGAGAATGCACGAAAGTTCATTGCTGATAATATTGGCAAATTGGTTGAAATCCCGGTTCGTTCGATTGAAGATTATGATCCGAGGGATTATAGGCCAGTGTGTTTGATCAAAGTGAGAGATTGTCCATTGTCGAAAAAATGCAAGCATCATGACAGTGCTGGCGATTATCGCTCGGAAGGCGGGACGGAACCGGGATTGGTTTATCATGATGGGGTTTGGAAATGCACCAAAGAATCCAGCCCGATAGAGCTTGAAGAGGCATATAATTGGGATGATCCTTGGAGGACTGGGGATCAGCATTGAAAGCTGAGATTTATTTCTGCTTACGCGCATTTTTGGCATAAGAGGAAGCCCTGATGTATGAAAGATATCTTTCTATTCTTTCTCTTAAAGAGGATGAAGTTTTGGCAGCTAGCCATTATCTCTTTTCATATATTGTGGAAGACTTAAAGATGATAAGCGATGAAGAGTGTTCAGAAGTAAAGTGTTTAGACAATGCCGTGAGGAAGTGGATCAAATGAATTTTATGTGATCTATTGACAACACGAGACGATCATGATATAATTGAGACATCGAAGAGAGTGAGGGCTTAGAGCCTCTTTGCTTAACGGCTAGGGAGTTGGTTGTTAAGATTTTTTCGAGTTTTGCCGGGGTCTTTCAATCGGCAGGAAAACGAGCTTATATCTCGTAAGCGGCAGATAACCGCGCAATGAGAGTTCGAATCTCTCCCCCGGTATTTAGACTAACCTACCATTTTGGCTACTCTTCATATAATATGGTAGAGGTGCCAGAATGGCGAAGTGTAGAAATGGATAGATTTCCTTAGAATTTGCAGCAACAGTCGTCTATCTTATAGCAGGATGAAACTATGACAACACAAGAAAAGTGTGAAGCAATTCTCAAGAAGATGCTTGAGATTGTCAATGAAGATCTAACAAAAGAAACTCAGATCACTTTATGTCAAGATTGGGGTGGGAACAGTTTAACACTGTATATTAAGGATATGCACACTCATTGCGGCGATCCCGAAGATGAATGGGATGTGCTTGTAAATAATGTTTACAATGCCTTGCAAGGCGGGCCTGGACTAAGTTTCGCATGACATGATTTTGTTAAAAAGTTGTTTCGCTGGAACGGAGAAAGTAGAGCACAGGGATGTAGCAATCCTACTCTACAAACAGATGGAATAACTCAACTATTGCAAGATATTGAGGAACGGGTCGGCTCAGAAGAACTAAAAAGGTAAGGACATGAAAAAACTGTTGTTCTGTGCGATGTCTTTGGTTTCTCTATTGTCCTGTGGATGTGAGAAGATCTATTCTCAGGAAGCGGTCATTGTTGAACCTCAGCATTTCAGTGCTGAGACGGATCAAAATGCCTCTGACAATGTGATGATTTTCAAATTAGAATTCCCTAGTGGTATGATGAAAAAATTGATTGTATTTCGAGAGGCTGAGGGATGGGTTATTTCTATGTCACTTGAAGGTACTAGTTCTTTTGTTTGTACTATGACTTTCATCCCTGATAAAGATCATACAATAAATTGGGAAAAAGAATCAAAGAAATATCTTGACTATGGTATTTTTCAATGAAGATAGATTAATATCACAATGGTTGCGCCGTTGTTTTTAATGCAATGACGAAGCCTATAAGTCTTTCAGAGCAAGAATCCAAAGATGTTACCATATTTGCATCAATAGCAAAAAGATTAATGGCAAAAAGGATCAAGAACATGGCATATTTAGTTTTAGCAAAGATAGTTGAATTCAGTAGAAATATTGAAGGCCCACCTGATAAATATGAAAGTGTTGACGAGATATTGTTTGATACCAAAGAAGAGGTCGAGAAATTCATCAAGAGCGTGAAATTATACGCGCAGGGGAAAAAGGTATTGACCAAAGGGCCGAAGGCTGGTATAATAGCAGATATGACGGAGAAGGACCGGGAACGGCTGCATTATCAGTTCGATTATGGGATTCAATCAATTTATATGGTTTCAGATGAAGTTTCAGATATTTTCTTGTGAATCTTAATATAATTGAAGAACTTGGGCGAGTGGTGGAATTGGTAGACCGCACACGTTTAGACCGTGTGGCCGCAAGGCGTGAGAGTTCGAGTCTCTCCTTGCTCATTTTGATTGAAAAAAGAAGTTTAACGATGACAAAGCAACGTCGATTTCGGCCAATTCGAGGAGCATATCATAATACCAATGATAACAAGATTGATCGTTGGTACGTTAACGATACCCAAAGTCCAGTTATTGACCGACGAGGACTTGGTTATAGGACTAAACACGAATGCGAAATGGCTTGTCGAGAAGTCGAAGATAGTCTCAACATATAAAAATGTAAAAGATTACAGCGGCGATGATTATCACAGTTATAATTGAATTTTTCTAAACCATAAAGATTGACAAGTTTGCTGGCATGGTGGAATTGGTAGACCGCGACGGCCTAAACCCGTCGGCTGAAAAAGCGTGGGAGTTCGAATCTCCCTGCCAGCATTTGTTTCAAGCGGGCAGCATCCTGCGCCGGGACTGCGCTCCGGTGATCCCGGAAAAATGAGCTTGGCCCCTCTAACGCTTGAAACATTTTGCGTGAGTGTTGGAACTGGAATACATCACAGCCTTAGAAACTGTGGCCGAAAGGATTGAGGGTTCGAATCCCTCCTTGCGCATTTTGCCTTCTGACATACTTCCTACGCTTTAGCGTGGAGGATGAATGGCTATTTGATGTAAGATATACGTGGGAAATGTAGAGTGAATTATTAAACGAAACTAAAGTTTCGTTATTGAAAACTTGGGCGCGTAGGCCAATCGGCAGAGTCAGAGGACTTTGAATATCAATCTCCTAAGTCGAAAGATATGGAGAAAGATAGACTGAGCACTGTGGAGGAAACTTCATGGATGAAGGCTCTCAAATTCGGGGAACCCCCTGCGAAAGCGAGGCAATCCCGAGCCAAAGCAACAATGTTGCAAGGTGTAGAGACTTAACGGGAGTCCACCCTAACAGGTAATGCTGAGGGCGAAGAGAAAGTCCAGACAGCAAACTCGAAAGAGGCAGTGAAAACTGTGGCTGCAAGAAAATCCTCGTAGTGTGGGTTCGAATCCCACCGCGCCTACTTAAGTTAGACGGTTAGACGACTAGAAAGCCTCCACGCTTTAGTGGGAGGATGAATAGTCGTTTCGTTCCTCCGTTAACAAAAAATTTATAAGAATTCCATTGATAATCAGGGTGTACTGTGATATAATAATGGAGTAGCAGAATCTTGACATGCCGGGGTGGCGAAATCGGCAATACGCTCCAGACTTAAAATCTGGCGGGCAGAAATGTCCATAGGGGTTCGAATCCCCTCCCCGGTATAGAGCTTTCTCTATTTACTCTTTAAACTAAATAGAGTGGGGGACGGCGGTACAAGCGTAAAGTTTGCTACTACCCCGAGGGCTGGTACTCGTTAAACACCAGCAAATGCCAGAATGGCGAAATTGGAATACGCGCCAGCCTCAAGATCTGGTGGGCAGAGATGTCTATGAGGGTTCAAGTCCCTCTTCTGGTATAGAGTTTTCTCTATTTACTCTTTAAACTAAATAGCAAAGTTTGCTACTACCCCCGAGGGCTGGGACTCGTTAAACACCAGCAAATGCTGGTATGGTGGAATTGGTAGACCGCAGCGGCTCAAACCCGTTGGCTCTGTAAGGAGCATGAGAGTTCGAATCTCTCTACCAGCATTTGGCATGTCCGTAATTAAAAGGGGAGCTTTGTTTTGCTCTTCTGGACATGCTATTTTGGGAAAGTGGCGGAATGGTAGACGCGACAGATTCAGAATCTGTGGCCGCAAATGCGGCGTGAAGGTTCGAATCCTTCCTTTCCTATTTTGCTGGTGTAGCCAAGTTGGTAAGGTTTCGCGCCGATAACGCGAAGATGCGCTGGTTCGAGCCCAGCCGCCAGCATTTTGCTAAAGCGTGGAGGCTAGAAAGCCATCTAGTCGTAAAGGTAAAAAGAAGGAACATGATGCCAGAACTCGATGCTGAATTGCACTCAATCTATAAAGTAGACTGGATCACCTACGCATATGCTCGCGAAAAAGGCAAACTCGGGCTCGGCGATTTTATCGCTCAGTGTTATGGGCTCGAAGAGGGATTCTGTCTTCTTGAATGCACTAATGATAGCAATCTTTCCTTCTTTGCATCTTGTAAGGAAGAATTAAAACCATATCAAAAAAATAACATAGAGGATGCTCTGAGATTTGGTAGTTGCCCTGAATATAAACTTTGCGACATACTCCAAGATCTTGTCAATAAAGATTTGATTCCAGTCGGAGAATATCTGATTCGAGTTAGTTGGTGAGCAGAGAAAAATATCAGAAAATGAGAACACGCATCAATCTGCTATCAGCTTCTTTATGTCGTCCTTGCATTTCAGCTTCTCTTGTTTGTCGAAGCTCTTTTAATCTGTTAATCTTCTGTCTTTGATACTGATATATTCTGAGCATTCTGGCTTCAAGCTCTTGTGGAAGCGGTTCATCTTTTCTATCTCTCGTAGAAGAATATAGTTTCATTAATCCATTGTTAACTTCAGTTATAGCAAAAGAAAGTTTATCATAAAACTCTTTCTCATCGAATTTTAGCAACCAATTTGCTAACCTTTGAATCTTGCTGAGATAGGTCCCCAATAGATCCTTGCAAACAGAAAAATGTCGAGCAAAAAGCATAGGAACAGCTTGCGCGACCTTTTCCCAAGACCAGTATTCTTCCATTAATAAAGCTACAACATCATCTAAACCTTTACTAAATCTAGGATCCCTTATATTTTTTTGAATACTTTCTCTAGAGATATGGTCTAAATTTGTGGTCCAGAAAACATCTATTATCTTTTTGGCCAAGGGGAGATCTGAAACATTACGTTCGAAACTATGAAAATATTCATGTAAGATTGCTAAAGTGTACATTTCAAAGTGTTCGATATCTGGATTTTCTAAAGAACCTATTTTTGTGTAGTCTTCTAAAACGTTATAAGCTGCGCTAGGATCGTCTGGATAAAAACTGTTCGGAGTAAAGTCCACATTCATAGGTTCATAATCATCCACTAATAAGCGACCTGCCATCGCAGTTTCATCACCTTCATCTTCCGGCCTGGGAGACCATATAGGATGATCTGGTTCTAATCTAATATCCATAATAGCAATTTATATTTTATGTTGGGAGAATCCTATGATTCGTGGAATTTTCATTCGATAGGGCTTGACATAAATGGGAAGGAGCGATATAATTAGCACTA
>Ga0172370_10004477_pt1 | contig 18694 bp, 18 predicted proteins | sample LakKiv5m_FD_114538 | JGI IMG/M metagenome (GOLD analysis project Ga0172370, IMG submission 114538) | Freshwater microbial communities from Kabuno Bay, South-Kivu, Congo - kab_022012_11.5m | ecosystem: Environmental > Aquatic > Freshwater > Lake | place: Democratic Republic of the Congo...
CAGAAATCCGACTGGTGAGATATGTGATTCTACACACCCTCCAGTATATGGACCTCAGGCTTGTCCTACCACGAGCACAGAAACCTTTCTTGCTATGACTGCTATAATTAAAAAAATAACAGCTGCTACCAATGCCGGTGGTGGATTAAATTCGTGTTCAACATCTTTAGGTGGACAAGCATGGGCAGTAGTAGTGCAGTATAAGACCGATCTTAAAAAAGCTTGGTGTATAGATAGTACTGGTAAAAAAAGAGAAGTTTCAAATACTACCAATTATGATCAGGCTTCAATAAATGCAGAAATTACTGCTGGAAGTGCCTGTGTGGAATAAAATATGAAAAACAAAGGCTTCACTTTAATAGAGCTCCTAGTTGTTATTGCAATTATCGGTCTTTTGTCCTCGGTAGTTTTGGTGGTGATTGACAGTTCAAAATCTAAAGCAAAAAATGCTGCCATAAAATCAAATTTAGACAATGCAAGAACTAAGGCCCAAGTTTGGTACGAGACAAATACCTTTTTTCCAAATACCTATACAGCTATTTGTTCCACTAACGCTACTTACAATACAACAAACATTTACAAACAGGTATTGGGCGCTGCTAAGGTGTATGGGCTAGCTAGTTATGCCAACCCCAATTCAAGCAACGCTTGGAACACGGCTATTTGTAATGTTTCGGCTCAAGCATGGGTGGCTGAAGCTCCGTTGGTGGGTAGTGCTTTGGGTGCTCCACTGATGTGGTGTGTTGATAGTACTGGGGTATCAAAAGAAACTAGTTCTACCATAGCTATTAACACCTTTTCTTGCCCTCCGTAGTTTTTTAATTGATATGTAGGAGATTGGTTGCATTTGTTAGACATGATATAATAAAAACATGATTACAACGCTTGCGATTATCTTCTTTGTTTTTGGAATCACTATTGGGAGTTTTTTGAATGTTGTGATTTTTAGGTATAACACTCATCGATCTTTTAATGGACGAAGCGGATGTATGACTTGCCAGAAAAAACTTTCTTGGTACGAGCTTATCCCATTGTTTAGTTTTATTGGTCTTTGTGGTAGGTGTAAAAATTGTAAAACTAAAATCTCGATTCAGTATCCGCTCGTGGAGCTTGTCACGGGGCTTATTTTCTTGGGAATGTTCCTCAAATTTCAAGATGTTTTCTTTTTTGATACATTTCCATTTACTATTTCCTTTGCGTATTACTCAGCTATTTTCTCTCTTTTACTTGTAATTGCAGTTTATGATTTAAAACACAAAATAATACCTGACAAATTATCCCTTGCCTTAGGTATTTTATCTTTCGTCGGTTTATTTTTCTTTTCCAATTTTGGTTTTTACCCTCATATCCCTTCTTGGATTAGTTTTTTGTCGGGAGTAATAATTGCTTTACCTTTTGCCTTGCTCTGGTTATTTTCTGGTGGAAAGTGGATGGGGTTGGGCGATGCTAAACTCGCAATAAGTCTAGGGTGGCTTCTCGGATTATCTTTGTCTCTCTCTAGTCTTGTTTTGGCATTTTGGTCTGGGGCGATAGTTGGAATTGGACTTATCCTATTTTCTAAGAAACATGGAATGAAAAGCGAAATTCCTTTTGCCCCATTTTTGGTGCTTGGCACGATCTTGGTTTTTCTTCTGGAGTTTTATCTTTTTCCTTTAAGTTTTTAAATTGAAACAATGTTAAAGAAAATAAGAAATTTTAAATTTAATTCTTGTCCTCTTAATGGAGGGATGTCTTACTCAGAACTTATCGTAGTGTTGGCTATTATGGGGATAATGTCTGTTGTTGTTATTTCTTATGACGGAACTTTTAATAAAAAAATTGAAATAAAAAGTTTGGCTAATGATGTTGCTCTTAAAATTGTGCAAGCCCAAAAATTGGCGATGGGTGGGAAAATGCCTCCTGGTGGGAAGACTCCCTCAGTTGATCCTTGGAAACCATCCTATGGGGTTTATTTTAACAAGAGTGCTTCTTTGAGAGATCGTTTTGTTTTCTTTGTGGATTTAAACAATAACCGAATTTGTGATAACTCATGCGTTTCCACTGACCCAGAATACTTAGAAACCTATTCTATTACCGGGGGAAATTATATTGATGATCTAATGATAGACGGGGTCGCCACTCCTGCCAATTCTGCTGTTTCTTTTGTTTTTGCCAGACCCGATTCCAGTGCGATTTTTGTGCTGAATGGCAGTCAAACATCGGCTCAATATGCTAGCGTCAAAGTGTCTTCTTCGAGTTTAATTAGTAATACCATAAAGGTCTATTCTTCGGGTAGGGTTCAAATCAATTAAGATGAAAAAATTTTTAAAAAATTTAAATAAAAACAGTCGTGGCTATACTCTTATTGAAATGATGATTAGTATTGGTATTTTTTTAGTGGTGATTACTTATGGTACTGCCTCAATTTTGAATGCTTACGCTATTAATAAAAAAACACAAGGTACACGTTCGGTTCTCGATAGTCTTAGCTTTGCTATGGATGACATGTCTAGAAATATAAGAGTGGGGTCCAACTATCGATGTATTATAAGTAGTAGTGATTTAAGTAATTTGGGAACAGCGCAAAATTGTTCTAGTGGTTCCGGTATTGCTTTTGAATACAGCAAAGGAGATATCGCTGATAATGGAGATCAATGGGTTTATTATATTTCAAACAATAAGTTGTATAAATCTACAAACGGAGCAGCCAGTAGTGTCCAGATGACCCCAGACGATGTTTCCTTGGATGGCAATACTTCTTCCTTTTCTGTTTTGGGGACAAGTGTAGGTCAACAGCCTTTTACCCAGATAAAATTAATTGGAGCCATAACAAACAATAACCAAGTCACTCCTTTTTCTTTGCAGGCCTCGGTTTCTCAGAGGTTGAGGAATGATTAAATTTATATGATACAATTTATTAAAAAAAATAATAGAAAAAAAGGATTTTCCCTAGTTGAGATGCTGGTGGCTGTTTTTATTTTTTCTATTTCTGTAATTACGGTTATGGCAGTCCTATCTCGAGGATTAACTGGGACAGAAAACGCAAAGAATAAAATGATCGCAACCTTTTTAGCTCAGGAGGGAGTAGAGTACTTCAGAAATGTGCGTGATGCTTATGTAATCTCTGACCCTACTAATGGTTGGAATGATTTTCTTACCAAATTAACTACCGATGGATGTGCTGGTGTTTGTAAATTCGATGATACCGGTATTTTCTCTGCTGGGGTGATGAAAGATCTTGCAGTAGCATCTTGTGTTGGTACTGAATGTGATCTTTTTTATAACGAGACTACCGGTAAGTATGGATATGAGGGAGGGAATAAGTCGGGTTTTTCTAGGAAGATGACTGTAAAAGTGATTGATCCTTCTAGGATGTATGTCTTATCTGTGGTTACTTGGAATCAGGGAGGAGGGAGTAGTACGGTATCTTTTTCAGAAAATTTATTTAATTGGTAAAAATGAATCAAGAAAATATAAAAAATAAAATATTCCATTTTCAAGAAAAACAAAGAGGTGTGGCTTTATTGTTCTCGGTAATGCTTTCTAGTGTTCTTTTGACGATTGTATTAGGAGTTTTGAGTATCGTCTTGAAAGAACTCAGTTTTAGTACTTCTGCCAAAGATACCAATAAGGCTTTTTTCGCCGCCGATTCAGCCCTTGAGTGTGCTCTATTTTACAACGACGGGACAGTTTTTATTGATGGTGGCATAGCACAGATAAGTTGTGTAGAGGGTTCTAATATTCCAGTAGTTTCTGTCAGTACTACAGAGCCATATCTTAAGAAATATCAATTTTCGGTTGTAGGATTAAGTAGTGATACAAATGCTGCTTGTGCAAATGTTTTGGTTGTGGTGGACGAGTCGCCTGTTGGCGGGGGGATAGAAATAACCTCTAAGGGGTATAATGCTGACCAGAGTGGTTCATGTGACCAGAGCGGTAGAAGCAATTCAGAACGAGTACTTCAAGCTACAATTTTAAACCTTTAGTCTTTAGCCTAGGTGAGACGAACTGCGTTTGTTTTATTCATTTAATTTGTTTAAAATGAAGAAGTTCGTTTTTGCTTTTTATGGACAAAATAGAAGTGGAGAAAAGAATAAAAAAATTACGCAAGGAAATTGCCAGGTTGCGTGAAGCCTACCACGTCGATAATCTACCTAATATTACCGATGATATTTATGATTCTCTCAATAAAGAATTGAATTCTCTTTTGCGTGAATATCCTGAGTTGGTTATAGAAAATGCGCCAGAATCAAGGGTGGCAGGGAAGCCACTAGATAAATTTGAAAAAGTACGTCATGAAGTAAAAATGTTTTCGATTGGAAATGTTTTTTCGGAAGAAGAATTTTTAGATTGGGAAAAACGTAATTTAAAATTACTTTCTACTGGTGTTCGACTTGATTATTTCTGTGAATTGAAACTTGATGGTTTAGCCATCTCATTAATTTACGAAGACGGCAAATTTACAAGAGGAGTCACTAGGGGGGATGGGATAATAGGGGAAGATGTCACTTCTAATTTAAAGACCATAGAGAGTATTCCTCTTTTTTTGAAACCACCTTTCCCCCCAAAAATAGAAGTGCGAGGAGAGGTTTTGATGAAGAAAAAGGTTTTAGAAAAACTCAATCAAAAGAATGAAAAAGAAGGAAAATCTCTTTTTGCTAATTCTCGCAACGCAGCAGCAGGATCATTGCGCCAACTTGATCCGAATCTAGCCAAAGAACGACATTTGGATTTTTTTGCTTATGAAATTTCTCAACTTGAGGGGTCTGAATGGCAAAAATATCTCAAAAAACATTCTCTAAAACACGAATTATTAAAAAGACTTGGATTTGTAGTCGAAGAACACTCCGAAAGCATTCAAGATTCAAAAAAAGTTTTTACTTTTATTGAAAAGATTTCACAAAAACGCGATAAATTTTCATTTGGAATCGATGGGGTGGTAATAAATATTGATGATACAGAAATTTTTGAAAGGCTTGGAGTAGTCGGAAAAGATCCGAGAGGGATCATTGCTTACAAATACCCAGCCGAGAGAGCGACCACTGTCATAAAAGATATCAAAATAAATGTTGGGCGTACTGGGGTGCTTACACCGCTGGCTATTTTTGAGCCGACTTCTGTGGCCGGGTCCATCATCTCAAAAGCGACCTTACACAATTTTGATCAAATGGAAAGACTAGGGATAAAGATAGGGGATACGGTGGTGATTGAAAAAGCGGGGGATGTAATTCCAAAAGTAATTGAGGTGCTTGACCGAATGCGTACCGGGAGGGAGAAAAAATTTAAAATTCCCAAGCAATGTCCTACTTGCGGAGAGAAAGTAGAGAAAAAAGAAAAGGACACTCCAGAATCTTCTGTGGCTTATTTTTGTACTAATTCGAAATGTCCAGCCAAGAATGAAAGATATTTGGAACATTTTGTCTCAGTTTTTGAAATATATGAATTGGGTCCCAAAATTCTAAAAAGATTTAAAGATGAGGGATTGATAACCGATGCGGCTGATATTTTTTCTCTTACCAAAGAAGATATTGCTCCGCTTGAACGTTTTGGTGAAAAATCGGCTGAAAATATTATTCAGGAAATCGATTCGAAAAAGAAAATTTCCTTGGCGAGGTTTTTGTGGGCCTTGGGAATTTTACACGTCGGAGAAGAAACAGCTCGAGATTTGGCGATTAATTTTAAAACTATTGAAAATATTAAGCAGGCAAGTCAGGAAGAAATAAATGAAATAGAAAATATTGGTCCAGCTGTGTCTCGGAGTGTGTCTCAATTTTTTCGAGACAAAAAAAATTTGGATTTTATTCGAAAATTACAAGAGCAAGGTGTTCTGATTGAAAAGACAGAAAGCGTGGGAGAAGGTAAATTCAGTGGAAAAACTTTTGTCTTAACCGGTACACTAGTGGGCCAATCACGTGATTTTGTCAAAGAAAAAATAATTAGTCAGGGAGGCAAAGTGTCTGGTTCGGTATCTGGGAACACATCTTTTGTTTTGGTTGGGAAAGATCCTGGATCAAAATTAAAAGAAGCTCAAAAATTAGGGATAAAAACAATCAACGAAGCAGAATTCTTAAAAATGCTCTAGTCTGTTTACTGTATTTATAGGAGACTTTACTTTTCAAAGGTTTTTTGGTAGTATTCTTTTTATGCAAGAAAAGGAAATAAATGAGGAAAATGATATGTCCCCAGAGGTTTCTCTAGGTACGGACTCAAGAATTTATGAAGTTGGGTATCTTTTGGTTCCAACTTTAAAAGAAGAGGAGATTCCAGCTGTTTACGGAAATTTAAAAGAGCTTATTTCTTCTTTAGGTGGACAATCTATTTCGGATGAAATGCCGATGATGATTAATCTGGCCTATACTATGCAGAAAGTAATTCAAAATGTACATCACAAATATGATACCGCTTACTTTGGCTGGGTGAAATTCTCAATGGAAGGAGAGAAGGTTTTAGAACTTAAAAAGAAAATGGATTTAGATACAAAAGTTATCAGATTCTTGATTTTAAAAACAGTCAAAGAAAACACTATTGCTTCTAAAAGATTTATTAAAGGAGTCACTACTCGCCGAAAGGCACCTTCTCTTGTTAAGGGGGAGGAATCTAAAGAAGAAGTTATCGTAAATAAAGAAGAGATCGATAAAGAGATCGATGCCATGGTGGCAAATTAATTATTAAAATAACATTATTTTAAATATATGTATTTAAATAAAGCAATTGTCATAGGGAATCTTACTCGCGATCCAGAACTCAGATCTCTTCCGTCCGGAATTAAAGTTTGCACTTTTTCTTTGGCAACCAATCGAGTTTGGAAAGACAAGAACAATGCTCGTCAGGAATCCACCGATTATCACAATGTTGTTGTTTTCGGTCGTCAGGCAGAAACAGTGGCGCAGTATATGAAAAAAGGCAGTTCAATGTTGGTTGAAGGTCGGATGCAGACTCGCAGTTGGGATGATAAAAATAGTGGTGAGAAAAAATATCGTACTGAGATTGTTGCTGATCGTACTCAATTTGGACCAAAAGGCAATGGAGCTCCAGTTGGCGGAATTCAGTCGAAGGATTCTGGTGCATCAAAGGGGGATAGTAAAGGAGAAGAATTGGACTCAATCGAATACCCCGAAGAGGATATTAATCCGGAAGACATTCCATTTTAAACAAAGACAAATATGAAATCCCGTTAGAAGTCGCGGTCGTGAGTTATTAACGGGAGTATAATAAATTATTATTAAATATAAAATAAAAATAGTAGGTTAAATTTTGAAAAACAAGACCACGACCTACTTCTAACGGGATGAAACAAGATTATTTTTCAGCTAATAACATTAAATATATAGATTATAAAGATGTCTCGATTTTAAAGAAATTTTTGAATCCAAACGGTAAAATCGTAAACCATAAACGTTCTGGGGTTACATCTAAAAATCAACGAAAGCTTACCCTGGCTATCAAACATGCTCGATTCTTGGGTCTTCTTCCCTTTGTTGCCAAATAGGTAACCGGGCGACAGTATGGCTGTTTAGCCATTCGTAGCTAAATAAAGATAGACAAAAAAACCTCCGCCAGCTGGCGGAGGTTTTTTGATGTATTACCTAAGCTCTTTCTACTCGTTCGGCAAGCTCAGAGTCTCGTTCGCTACGCTCGCTCGACATATTCGCCAGTTTCAGTATTGATTCGGACCGTGTCGCCCTCTTGAATAAACATTGGGGCATTTAAGGTGGTTCCATTCTCAAGAGTTATAATTTTATTTCCACCCTTGGAAGTGTCTCCACGAACGGCTGGTGGCGCTTCCTTTACCTTGAATTCCATTTTGATCGGTAGAGTGACCCCAATTGTTTTTTCTTCATCATCTTCGGTAGTCCAAACAAGTGCGGTGGCATTTTCATTTGGTTTCAAAAATTTTGCCGTATTATTGTTCATAAGTGACTCTGCCAATTTAAAGCGATCTGCTTTGTCATCAGGGTTGCAAAACCAATACTCTCCTTTATTGTGATATAAAAACATTACTTCTCTTTTTTCGATATCAGCCTCGTCTGCCTTGTCGGAGACGTGATAAGTAGCAGGGAAGACCTTGCCCGAGATCAAACTTCGAAGTTTTACCTGGTTCTGAGGTTTTCTCTGTTGAGTACGAGCAACATGTGACTCTACTACTTCACAAGGCTCATCATCATGAATAATTATTTTTTTCTCGCGAATTGCACTATATTCTAAAGTTGCCATTTATTGATACTAGCAGAAAAAATATTCAGAGGCAAATTATTTTTCTTATGCTTCTTCTGCAAACTTTTTTTTGATTTCTTTTAAGATTTGGTCGGCTATTTTTGAATTTTCTTTTTCCTTCAAAAATTTGCGGGTGGAATCATAGCCCACACCCAATTTTACTTTTTCGGCTCCTTCCTTTTCGGGAGTGTAGAAATATGAATTTCCGCTTTTTTCCACTACTTTGAATTTCTCGCCAAGTGCAATGATTTCACCTTCTCTTGAAATACCTTCATTATAAACAATGTCGAACTCAGTTTGTTTGAAAGGCGCGGCAACTTTGTTTTTGACTACTTTTACTCGAGTACGAGAGCCGACTACATCCTCTCCTTTTTTGATTTGAGCTATTTTCCTGATATCAAGTCTTATAGAAGTATAGAATTTGAGCGCCTTTCCGCCTGGAGTAGTCTCAGGATTGCCGAACATTACGCCGATTTGCATGCGGATCTGGTTGATGAAGATGACAACTGTCTTTGACTTGGCAACAATAGCAGTTAATTTACGAAGCGCCTGGGACATCAATCTTGCCTGTTTCCCGACGTGATATGCCCCCATATCGCCTTCGATTTCGTCTTTTGGGGTAAGGGCAGCGACTGAATCAACGACAATTACATCAAGCTTTCCGGTGCGTACCAAACTCTCTACGATTTCAAGTGCTTGTTCGCCGGTGTCGGGTTGGGAAATAAGCAAATCATTTATTTTGACTCCGAGTTTCTTGGTGTATTCTGGATCCATCGCATGTTCTGCATCAATATAAGCGCAAATACCTCCAAGCTTCTGTGCTTCTGCCACAATATGTGAAGCCAGAGTTGTTTTACCGGATGATTCCGGTCCAAATATTTCTATTATTCGTCCGCGAGGAATTCCTCCAACACCGAGTGCCATATCAAGACCCAAAGATCCTGTTGGGATAACATTCAGGTCTACCTTGGGAGCATCTCCCATTTTCATAATGGAACCTTCGCCGAATTTTGTTTGGATGGCTTTCAGGGTGTCGTCGAGCATTCCTGCCCCCATTGTTTTGTCTTCTTTTTTTTCTTTTTTCTTTTGCATATGTATATATTTTTGGGCCTAGAATCCTAGAGCCGGTTCATAAATTAACTTATAATTTTTTTCATCACTATGCCCAAATTTATCCAGGGCAGTTAGATTGATTACATTATAACCCGAAAGCAAGACAATTGTTTCACTAAAATTTCCCTGTTGATCGATCGGTATTTCTCGGCCATTTAAGGCAAGTTTCACTGCGTGTTTTGCCTGGCCAGTGATTTTTTGGATTCCTTCTGTTGTTTTAATATTATCTCTAATATTTACGTTTTTTATTTTTACTCCAAAGATTAAATCTCGAGTATTAAAAAAAACAAAAATTACCATAACAACAAATAGGATAGATACTAACGATATTTTTAATATTTTTTTTGTGTCTGGTTGCATTTATTTTATATAGAGTATCTAGATTACGTTCTCTCCATTTTCATTTCGTTCGATTTTTTCAAGCACCTCTCGTGGTTTGGCGCCATCTCCAGGTCCGATGACTCCACGATCTTCAAGCATATCCATTAGTCTGGCCGCTCTGGCGTATCCCAATTTTAATTTTCTTTGCAAGTAGGAAGTGGAAGCCTTGCCAGCTTCTACCACACAAGCTCGAGCTTCTTCATACAATTCATCATCATCTTCACTCTCGTCTAGGGTGCTTTCGAAGATACTTTTATCAGCCGAGATAGAACCACTACTGAGAGATATTTCTTCCGAGACCTCGTCTCGATAAGCATCTGCTAAATATTTTACCACTTTTTTGACTTCTCCTTCGGAAATAAAAGCAGACTGCAAACGTTCCGGTTGGGCTTCTCCGGAAGAGAAGAGCATGTCGCCGGCACCAAGTAGCTTTTAAGCTCCACCAGCGTCGAGAATTGTACGAGAGTCTATTTGAGAAGACACCTTCAAGGCTACTCGCGCGGGAATATTTGCTTTAATAAGTCCGGTAATGACATTTACCTCTGGACGTTGGGTGGAAAGTACCAAATGAATCCCAACTGCTCGAGACATCTGAGCAAGTCGTACGATGGCTGACTCAAGCTCTCTTGGGTAAGTACTCATAATGTCGGCTAGCTCGTCTATGACTATCACAATATAAGGCATGCGTTCTGGGCTACTACCTTTTTGTTCTCCATTGTCTCCACTATTATTGGTGGAAGGTTTTTTCTGGGCCAAGACATTGTGGTGATAAGATTCTATATTTTGAAGAGATTCAGCTTCCAAAATATCATATCGACGATCCATTTCTTTTGCAGCCCATTTTAGGGCTAAGATTGTTTTTTTAGCATCGGTAATGACCGGAGTGAGTAAGTGTGGGATTTTGTTATACATCGTCAACTCAACTCTTTTTGGGTCGATTAGAATAAATTTCAAATCATCCGGTCCATTGCGATATAGCAGGGAAGCAATCATAGAATGAATCGTGACTGATTTTCCGGACCCAGTCGTTCCGGCTACTAGGCAGTGGGGCATTTTTGCTAAGTTCCCAAAGAGAGCTTTACCAGAAATACTGCGACCGAGGGCAACCGTTAACACTTTTGAAGAATGTTGGAATTTTTCATCAGAAAGCATGGTGGCAAGACCTACGATCGATTTTGATTTATTGGGAATTTCAATTCCGACTAGAGATTTCCCCGGGATAGGAGCTTCGATTCGGATTGGATGGGCAGCCAATGCCAAAGCCAAATCATTTTGCAGTCCGACAATGCGTGAGAGCTTCATTCCTTCGGCTGGTTTTAATGCGTATCGAGTGACTGTTGGACCTACGGTTATTTCATCCATCTCGACTTCGATTCCAAAGTTTGCAAGCGTGCGTTTGATGATATTAGCGTTTGCTTTTATGTCTCCGGTATTTGGTTTTCCTTGATCTCCTTCCAAGAGTGAGAGTGGGGGAGGAACATAGTTAGACACTAGCCCGCCTTTTCTTTTTTTAATTGGAATTTCTTCTTCTGGTTCTGGCTCTTTCTTTTTTACTCCAAGAGCTTTTTTAATTTTTTCACCAGCGCTTTCCTCTTCCTCTTTTTCTTCCGGTAAAACGATTTCTTTTTCTGGCAGAATTTCTTCTTCGATTTCTTCTTCAATTGGCGTTGTCTTTTTTCGGAACAAATCTCGAAGCTTTTTGAAAAATGGAATTAGGGCGGGCTTTGCGTCAAACATAATCAAAATAGAAATTATTAAAATTGCTCCCAAAAAAATAATACTGGCATAAATATCAAAAAGATAGACAAAAGGAATTGCTAAAATTCTTCCCAAGAATCCTCCAGCATGAGTGCTTGAAGCGATATCAATAATACCCAATCCGGAAAGTAAAAAAAGAAATGAACTGATGGTGCGGGTGATTCCGATATTAGGACGTTCTGATTTTACGAAAGAAGATCCGAGCAGTACAAAAAGAATCGGGAGCAGTGCATAACCAATTCCGAGAAGGTAATTAAAAATTCGATAAATAAATTTACCAGCTGGGCCAGCCAAATTAAAAGCCGACATTAAAAGAAATAGTGCCAATACAAAAAACACCACTGCTAAGATTCCATGTTTTGTTTCTGTTTTCAATTTATTGGCGGGAGAAATGTTTTTTGAATTGTTTTTCGTTTTTTTATTTTTTGCCATTTAGTTATTTTATCATATTTACTTTTTTATAACTAAATTTTTTTATATGTTTTTGCTCAAGATTATCAATTTTAAAAAACTTGAAGAATCTCTATAAATTGAAAATTTTTATACCAAATATTCAAAAAAATTACATTAAAAAGACAGGCAAAAAATTTGACTTAGTTTGTCCTTTATATATAATGGACAATATGTTGGCAGAATCTAATGGTCAGAAAAATGACATAGTAAAGGACAAAGAGGGGATGCTTGTTCCATACGAAAGAGAGTTTTTTTCTGCCGGATCCTATACCAAAACTAATAAGCTTATTACTGCGCTTTACATGGTAACGGACATAATGGACAAAGATGAGCCATTGAGGAATAAGTTAAGGATTTTGGGAGCGAATATTCTATCGGACACTTTTTATCTTAAAGGACATTCGGGTTCGTCTGATCAAATAAGTGGCAAAATTTCAGAGCTGTTGTCCTTTTTAGAAGTGGCTTCAGGGGTGGGGATTATTTCCCAAATGAACTCAAAAATTATTAGTAAGGAATTCTTAGAACTAAGAAAATCAATCGAAGAATTTACTTCGCCCAAAGGAGACAATTGGCTTCAAGAATTTATCAAAGAAGGGGGCAAAGAAGACGACTATTACAATGACTCAACCACAAAGACAATTCTCTTGAAAAAGAGTATTTCTAACGGACATACTGGCACCAGAATTGGGGTTCAGAAAGGGAGTACTTTAATGAGAGCTTTGTCCGATAGAATTCCAGAATTAGCCAAGAAAAAAAATGATTCTTCCAGTGTCCTTTTAAATAAAAACAATAACCATGAATTAAAAGAAAAAAGGCGAGCAGATATAATCTTGGCGATAAAGGACATAGCTAAAGATAATGTAAACTTTGTTGGAGCTACTATAACAGACATTAAATCTATCGGACATAGTTCTCTTATTTCTTGCGGAGAGAAAACTCTTCAGAGAGAACTTGTTTCTATGGTATCAGACGGTGTCCTTTTAAAGAGTGGCGAGAAGCGCTGGAGCAAATATCGACTCAAAAATTAAAACATTTTTCCTCTCTAAACTACTCCCAATTGCCCCCTCTTTGGGGCATTTTTTGTAAGATATCCCTGGTTGGTGCGTCTATCTCTTAAGAGGGAAATTTGGATGATCCAAGGGCCCTCTTTAGGTGGTTGCTTTCTCGAGTAAAATATGATAGATTTTACTCGTGGTAAGTTCACTTAATTAGTTGACTTGCTCCACTTCTTTGAAAGAAAAGTGGAGTTATCCACATAATATATTGCCGTATTTTACGACTCTATATTATAATAGTATTATGTTTGCGAGAAAGTATCCTCTGTCGAGAGACGGAAGGTTTATGCATCTTGCAGACATAAAACCCGTATTTATTTTCGTTCATAATTTCGTCGAAAAAATTATGAATGAAAATAGGAAAGGTCATTGAAAATTGAATAATCCCGTTAGAGATTTATCTCTAATCGGGACAAAATATTTTAGTGAAATTATTTCATTAAAATAGTTCAGTTTTCTCCGCCGGCTGGCGGATAAGTTATAATCTGTTCACTCTTTTTTATTTGCCCCATTATTAGTGTTTATTAATTATTGGCAAATTTAAAAATAGTGATAGAAAAAAGTTTTTCTGTTGTAAAAATTTTATGTAAATAAAATTTGAAAATGGAAAAATGAAGTGCCCTTAGTTTTGTCGAAACTTATTAATGGCACAAAAAATTATTATGAGTAAATTATTAAAATCAAAAATCCTTCTTGGAGTTATGATTGTAACAGTTATGATTGTCGGTTTTGCTCTAGTAGCATCTACCGCTTCCGCTGATTACACCATGACTTTGAAGCAAGGAATGAGAAATGCAGAAGTATCTGCTCTTCAGGCACAACTTGGAGTTACTCCACAAACAGGATACTTTGGAACAATCACCAAAGCAGCTGTTATGGCTTTCCAAGCTAACAAAGGTTTAACCGCTGATGGCGTTGTTGGACCAATGACCCGTGCTGCTCTTGCAACAACTGTAGTGGTTACTCCACCAACAGATCTTTGTCCAAACGGAATGACTTTGGCAAGTAACTGTACTCTTCTTCCAGGTGGAACCACAACCGAAACTCTTTGTCCAAACGGAATGACTTTGGCAAGTAACTGTACTCTTCTTCCAGGTGGAACAGTTTCTCAAAGTGGAGAAGGTTCAATAGCAGTTACCTACAATCCTACTCCAGCAAATAGTCTTGCTATAAACAAGGGAGAGGAAAAGGAAGCTTTTGGTATAAAAATCAAAGCTACAGGTGCTGATATGAATGTTAATCGTGTTTGGGTTAATCTTACTGCTGGAACAATTAGTCCACGCATTTGGTTAGCTGCAGATAAAGCAACTCTTTTAGATGGCTCAACAGTTCTATCAGAAATTATGCTCTCATCTTCAACAGTAACAGAAGTTACTGCAGGATCTGAATATCAACTTCAATTTAATGGCTTGAATGTTAATGTTCCAAAAGATGCTACAAAAGTATTGTCAGTTAAAATCAGTCGCCCAACCCTTACATCAAATAGTGGAACGATTTTAATCGCCGCTAATGATGTTTCTGTAAGAGCAATTGATTCTGCTGGTCTTTCTGAGGCTTATACAATTGCAGCAACTCGAACATTAAATCTTGCTAACGTTACAGGAGCAACAGGTACATTGACAGCTACTTTGGCTTCAAGTTCACCAGATGCTCAATCAGTTTCTGGTCTTAGTACCACTTCTGGTGTGACGACAGCAGTTAAGTTGATGGATGTTAGTCTAAAAGCAACAGATGGGCCAATCAATATTACCGCTCTTTCTGGTACAATTACTCCAACCGGATGTACTTCAGCAGAATGTCTATCTTCAGTAGAGCTTCGAGATGGTTCAGCCGTTCTTGATTCTGTAGCTGGAGCTAACACATTTGCTTTCAGTGATCTAAGTATTGATATTGCTGAGGGTGCAACAAAAGTGTTGTCAATTTATGGTCTAGTAAATCCTATCTCTGCTACATTAGTTGCAGGTGAATCAGTTATCGCAGCAGTTACAGCAGTTACTGCTACAACTGGTACTGACTTTACTAGTGCTTCTATCACTCCTACAGTTACTGGAAATGCTCAGTATTTCTTCCAATATGCTCCTTCTATAGCATTTGTATCAGCTTCAGCTGATAACACAGGAGTTGATAATAAAGATGGAACATACTCATTAGCATTCTCTGTTACTGCTCCTGCAGGTAGTGATATCTATGTTGATGCTGATGGTGCTACTCTTACTGCCGTTGCGAAGACTGCAGCTAAAGGTGGAACTTTGGCTTCTTCAATTACATCATCGACAACCACAAAAGGAGCTGTTGCTACTGGTTTTCATAAAGTAGTAGCAGGTTCTAAAACAACATTTACAGTTACAGGATATGTTCCAGCTGGTGGTACAGCAGGATTCACTGGTATGAAAGCAGTAAACGTTACATGGACTGCTACAGACCATGCAACTTCTCCTACTCCTATCACTCAGACTTGGGGTCTTGATGATATCAAAACCGGAGAGGTTTACGTAAAGGCTTCATAATTCATTTTAATCTCTGGTTAATACACCTTAAAACGTATTCAAAACCCACCGCTTATCGCGGTGGGTTTTTGTTTTTATAGGAAATTTCCGTTATCCACACATTTTAGTTTTTTTGTGTTTTTGGGGAAAATTATTGTTATAATATAAATATGTTAGCGTTGTCGAAATACGCATGACATTTTTGATTGTCTATAAATGCATTATTAGGTAATCAAAAAAATTATTATTAAATTATAAACATAAGATTAATTATGAAAAATTTTTCTAGAATTTTTTCTTTAAGTCTTGTTGTTCTTGCTTTGGCATTTGTTTTTTCATTTGCTGGAAAAGCAGAAGCAACAGATATAACTGCCGCACAAACAGGTACTTGGGCTGATACTGCTACATGGACAGGAGGTGTTGTTCCTGTTGCAGGAGATGTTGTTACTATCCCAACTGGTATGACTGTTACTGTGGGGGCTACAGCTGCTGCAGCTTCTGTAGATGTTACAGGAACTTTGGCTGTGGGAGCATTTACTTTAACAACTACTACTGGTGTAACTGTTGAAAGTGGTGGTGTGTTAACGATAGCTACTGGTGGTGGTACACTTATTTCTCCGACGACCTCTATTATAGGTACCGCAACAAATAATGGAACTTTAACAGTTTCTACTGCACTTTCTGGAGCTGGTTCTCTCACAAACAGTGCTACTGGTACATTGAATATTGGTTTCGCGACAGCACCAACTATTACAACCTTGACTGCGACAGCAACAGGAAATGTTGTAAATTACACAGCAGCTGCGCCAAATTGTAAGGTTACAACTTATGATACTTTAAATTTCACTGGAAGTGGTGCGGTGACTTGTGCTGTAACAACAGTAACAGATGAAATAGCTTTGAGTGGAACAGTCACTTGGACAACTACTTCTAGTATTACAACCGCTATTTTGACTATTGGTTCAGGAACTTCTATGACTAATGCTGCTACTTATACCTTAACTCCTGCATCGGTAGCTGTAACTAGTACTGGTACATTGACAAATAATGGAACTGCGACTATTTCTAGTGTGGCGACAAGTACTGGTACAATTACAAATTCTGGCACTATGACTATCACTACTTTTGCCGGTACGTTAACTGCTCTTACAAACACAGGTACATTGAATCTTTCTGGTGCTACGACTGCGGCTGCTAATATCACGACATTGACAGCTACTGGAACTAGCAACACTGTAAATTACAATTTAGCTGGGGCTCAAACAGTTAAAGCTACAACCTACTATGATCTCACATTAAGTGGTAGTGGATTAAAAACTATTGCAAACACCACTGCTGTCTCCAATTACCTATCGATGATTACTGGAGTTTCAGCCCTTATTGCAAATAGTGAAACTGCGACTGCCTTTGCATTTAGATTTGATGGTTCATGGAAGGCAATTGGTACTTGGGCTTATTCTGGAGCAACTAATAACAGTACAACTTATTTCAACTCTAGTAGTACAGGAACATTAACTGTTTCTCACAAACCTACAGTTTCTACATCCATTCCCATAATTTCAACAACCACTACAACTACTCCAGAACCAGAAGTAATTGTTACTCCAGTAGTAGAAATTCCAGCCGTAGTTGTTCCAGTAGTAGAAACTCCTACAACTTCGGATAAACTTTGTCCAAATGGAAAAACTTGGGCAAGTAATTGTACAATAAACCCAGTTATCACTCCTGGAACAACCGCCAATGAACATGCAAGCTTGACGGCGATTAAAATGGTTACTAAAAATCTAACAATCGGTGCGAAAGGAGAGGAAGTAAAAGCTTTGCAGACTATCTTGAAAGAGAATGGTTATCTTTCGGGTGCGGCTGACGGTAAGTTTGGAAAAATGACTAAAGCAGCCTTAGCTAAATGGCAAAAGGCGCTAGGCGTTACTCCAGCTTCTGGATACTTTGGAGCAAAGACTCGAGCAGCCATCAAGGCTTTGTAAAAATAAAAAATTATTTTTCAAAAACCACCCTTCGAGAATCTTAGGGTGGTTTTTGTTTTTCCACAGGTTTTGTGTTGGAGCTATGTTTTTTCAATTTTTGGGCATATAATTTTAACAAATGGAGAAAAATTTTGATGAGTGGAATATTTTGAAGAAAAAAATCAATACTCGTAACCCGATTTATGTATCTGAAAGGGATATATGGTTTTGTTCTGTCGGTTTAAATGTTGGAAGTGAACAAAGTGGCAAACACGAATTATTTGAAAGGCCAGTTCTTGTTATTAAAAAAGTTACAGTTAATACTTTTATTGGAGTGCCCCTAACTTCAAATAAAAAGAAAGGTTCTTGGTATGTAGAAATAGGTTCTACTGATTCTTCGGCTATTATTTCCCAAGTAAAATTATTTGACACAAGAAGGCTTACTCGAAAAATAAAATTTATTTCAGCTGAAGAATTTGAAATAATAAAAGAGGCATTGAAAAATTATATATAAACAACGAAACCCCCTTGCGGGGGGGTTTCTCGGAGGCCGAAGCCAAAGTTACTTAAAGGATAGCAAAGTAAAAAATGAAAGTCAAGTAGCAATTTCTCTAAGTTGGGGTTCAAAAATCACCCTTCGGCCTTTGTTTTATGGTGGTTTTTGTTTTTGGGTTTTCCACAGGCGTTAAGGTATCAATGTTTTCTTTTTTATTTTTGTATTTTTTATCGTATCAAAATGATATGAATCAATTAAACAAGCGATAAATTCCTTCCAGGCCTTGCCTGTAAGGAATTTTTAGTTATACACATACATTGCTTTTTCATCTGTTTTGTGTATAATATATTCATAAGTAGCCCGTGCCTCGCAAGAGTGTGCGGGTTTCTTTTTTGGGTATATAATATATGTGTATGAGTAAAAAAGAAAGAATTTCTATACTAATTGATGGTGGTAATTTTTATCATTTAGTTATTAAAAAGCTTGGCATTAAAGAAAACGATTTTGATTTTGATGCCTTTGCCAATCTACTTGTTGATGGGAGAAATGTCAGTGAAAAGTGTAAGCGTTTTTATAAAGGTTCTGTTCGTGAAAAAGAAGGAGATCTTCATAGTAAGGAATTGATGTCTGAACAAACAAAGTTATTCACCACCTTGGCAAAAGGTGGTTGGGAAGTTAAACATAGTAAATTGAGAAGGAGGGTTGAAGAATTGGTAATTGATAGTCGCGTTATTGAATACAAAAAACTCGAAAAGCTTGGTATTGAAAGAATACAAACAGAAAGAATGCGCGAAA
>Ga0172370_10004482_pt1 | contig 18682 bp, 17 predicted proteins | sample LakKiv5m_FD_114538 | JGI IMG/M metagenome (GOLD analysis project Ga0172370, IMG submission 114538) | Freshwater microbial communities from Kabuno Bay, South-Kivu, Congo - kab_022012_11.5m | ecosystem: Environmental > Aquatic > Freshwater > Lake | place: Democratic Republic of the Congo...
CGACGACATTAGAACTCTATTGCGATAACACCGATATTGCGCGCGGCGCCCTGGGCAACCGGAGAACCAGATGTTCCCGAGCGGACTTTTATGAAGGCGATACCCAGGTAATTACCCGCATACAAAAGAATGGATCTCGAGGCCGCTGCCTGGATGAGCACTTCTGTGCCATCTTCGTTGTAAAGATTATTAAAAGTCGTTCCGTCGCTGGATGTTTGTAGGGTGAGATTGGCAGCCGTCCATTCCGCGGGCATGATTATCCTGCACAACGGCACCGACTGCACATTTACGGCTGCGCTCAGGCTTTCTCCGTTTGCTATTACGGCGTTGAGAACTGTAGGTTTTCGCATGTCTGCCTCTTGATGAGCGATCCCACGTTTTCAGCGGGGGATTATTTTTTCGTGGATTGATTATTTCTTCGCCTGCACGGCAAACCCGATCGGCACATTGCCATGCGCGGTGGCCGGTGCTTCCGGCTATGCCAGTAGCCCGGCTGCCTTGAGTTTCGTCTCGAGTTCCGCCATTCGTGTTTGCAAGTTCAAGATCACCTTCAAAACACTCTGCCCTTCGTCCGCCGAGGCAAATCCAAAGCCGCTGTTTTGCACCAGGTCTTGTATGGCATAGTCTGGTGTTGATGGAGCGGTGGCGGTGATGCTGGTCAGCTGGGCTGTCAGTGCCGCCGGTGTGCCTTTCAATGTGACAGAATCGACCAGGTCACAGAATTCTTCCTTGCTCGGCTTGACGCACTCCTGGAAGTATCCTTTCAGCGTGCTCGCGCTTTTTGCTGTCATGTTTCACATCTCCTGGCGTTACTTCGCGCCGCCGACCAATTCCACGGTGTATCCGAGATCCTTCTGCATTCGTTCGGCGATTTCATCAGCCGTCAGACCGATCTCAGGCTTCACGGTCAGGTCGGAAAAGAACGCTTTGCCGTCTTCGAAGTGCACGCCATAGGCGCGCCCGTTGTATTCATTGTTTTTTGGGGTGCTTGCCTTGTATTGTTTTACGGTTTTCTCTGCCATTTTTCCTCACATAAAAAGGGAATACCGGGGCAGGTTATCCCCTGCCCCGGCTGGTTGTTATCTTACGCGATCGTGTCGCGCTGCGGACCTGAAACAATATCCGCATAGACCGTGTTGGCAGTTTCGGTTCCGCCGCCTGTCATCAGCACCCGCCAGTAGCGCAGTTTGCTCTGGCACAGCTTTATGACGCGACCGATCGAAGCCGCACCCAGCGCGGTGGTGATTGCCGGGAAGGTCGGCCCGTCTTCAACGCCCGATCCAAAGGCCGGATCGGCGCAGTACTGCACTTTCGGGGTGACGGTTCCACCCGAGCCGGTCATGGCCGCCGTGCAGGTCACCTGGACCCACAACCCTGCAGCCCCGGATTTTCCCACGTCCAGCACTGCCGATCCATCCGCCCGGGTGAGCGAAGTCGGTGTAACTGTGCCGGTCATGGTCGTGCCATCGTGAAAGGAAAGATTTGCGTCTCGCATGATATTTCTCCGTTAGCTCACGGCCATCTTGAAGCCTTTGATCCGGCAGATGCTGTACTGGCTCAGGTTGAACAAGCCAACCGCCCAGTCGATCCGGCGCAGGTACTGAGGTCCCGCTTCGGTTTCATTGCCGTTCAAAGGATCGTACACTTTCAGGCCCATGTCAGCGAGCTGGATACCGCGCAGGCCATCATCACCGTCCATGCGTGCCACGTAGATGCTGGTTGCGTCGTTCCCGCCATCGCCCGGGTCTTCGGTGTTGGTGATGATCTCGGTCGATTTGTCCGATTTCAATCCCACATCCACCAGCGGTACGCCGGCGAAGTTCTGCCAGGTCTTGTCATACAGTGCGATGGGCTGGTATACCAGCGCCAGGTCGCGCATCATCGAACCGAACTTGATCCACGTGTTTTCGTTCATGAAAATGTGGGTCGCGCCATCAACGTATTTCACCGCCTGGTGCAGCGCGTCCAGGAACAATTTCTCGTTCGCGGCGCTTGCCAGCACTTTCAGCGCGTCGGTAGACACCGCCAGGTCGATGCTCATCCGGGCGGGCATGTTCGATACGCGCTTTTTCAAGCCTTCGAAACTGTCCGGTGTCACGCCCTGATCGCCGTTGATAAAGGCATCGTTGAAAGCCAGGGCTACCGCTTTGGCTTTCATCTTCATGTTGGTTACCAGCGGGCTTTCTTTGAGCGATTTGACCTTCTCGCCCACCTTGTCGATCTTGATGTCACCGCCCAGCAGGGCCAGGGTTTCGGCCACTTCTTCGGTCTTGCCGGAGCTTTCGGTGTAACCACCGCCATATTTACGGAAGCCGGCGCCCGGCAATGTCTGCCAGCGTTGGCCGTTGACCTGGACGCCTTCCACGTTATCGAACGGAATGGACGCCAGTAAATCGGAAAACCGCAGCAGATCCAGGATAAAACCTTTCTGCATCGGTGAGGCGCTTGCTTTTGCTACATCAGCTAAACTGATCATGGTTCATGTCCTCATGGTTATTTGCGGCGCAGCTGCTTTTCGCCCATCATGTACAGCGTCGCCGGGTCGTTGATTGCGGAGATGTTGTTCGAGTTGACCGCCCCGCCGTTGCCGATCCCGATGATCGTGCTCCCGGCGTTGCGGGTTTTCGCGGAGGCCAGCCGCTCTTTTTTGGCTTGTACCTGTTCTGCGACTTTGGCTAACCACTCATGCGCTGGCAGGTCGTTGCGCGTCACCTGCGCGAATTCGGGGTCGCCTTCTTCAAAGCCGCCAACGGCTTCAGCCATCTTTATTGCAGCGGCAGCGATCGGGTCAATGCCAGTGGGAGCCTGGGACTGCGCGCTCTGCGCGGTCTGTGCGGCTTGCTGGTTGTCAGCGCTTGTGGGTTTCTCGGCTAGGGTTTGCAACACAACATTCTGGCGCAGGGTGGCCTTTTGTTCCGGGGTCATCTCCTGGCCTGTCATCTTGTATGCCGTCTCGATCTGCTCAATCCGCGCGCTGATCTGTTCATTGATACGGTTGCTGGACTTGTCCACCAAAGACTGAGCGCGGACGAAGGCTTTGTCGGCTGCTTCGTTTGCAAGTCGCTGCGCTTCTTCGATGGTCACGTACTTTGGTTCAACCGGGGCGCTCGTCGCGGGAGTGGTTTGCGCTTCTTCCACTTCCACGGAAGCATCGCCCTGTAAACCGGTTTTTGTTGGCATTTCGATCCTCCGTGTTTCCTGTTTGGAAAACAAAAACGGGGCACACCATTTCGGTGTGCCCCGCAGGGAAACCCTGTTTCTGTCGGGCCTTACTAATTCATTTTACTACCATTTCGCCGGTGTTTCAAGTAGGGGCGCTCTGCCGCCCTATGGCTGCGTCATCAGCATATTTGGCTTGATGACCGCGTCCAGCCAGACCTTCACGTTCCCGCTCGGCCTGCCTTCCTTCTCCCACACGCGCCGGAGTTCCGCATACCCGCCGGTCGTGAGCGGAACACCGGCTGTCACATACCAGGCTATTTGCTGCATCAGCAGGTCGTTGAACTGGGTCAGGTCCACCTTGCGCGCGCTCATGTCGCTCACAAGTTGAGCTTCCGGGTGCGTCCTTTTATACTCCCGGTTCCAATCCCAATACTTCGCCAACTCAGGATGTTTGAGCAGGTAGGCCTTGCGCTCGGTCGATCCTTCCGGGAGCGCATAATATCCGTTTTGGATGTCGTAATAGTTCGGGAACTTCGCATCGCGCTGATCATAATACGATGACACCGCCGCTGAGAAAGCCGGGTCTGGCACCTGTGCCGGCTGGGTTTGCATTGTCTCCGGACTGATCCCGGTCGGGGGCATCTTCTCGCTGCCGGGTACATACCCGTTCAGCAACTTCGCCCACATGGCCAGGGTGTCCATACTTACATTCTCCGGCGCGCGCGTTTCTTTATCCAGGAAGGATGTCTTGAAATCTTCACCGAGCGCATCACCGGCGGCTTTGCGCGAGTATCGATCAAGACCCATGTACTTGTCCCATATCTCCGAGATGACAAACTGCCGCAGCCTTTCTTCCGGCTTGTCATACAGCCCCAGCCGCGCTTCGTATTCGGGATGATCGTCAAAGAACTTTGTCAGGGCCTGTTTGTCTCCGGCTTTGTAGGCGTCCCATGCATCGTTGTAGGCCGTCTTGTCGCCGCGTATTTCCAGTTCTCCATCCGGCAGCAGGCCGCCCGAGAACAGCATGGCCGGGTTGAGTGCGTTGATGTTGCCTCGGACGGCGAAGTACAGGCTGCCCATACCCTGCTGCTTGAATACCTGTTCCTGCTGCACGCGCTTTACCGCTTCGTCGTACATCGGCCCTTGCCGTTCGAGCGTTGCGACCTGTGCCAATTTGAGCGGGTAGCCTTCGGCCACCATATTGGCAAGCTGCCGGTCAACGTAATACTGGAAAAGATCGATATCGCCCATCTTACCCATTTTAGACATACCCAGCTTTTCGCGCGCCCATTCTTCGGGCTTTGCCAGCAGTCCGAGCGCGTCGCCCACACCTTGCCAGGGGGTGCCGTCCATCGCGCTTTGCATGTTCTGCGCCGTGCGCATGGCCGGGGTCGGGCTGATTGCGTCCTTGTTGCCCTTTGATATGCCGGGGATGGCAATTCCCAGTGCGTTCAGGGGAGCGGAGAGATAAAAAGCCGGTCCTAATACTGCGCCAATGAAGTCCAGCGGGTTGGCCATCTCGGCGTCGCTTTCCTTCACTGCTTGCGCCAGCGCCCGTTCCCAGGTGGTCCCGCTGTGAGTTTCGATGGCCTGTGTCGCATCTTCTTCTTTTACGCTCTCATCCGACATCCAACGCCGGATGATGTATTCCGCGCTGCGCACCTGCCCGGTCTGTTCCTGCTGCAAGCGTTCGAGCGGGGTGAAGAAGTTGGCAAACGGGAAGATCGTTTTGCCGGGGTCGACGTATAATCCGTCGCCCGCCCATTCCGGCATTCCAGGTATCGGGATCCTGATCTTGCCTTTCAGCCGGTCCGGTTCGTTCGATTGGTAGGTCTTGCCCGCCTGTTGCAGGCGGTAGTAGTTGGAGAGCCAGGCGGGTTTATCGATGGCACGCTGGAACCACTGCCCGGCGCTCTCGGTCATCCAGAAGCGGTACGGGGCAAAGAAGTCGAGCACCTTGCCGGCGCCGCGCCGGCGGTTGTAATTCAATAAGGCTGCATCGCGCTTGATCTCGCCGTAGCGCAGGGTTGCCAGCTTGGCGCCTGGCATCTGGGCCTTGACCTGCTTCAGGTATTTTTGCAACGCGGCCAGGCTCTCCGGGCTGAGATCGCCCAGGTTGAAGGACTTGCCCGCGCCGCCTTCGTAGGCCGAGCGGAGCGCATCGAGAGCTGGTAAAAGATCGTTGCTGAATGCTTCGTGGTAGATTTGCGCGGTCGGTTCTTCGCCGAGTATGCCTTCTGTCCCACCGTGGGGCATCGTAGGGGCACTTTCCCACGGGAATGGTTCGGATTGCCCTGGCTGTGTCTGCAAGAACGTATCCTGCTGCGCTACCCTGTTTACATCGCCCGGATCGATCACCTTGCCGTCGGTTGTGACCAGCCTGCCTGCCCTGTTGGTGCCTTTGATGTTGTATTGTTCGCCGTTGCGAACAACGATGTCACCCACCTTGACCGGATTGCCCGCCGCATCCAGCGCATTCTTGCCGGGGATGACGTCCGTGATGCTCTTCGCATTCGGCGCGTCCATCTTGGTCTTTGTGCCGGCGTTCTGCACGTCAAATAGTTGCCCGGTTATTTCCTGCATTCCCGGCAGAAGCCCCCCCGCCTGGCCGGCGTCAACGGGTGCGGCTTCGCGCTCGCTGATCAACCGGTCAAATACACCGCGCACTTCATCGCTCATGCTCACGCCGATCGGGCTGCCCAGGATCATCTTGTAGACCTGCTCCATCACGGCCCGGAAGTGTTCGAACACGCTTTTCAAGCCTGCGTTCGGCGCTATCCCTTCCGCCAGGTAGCGTTCCCAGGTGCGGGCAAAGGCTTCTTCATGCGCGGTTTCCCACTGGCCATCCTTCACGCCGAAGTGCTTTTCCAGCGTGTCGATATCGCTCTTGATCCACTCCGCGCCTGTCTCTCCAAAAGTCCTGTACAGGTCGCGCCGTAGAATGTGGCCGAATTCATGGGCAAAGGTCGATGCGTCCGCGCTCTCGAAGGCTTTGACCACAGCACGCTGGTCGGCAAGGAACTGGACCGCGCCGGCTGGTTTTTCTCCGAGCGCCTGGAATAATGCTTCTCCGCCTACGGTGCGCGCCACTTGCTCGGCCATCGATGGGTCAAGCCGGTGTGCTGCATCGAGCAGGGCTATTCTAGCCTGCTTGTTGCTTTCGTCCAGCACCGCCCGTTTCAAATCGCTTTCTCCGGCGCGCACCAGTGCGCGCGCGTACCCGTCCGTCTCTGTGTTATTCAGGCTGCGGTTGACCGGGTTGATCTGTTCCAGGTTGGCCCCTTCCGGCAGCGCTTCATCCTTCCCGAATATATCCGCAAAGCTGCGCGTAAACCAATCATCGACGGAATTGCCCGTCAACGTCGCCCACGTCTGCGCCCTGGCTTTGGCCAGCGCCACGTTGTTATCCGCCGCCTGCTCGCTGTAACCAAATTTCTCCACCAGCAGCTCGCGCAGGCGATCGGCACTCATGTGCAGCCTGGCTTTGTCTGTCGCCCGTTCGAGTTGCGCGCCCATCGTATCGTTGGCTGCGAGTAGGTCGGTCTTGTCCTTCGCCGTCACCAGCTCGCCATACACCCGCTGCCGCAGTTCATCGATCGCCGCCGGGATGTCCTCCGGCGCGCGCATGTAAGCATTATCCAGCGTGTCCATCAGGCTCGCCAGTTGATCCGCATCCGCGTTTTCTATCCCGCTTTGCACATCTTCCAGCAGGAGCCTGAATTCATTCCAGCCGTAAGGGTGCCCGGTCGCCTGTGCCAGGTTGCCGTCATACGTGGCCTGATCTCCAAGCTGCCGCCATATCTCGTTCTTGATCGCCCGTTCGGTCGCTGTTGCTTCCGCCCCGCCCGAGACGTTATCCAATCCCTGTAACATCTGCTGGATGGTCAGCGCCACTTTGGCTTGCTTATTCTTCAGACCCTTAAGGCTCTCATACCATGCCGGCAGGGTTGCTGACTTGCCTTCCTCCCAGGTCGAAAATGCTTTGTCGCCTGATAATTCCTTTTGTATCAGTTCCACCGCCCGGTTCACCCCGCCGTTGTCCATCGGGTTGTCCAGTTCGCCCGGCGTCATGTACATTTCTTCTTCCATCCGCATCGCCAGTTCGTCGAGCGATAAGCCGCCCTTTGTCTTGAACAGTCCCGGCCCCCAGGAGCGCTGTACCTTGCCTTCACCGGTCACATCTCTCAGGTACTTCAGGTTGATGCCGCCCTTGCTCTTGATCCATTCGATCAGCGACATCTTCCGCCCGGCCCGCACCTGGTTGAGCATGTCTCCCAGGATAACCCGCACAGGCTCGCGGATGATGGCCGGTAATTGCGCAACCGGCTTGTTTTGAAGCAGTTCGAATACATCCGCCTGCCGCTGTTGTTCCGCTGTTATTTCCACCGGCTTCACCTCGGTCTGGTCGTTTCTCCAAATGTCTCGAACCGCATTTTCCACGTTTTCTGGCGCCTGCCTTGCGTAATTTTCCAGCGCGTCGCGTGCCATTTCAGGCGTGATGTCGGCGAAGCGCAGGATCTGGTGCGCATCTCCCGGACCAAACTGCCGGACAATTTTCAATAATGCCAGCTTTTGGTCGGGAATGATCTCGCCGGCTGCATCTGCCGTTGGCAGTCCATTATCGGCCATGACCTGCAAGACTGCATCCTGCCGTTCTTTTATCTGCTCCGAGGTCAGGTATTGAACGGTCGGTTCAGGGGTCAGGGCTTCGGCCTGCTGCGCCTGGATTTCCGTATCAAGCTGTTGTTGCTCCGCCGCTTTTGTTTCCTTGTTCTGCGCTGCCTTTTCCACCAGGTCAGGGGTCACATCGGCAAAGTCGTGCACGTTCTTACTTTCCGCGCCAGCCCATTTCTTGACCGTATCCAGGATGATTTCCGGTGCGGGTGCTACGGGTTGGCCGTTCGCATCCGCGGCTGTCAGTCCATGATCGACCGCCGCCTGTAATATCTCGCTTGCGTGCGTGTCCGCCGCCTGTGCTACATTCTGCGCCACATCCTGGGTCAGCAATTCAGGCTGCCCCGGTCGAGCGGGAGCTGGTGCATTCGGGTCTGTCGGCCCGCTGTCGCCCTTGTAAAAGCCCATCGCCTTGTTGATCGCGTCGGTGTAGCGCTGTTTCCATTCGTTGATCCAGCCCACTTTCGCTTCGTTGAACTGTCTCCAGGCTGCGTTTCGCTGCGCTTTGGTCATCACTTTGGTGGCTGCGATGTGTTCCTGCTGCGCTTTCCACATCGCCGTGCGCCAGTCGCCCACGTCCTTGAAGCCCGCCTTCAGCACGTCGCCGGCTTGCTGCCCGAACTGGGTCGTTAAGATATCGGATAGTTGCCCGCTCAGTTTCGACTGCGTTTTCAGGTCAGCCTGGAAAGCCTTTTCGAATTCTATATCCACTTTGGCACTCACCATATCCCAATCCATCGGCCCGGCTTTGCGCTCGAACAGGTTTTTGAAAAATTCATCTTGTAATATCTCGCGTGTCTTAAAGGCTGCGTCCCAGGTGGTGTGGCTTTCCAGCATCAGGTTCAAGGCGCTGCGCGATTGTCCTGCTTCCACGCCCCACGCATCGAACACGCCCCTGAAGATCGAACGGGAGAAGTTATTCTGCCGTATCCATGCCGCCCGGTCCTGCGCACGTTTGGTCATCACGTACGCCCGCTGTTGTTCAGGAGGCAGTGAACCCAGATGGCTCATCATTTCTTCCATCGTGCGCACCGTCCCGATCCAGCGGTCGGCCAGTCCCATCTGCATTCCTGCCAGCATTTCAGCCGCTGTGCCCGGTCCTTCCAGCTTCACCCGCGCCGCGGTCTTTTTGGCCAGTGTCTCGAATTCGTTGGCTGCCATCTGGTCCAGATAGTCCAGGGCGTGCTGCTTTGTCGCTTCGAAGGCGCGCAGTTTCTCCGCCGGTGTCCTGGCGTTTTTGATCCGCCGTTGCAGATCGTCCAGCACGCCCGTCTTGTTGAACATCTCTGTCATCTGTTCGACCGGTATGCCGTAATCCCGTGCCGCCTGATCAAGCGCGCCGCCCAGGTTGCTTTCCACCGTCCGCGCTACCAGCAGCTCATCCAAATGTTGGATGTTCATGCCCGCGCCGATGGCGTCGTAGATCAGTTTGGATGCGCCCGGTATCTGCGCATCGATCGCCGCTGCCAGCGACGGGTCCATCTTCGCAAATCCGCGCCCGGCTTTCCAGTTCTGCGCCCAATGATCGCGCATCGCCTGCACAAAAGCCTGCTTTCCCTGCATCCCTTCGAATTTCCCGCTGATTTTCGGGAATAAACCCGTTGCCAACCCGGTTACTTTGTTCTTCTTTACCGCTTCAGCCAGGTTAGACGCGCCGCCGATCAGCCCGCCGCCCTTCTCGGCTTCTTTCAGGATGTTCGCGCGCGCATACTGCACGTTCCCGGTCGTTCCTCCCGCGCCGGTTGCGTCACCCATCAACCCCACGCCCTCATTCAATCTGGAAGGCGTCACCCCAAAGTCTGCCAGCCACTCATTGACGCGCCAATCAGGCATGATGTGCCCGTTTTCCGCGAAAGTTGTCACCGCGTTATTTAATACGTTGTTGATCATATAGGTCGGCGAGTTCAGAAGCGCCATTGACATGATCGCCTTGCCCAACTTTGCCAACCTGAAAAAATCGCTCTCTTTTTTTAGACCGTAGTAATCCTTGATCCAGGTCTGGTATTTGTCGTCCAGCCCGCTCATCACCTGCCCGAACCACTCCTGCGGCGAGTGCGGAACACCCGGCTTTTCGTACACCTGCAAGGCTTGCTGCAGGCTCTCCGGGGTGAAGCTGCCCGCGTCCGCCATTTCCGCCAGCGCCTTCGCGCCTTCATCGGTCCCGGCCCGCGCCCGTTCCACCAGCCTGTCAAAGTCCAGTCGGGCCGTGTCGTTGTTTCTCCATGCCTGTATCACTTCATCCGGCGTCATCCCCAGGATGCCCGCCACTTTGTACAGCACTTCCCGCGGCCCGCCCGGTGTGTCCAGCATCTTCCAAAAGAGAACCCGGTCACCTACAAAGTCTTTGGCTGCCCGCATGGCCGGGGCGATCGTGTACGCTTCCGGACTGCCCAGGTAGGCTTCGCCCAGGTTAGCGCCGGCGTTGTAATCCATGTCCGCCAGCGCGTTGTAATGCTTCCCGAATTCTCCCGGGTCCAATATCCCGTTTTTAATTGCCGTGTTGTACAGCAACCCGCCCACGTTGTCGCGCAACTTGTCGATGAACAGCATCGCCTTCGATTGCGGGGTGAGCTCGGCAACCGCGTTCTTTACTTTGCCAAAGATGCCAGTCGCGGCTGTCTCCGGTTTTAGTTCGGCGATGGTGTTGTCCGGGGCTATACCTGCCAGTCGCTTTTCCAGTGGCGATGTTGTAGCTGCCAGACCGGCAAGGCCCGATGCTTTCAATTCTTTTACCGCTCCAAAGATACCGGCATTTTTCGTGAACATGACCTTGTCAAAGGCTGCCGCCAGGTGTTCCTGTCCGGTCATCTTCGCTATTTTCCGCCCCGCTATACTTTCAACATCGCCCATTCGGTTGAGCGGATCGAGCGCAACCTGGTAAAGAAGATCGGATGTTACACCTGTAATCCCAAATGTGTTACGCCACTGTGCAATCACTTCTTCCGGGTTGGCTCCAGGTTCCATCAAATCATCACGTACAGCCGATAGAAGCCTGGCCGTTCTGCTCGTTTGCCAGAGCGAATACTCATAATCGGTATTGTTATCAACTGTCACGGGTTCGGTTTTCCCAATTTGGAAAACCTGCCCGTAATCGGCAAATTTCAGGTCTTCGTTTTTCCAATCAGCGTTTTCAAATATCTTTGGGATGCGCTGCAACCCCCATTCTATCGCCGGGGGGATGTTTGCCAGCATTGGCGAGCTTGCACCGCCCGCTTCGAAAGCAAGTTGCGCTGCTTCCCATGCTTTCTTCCAATCGAATTCGGAAAGAGTTCCATTCTGCGCGGCCTGTATCGCCTGTGAGCCTGTTCCCAATACCTGCTCTTCTGTTTGTATCGCCAGGTTGAAGAGTGCCAATCCCTTATCCGCCACCTGGCCAATGCCCATGATAACCGGATTGTCTGTCTTTAGTTTGTTAACATCCCCACCCATCCAGCTCACGAACGCCTTGACTATGCTTATATCTGCGAAGTCAAATTCTCCCGTTTGTTTTGCCTTTTGAGATGCCGCGCCTACCGATCCGAGTGTATATCCCAGAGCAGCGCCTGGCACTCCACCAGCGAAAAGACCTAATGCGGTGGGTGTATACGCCGGATCGGATGTGAAGTCGAACATCGTCCGCTGCCAGGCGGGCACTTTCGACCAGTCGTATCCAACATCCCCCGGTCGCAAATCCTGCGCCTGCCCTGCTTGCGCCTGTGCGGGGGTCTGGTACCCGCCCGCCCGCGTCTGCCAGCTGTTGTCCGTGATCGGTTGCGGCAGCGCGCGCTTGTACTGCGCCAGTTGCTGAGGTGTCATCAGTTCCGCCGGTGGTAATGGCATCTGCTGCAGGAATGAGCGTGCCGGGTCGTTCGCTGCCAGGTAGCCCCACTGGTCGGTTGTCTTGCCTGTGTTCTTCGTGCTGAACCAATCATAGGCGGCTTTCAATTTGATCGGGTCTACACCACCCGGCAATGGTTTCCCGGGGTTGGCCAGCATCCACGTGTACCACTGATTGACGTTCTTGCCATCTTCCCAGAAGGATGGACTGTATCCCGCGCTGACCGGAGATGCAACCGATGTGATTGATGGATAGGCAGTTGAAGCCACGCCGGCTGGCCCCATCGGCCCGCGGTAATTTGGCCCGAGCTGGCTGTAATCCCAGGTCGCCTGCCCCTGTTCGTCAAAACTCGGCGACATGCCTTCATAAGCTGCCGTTGTTGGTGATACATACGGCTTGGTTGACCAGTTGCCTTTTATCCAGCCGGGAATGCGTATGACCTGCCCCTGTTGCAGCTCGTCATAGCTTCCGTTCGCGTTGCGCAGGGATGCGAACTTGCGCTGATCGCCGCCCAATTTCCCGGCGATGCTCTCCCAGCTTTCACCCTTCTGTACCACATATTCCTGGTCTTTACCCATGCGCCACCTTTATTAGTCGATGTTCCAACGCGCCATTGCGTTCACCCAGCTGTCATAGGCGTTTCCAGCTGTGCCATATCCGCCACCGCCACCGCCTTTACCGCTCCACCAGGTTTTTGGTGCAGCCTTCGCCGCGCCTTTTACCGCTGCCGGCTGGGAATAAGCCGGGTATCCTCCCGGGGCGTTCTGAAAGTAGGTGTATGGTGCCGCCCCGTTGCCCGTGTTCTCAAAGTACTGCGAGCCAAAACCCACCGGCGTGTTGTAATCCGGCGTGGCTGCGGGTGCGACCTCTGCCTGCGCTGGGCTGACCATCATCGGCGGACCGTATGCTTTCTGCCCGCTTCCGCCCCACGGATTGATCAGCAGGTTCTTCTGTTGGAGCGGGTTCTGTTGCAATGGGTTGGGAAAGTTGGCCGCCCATGCCGGAGGTGGTACCACCGGAGCCGGTCCGTAAGGCTTGTAACCGTTTCCACCCCACGCATTGATCAGCGGGTTATTCTGTTGGAGCGGGTTCTGTTGCAATGGGTTGGGAAAATTGGCCGCCCATGCAGGGGTTACACCCGGCACGGTTGTTTTCTTGACTGGTGTTACTGGATTTTGATACCACTTATCGCCGTTTGGCATTTCGAGCCTCCTGATTAGTTTTATCCGAACATCTGCTCGGCTTGCTTATGTTGCTCCGGCGCTGCCTGTTTCAGCAGCGCTTTTTGTTGTGGCGTCATCTTCTGCCAGATTGCATTTGCCGCGTTCCTTCGATCCGGTGCTGCCATTTCGCCCATCACCGCTTCGAAGTCTGCGTCCGCCTGCGCGAAGCCGGCCAGGATCGCGTCGTTGATCTCCTGATCGGTCAGCGCCTGCGGTACTGTGGTCTTAACGGCCGGGGCAGGTTGTTTATCCTGCTTGCTGGGGAACATCGCCGCCTCCCGTCATTTCGCCCTGTGATGGCAGGGGTGCTTGTAATGATCCATCCGCCGCCTGCGGTGTTGGCCCCTGTTGTGGTGCTGGTGCTTCTGGTGCCTGCCCTGGTTTCACGGGTGATTGCGCTCCCGGCTGCCCTGGTTGGCCCTGCTGCATGGCCGCCTGCATTGCCGCCTGTAATCGCGATTGGAACTTGGCTTTGTATGCCATCTCCTTCGCCAGTTGCCGCCGTTGTTCATCCGGATCCGTTATTTGCAACAGATTTTCCAGCAGCCACCCGTCGCTCACCTTGCCTTGCAGTTGCTGGAACATGCCCGCATTCTTTACCAGGTCCTGTGGTAGTTTCACGTCCAGCTTTACTTCCACATCGAACGGTTCGTTTAGCTTGGCATTTTTTAGAAGCGCATGGTTAATGCTCTCAAGCCCCAACCATTCCAGCCCCATCTGCATGATGTCACCGATGGCCCGGCTAACGGCCTTCTGTGTTGCGATCAGCGGCAAACGGCCTGCCTGGCTCAGTAGCGCCGTGGCCGAGAAGGTTGCATTTCCGCCGCTCAATGGCTGCCCCAGTGCCTGCCCGTACAGCGTTGATTGTTCCGCCAACCCGTTGGCTATTTCCAATGAGCGGTACAGGTTCGGGTCGATCATGTTGGCATTCCCCGGTTGGACCCTGTCGCCCGGATTAGTGTATGCCACCGGGATCACGCCGCTCGCGTCAAATTCGATCTTGCCATCCACGCTGCCGCGTTCAATCATCCAAAGCGGCGATGAGCCAAATTGCGCCAGCTTGGTGTAGATCGTCGTCAGGCTCAGGGATTGCCGCTGATGTACGCCGCTCTTGAACAGCGTGTACAGGAACGGCTGCAGCCGGCGCTTTTCTTCCTTCCACAGCCGCGAGCCTTCCGCGATTGAGACGGCCACCGGGATGAACGGCAGTTCGTGTTCCTGCGCCAGGATCGGTTCGGCGTCGCCCTGGATCGATACGAAATGATAGGTAAGGTCCCACCAGTCGCACAGCACCTTGAGGTCGTTGTCGTTGCCCGTCAATCCCTCAGCCGCCGAACCGTACTGCTTTCGGATCGCGCCCAGGGTGGTTTCTTCCTCCCGGTAATACGCATCCATGCCCAGCGCGTCATAGCGCGGGTACCCACCCCGTGCGGTCATGATGCGGAAGAGCAGCGGTGTCTTGGCTGCCAGGTTCTCCAACCGGCGCACATTCGCCGGGCTTGTTCCGGTTGCCAGTTTTACCAGTTCGCTGGTCAGGATGACGGTCAGATGCACGTTGGCATATAGCAGACAGGAGAGCGCGGCGTCATAATGCAGGTCGTTGCCCGCCATGCGCCCGGAGATTGTCCACATTTGCCTTAGCGCGTTCTCGATCTCACCCGCCACCGATGTGTCCAGCCCTTCACGTGTAACGGTCGGTATTGGATCGGTTGCCGAAAGCAGCCGCGCGGCGCCCAGAACCTTGTTTCGTCCATCCGGGCTGATAGTCACCTTAAGGTTGTCTGCATCCGGTATGTCGTCCGGTTGGTCCATGAAAAATATCTTTTCGCCCTGGTCGAAACTTTCGTTCCTGTCCGATGCCAGCGCGACCAGGTCCTTTGCCGCGGCTTGCGCGTCCGTAAATAATTTCGGGTCACTGATGTCTTTCATAAACTCCTCGATTTGAACAGCGCGGATGTTTGCTTTTTGGGCGGTTCGTCTTTCTTTTTGTCCGTGCTCACCTGCCCGGTAAGCAAATAACGCAGTGTGTCATAGGCATGATCTTCCTGCTCGGTGTCCACGTCCTCCGGGTTTTTGCGCGCCGATACCAACGTGGCCATTTGTTTGCACAGGTTTTCGCACGTGTTGAATACCTGCAAGCCTGGCCGCCCATCCGGCAGGTTGGCCAGCATTCGGCTGATCGTGCGCTTGCCCTGGATGCGGTCGTTGTTGGCTTTTGTCAGAGGCACGCCTTCGGCGGCATATTCTGTCGCCGATGATCCCACCATCCCACGCAGGTTCTTCTCCGACCACATCGATGGATCAGCGTAATGCAGCTTTATCTTCTCTTCCGGGGGTGTGCTCTCCCGGATCAGTCGCGCCTGCTGGGTGTCGCTCAGGTTGCGCTGGTATATCTCGCGGTACACGTACACCCGCCCGATGTCCAGGTCTTTCGTAGCCCAAAGTGTGCAGAATGGCGCCGCTTCGCCCCAGTCTGTCGCCCGCCAGCGTGGCCAGTGCGCCGGGATTTCGAACGGGTCCACCTTGTGCTTGTCCGGGTTCCAAGCCTTGAATGCCTGCCCGGCGAATACCGACCAGTCGCCATAGCGCAGCGCCTTCGCCACATCCGCGTCGCGTTCCATCAGCCGGCCTTCATAGCCTGGGTCACGCGATACGCCGATCTGGTTATCTTCGAGAAAGGCTGGTATGAAATACGTGTTCGAGTATTTCCCGTTCGAGTTCAGGGTGCGCTTCACCTGCTCATGTTTGCCCTGTTCGTGAAACACATCAAAAAGCTGGCTGTACCAGACGTGTCCGATATTGCCAGGGTTGCTTGGGAAAACAGCGAAGGGGTGGAAGCCCGACAGGCTCACGGTCGAGCGGTTGCGCGTCAGCAGATAGTCGATGATGAACCAGGTGAAGTGCGTCGCTTCATCCGCCAGCAGGATGTCGATCTGTTGGCTCTGATAACTGTACACGTCCTTCTCATGCTGGCAGTGTCGAAAATAAACCGTGCTTCCATTTGGCCAGCTCCATTCTTTCCCACCGTCCGTGCCCCTGGCTTCGCTGCCGAATACTTCATGTGCATATTGCATCGCCGATCCTGGACCGTCCAGTTCCGGGTAGGTGCGCCGGAAGAATGCGATCTGCACTCCCGGCCACATCTCAGCCGCCCACCTGGCCAGGATCAGGTTTCCGTAGGTCTTCCCACCGTATGCCGCGCCGCCATATCCGATCACATCCGCCACAGCCGGACCGCGTTCGCCGGTCGCCCGATACATCGGCACCTTCTGCCCGTTGATCTCCATCTCTCCCGCCGGCGCGCAGCGAAACCCGCAGGCTTCCAGTAGTTTCGTCTGCCGGTACTGCGCCAATGGCAGGCTTTTCAAGTCCACCTTTGCGCTGCGTGAGATCATCTCCTGCTGGTCAGCTATCGGCCACAGGTGACGAAGTCTCAACGAGGGAGGTAAGGTCGAGTTTGATACCATCAGTCTCCGATTGCGCGAATTTCAACCAGTCCAGCAAGTCTTTTTCGGTAAGCACGATGCCTTTTTTATCGACCAGCTGGCGCGCCACGCGCTGCGCTATTCTCAACCGTTCGGCCCGGCTGGCCACGCCGATCATCAGCGAAAGCCGGTCCACTTCCTGCGTAAATTCCATGTCAGCCTTCAAGCGGTAGACCGTCCGCTCGTTTTTCTTTATCTGTTTAGCCACTTCTTTAATCGTGTGGCCTTCTGCCAGCGAAATCGCCGCATCAGATTTCCATTTTGTCCACTTGAATGCTGACATTTTTCTGACTCACTTGTGTCATGGTATTTGCACCGGGGGTATCAACGGGGATATGAAAAAGACAATGATCAGAACCACCAGAAACAATCCAAATCCGATCAAAAGGCCTTGTATCGAATTCGGGATGCGTTTCATCGGATACCTGCCTTGAACACTTCCACCAGCGCCACCCCAACGCCGGTCAGGACGGCGGCCACAATCACCCACACGGCCCGTTCCAGGTTCCCGAAAAACCGCACCACCGCCTTATCAATTTCGGCGACCGCTTGCACCAATCCCATCAACTTTTGACCGTCGCCGTTCAACTGGATTTCATGCTTGTTCACCAGCTGTTCAATCGGTTCCTGTTTGGTGTTGTGCACCAACATCTGCGTATTCAATTCTCGAACCGATGCGGTCAACTCTTCAATCGTTCGCCGGAGTTGGCTGACTTCGGTCTGCGTTGGTTGCGTCATCACCATCACCGTCTCGATGCTGGCTTGAACAACAGGTGCGCGCCCTGGTTGATACCCGCCATCAACAGGAATATCTGCATGTATTGGGCCACCTGCGCTCTGTCGCATGTCTGACCTGCCAGGATACCAGCGCATCCCAGCCCGAATGTCGCGGCCAGGATCAGCACCAGCAGCCCGGCCATTACCTGCCGTTTCTTCAGCTCGCTCAGTGCGTCATACCAGGCCGCCAGACCGGGAAACCAGTCAAACAGGATGGCCACCAATCCGGCCAGCACATAGGCCAGTAAATCAGGGGTGATCGTAAGATTGAACATTTGCTTTTCTCCTATGGAAAACAAAAGCGGGGCACACCATTATGGTGTGCCCCGCAAGGCGAACCCTGTTTCTGTCGGGCATTACGTATTCATTTTACACCCTAATACATGCGCTTTCAAGCACATCCCAAAAGCCCCACCTTTCGGCAGGGCTTTTGGGATGTTCGGGAAGAAAGTTTATCGCGCTGTTTTATGACTTCCCCGGTCTACACCACCCCAACGGTATCTAAGTTATCAGTGGGCGGGCACTTGGCATATCGGCTATTCTCGTTTGAGAAGTCATCATACTTTTATCGCTCAGTTGACCGCGCCCTTTGACTTGAAGGGTAAGCACCGGGGATAATGTCTCTTTTGCGTCCGGGGAACACGTCGCCAATGGTCGAGCCATTGCAGCGGGAGACTTCCAATCCAAAGTTTTTTCGCCTTTATGTTGCTGCCCGCCCTATATGTGGATTCTAAGGTCGGGTGTTACTGGCCCATCTTAAGCCTTGTTCGGATAATTGTCAATCCTTGCGCTCGGGCCAGTGCCAGGTACCAAAATCCAGATACCGCCCATAACCTTGTTTGCGGCTCGTCACCCAAAGCTGATCATTCCCGTCCAGAAACACTTGTAAGTTTGCACCAGGCCGATCGACATACTCGTTCGGAAACACACGCACAACCATTGCCGGAAAGGCTTCACCTTCGTAAACAGTATTTCCCTGCTTGCCCCCGTCTATAATTCGGGCTGCATTGATCTGCTTGGCATCCGAAGCAGACAAAACATAACGGACAATGCGCCCCTCCGTAAGGGTTGGTTCGGGTTTTGGCACAGTTACTTCGCTCATGATTTTCTCCTATTGTGAACAGAATATTCTCTTTTACAAATCGTCATACGGTGGCTATGCGCTCTTCCACCACTTCCGCCGGTTTCTCTCCCAGCAATTGCAAATGCACCTTGCCGCGCTTGATATCCACGTATTCCACCGCGTAGATCAGCCCGTTGATTTCAATGCCGCTGTCCTTCTTCGGCATCTTGCCAATCCGCACCGAATAAACTTCTTTCTTCTTCAGCTCGTCGTAAGCTGCCCGCAGTACCTGATCCTGTTCGCCGGTCAGGCTCCTGATTACCTGCTTCATTTCATCCATACTTTGCATGCTATATCTCCAGCCTTGCTTTGAGTTGCCGGACCTGGTCAATGATAAATTCTATTTCATCGGCCAGTTCAAATAGCTTACATCCTAAAGCCGATTGCGCTCGTTGCTTGATTTCGTTTCTCGGCTTTGGCG
>Ga0172370_10004484_pt1 | contig 18669 bp, 13 predicted proteins | sample LakKiv5m_FD_114538 | JGI IMG/M metagenome (GOLD analysis project Ga0172370, IMG submission 114538) | Freshwater microbial communities from Kabuno Bay, South-Kivu, Congo - kab_022012_11.5m | ecosystem: Environmental > Aquatic > Freshwater > Lake | place: Democratic Republic of the Congo...
AAATTGCTGGAGGTTTCGGTGCTGGATCACATCATTGTCACCGACAACGATTTTTTTAGTTTTTCAGATCAGGGGATGATGTGAAGAATTACGAATAATTTGAATCTCGAATGACGAATGAAAGTAAGATTTATGAATGTCGGTTTTGATCCTGTTACTTTACGAGGTTGCTTCACTGGTGAATAGCTTGCGCTGCTACTAAATGAGGTTGCTTCGTCGGTGGTTTGGCGAACGATAAGTGGCACGAGGTTGCTTCGTCGGTGGTTTGGCGAACGATAAGTGGCACGAGGTTGCTTCACCCCGCAAGTGCGGGGTTCGCAATGACATAGTGGCTTATGAAAAGAAGGAAATAATCAGTACTTACAGAAATAGGTATGCATTGTTCTCTCTTTCGTCTGAAGAGTAAGTATAAACATACCGGAAACAAGGGTGCTGATATCCATGGAAATTTCGTTTTGACCGGATGTAAATTCCTTCAGGCTTACAGATCTCAGATCTGATATCCTGATTATCTTTTCCCCCGGTATGCTGGTCTGTATGTGTAAAATTTCCCGCACGGGATTTGGAAAAACCTTTAATACTACATCGTTGTCAGGCTTCGATTCTGGTTCCCCGACAACAAAACAGGGACTTTGATCCTGACCTGTGATTGAGATCGTGGAATAAGATCCTGGCTGGGTAACGGTAAAGGGAAGTGTCCCGATAAAGCAGACCTGCCCTGACATCAGCTCCTGATAATAGGCTTTTACAGTATAACTGCCGGATGTAAGGGAATCGATGGTTACAGAGAGATTGAAATTGCAAATGCAATAGGCTACAGAACCCAGATCCCGTTGCAGCCACTTCAGGGTATCATCACCAATACTGGTAATCTCCATCGAATAAACCGCCCCGCAGTTACGGGAAGCCGTGTCGTTAAAGAGGGTGACCATATCACCGTATACTTCCGCCCGTAGTGTTCCCAGACTGGATGGGTCACATTGCCCAAAGCCAAAGAAAGGACAAAATGCCAACAATAAAAATATTGATCTCATGACAGATAAAATTGGTCGATCGTATCGGTAGGGATGGGAAACGGACAGAGGCTGTCGTAGACAAAGGGATAAGAATACAACGTGTCATATTCCAAATTCACGTTTACTTTCATGGCAAATGCATCAAATTCATACCATGCTGATGTGTTTGTTGGCGAATACCCGGTCAATAAGAATTTATCGTCCATGGATTTTGCAATACATTCACCTGCAACTGTTCCCGAATCGCATTCCAGATAGGCCAAAATGTTGAACAACGTATCCGTTTTGAAGATGCCCGCATTAATAGGGAGAGAGCCTGTATTCGACACCTTACCTGCCTGGATCAATGTCCCGTCATTCATGAAATCGATTCCAAGAAGTCGATCAAATAAAGTGTCGGGATGAAGTTCTTTTTCAAAAATCAAGGTTCCATCGGATCCAATAATCCCATTGTATGGCAAATATGAGCCTGTTGACAGACAATCAGGTGAAATTAAAAGAAATTACCGGAAATAGTTTTTGACATAACAAGAGGACTGAGGACTGCAGACTGTGGACTGAGGACTGAGGACTGCAGACTGTGGACAATGGCTATTATACTACCCTAAACCTGTACCCTTTCTCCAAAAAATGATCCAGGAACCTTGGCATGGCATACAAAACATTTTCCGATGCTTTGATGCTGTCGTGGAAAACAACGATGGATCCAGAGCGGGTGTTCCGGATAGCGATATCAAGACATTGACCGGGTTTGACCCTGCGCCTGAAGTCCTGCGTAAGCACACTCCATAGCACAAAGAGGTACTTGTTCTTCAGAAGCAGATACTGCGATGGAGTGAATTTACCATATGGAGGACGGAAAAGGTTTGTCTGAAACAGGTTCTCACACCTGGTTACATCTTCTACATATGCGGCCGGCGGGCTTTTCCATCCGTGAAGGTGATGATAGGTATGGTTCCCAACCGCATGCCCCTCGCCTTTCAGACGGTCGAAGAGAACCGGATTCCTGGCAACATTGGCCCCAACACAAAAAAAAGTCGCTTTCACATCTCTTACCTTGAGGATGTCGAGGATGGCAGGGGTTGTTTCTGGAGCGGGGCCGTCGTCAAATGTAAGGAAAATCTCCTGATCAGTATCAGGAACGTCACAGATGAGATGATCCCTTTTAAAGAACCGGCAGATGAATGGGGCTGTGACAAATCTCTGTCTCACGGCCGGTAAACTTTCTGCATGAATAAATCATAATATTGATTCAGCGTTGCTTCAGATGCATCAGCCATCCGGGTCAAACCCAACTCCCGGGTTGCCTCCGCCAGCTTGTTCATGGTAAACAGCCCTTCCTGGATACTCATATCCAGGGCAGGAAGATCAGCATCAGGGAAGCTGAAGTAATAGGCAAGTTCACTTGTCTTATAGTTGCTGATCTTCTCCAGGATCGCCATTCCCCTGGCAGTATCCCCTGTTATAAAGTACCCTTTGGCGAAAGGAAGGACAAAATAATCAAACGGCACCTTTTCATCAGGCATCTTCTCCAGTGAAAGATCCATGATCACTCTGGCCGAATCCAATTTCCCTTCATCGATCAGCGCTGTTGCCAGCCGGCTCATCAGGTTGCGCAGGTTCATGATCATCCGGGCGTTGTTGTCATCAATGTAAACACCCGGCTTCTCCATGTTGCCCCATTCGAAACCGTTGACTACATGGTCGTACATCAGGCCGGTATTCACCTCCCCGGTCTGACCGTCGGCTGAAGGCAGAGCCTGCGAAGGCAACAGCCGGTAAGTCAATCCTTCAAGGAAGAACCAGGGTTCCAGGCCAAGGTAGGTACTCAGACCGGTAGTCATTACGAAATAGACCGGCCGTTCCCAGTTGTTTGTCGCGAGTAAATCGAGGATCATCAGGTTGTTCTTCTCGATAGCTGACCGGTTGATCGTCCAACGAATCGTATCCAGCCTGTTTGCGAGATATTTCGGGATCAGTCCTCTATCAACCACCTGAGTTGAATCGTGGGTTACCATGAACTTCTTGGTCGGGAGATAGTCAATCTTTCCAACCTGTGTATTCATTTTGAGCTTCTCCTCATTGTGGTTGATCACATCAAAAATATCTTTCACATTGATATACCTTCCCTTCAGTTTCGGATCCTCCATCATATACGTTACATCATGATTTCCTGTACGGTATTTATCCTTGGTTAATGAAAAAGGAACCGGATCGGAGTCATAGGCTTTTCGTTTCATCTGGTCAATGTACCATTCGGTGTTCAAAAGGCTGAGGTTCACCACCCGTACATCCGTGCGGATCCCTTCCACCTCCTGGGCATACCACAGAGGGAACGTATCGTTATCTCCGTTAGCAAACAGGATGGCGTTCGGCTCACATGAGTTAAGGTAATTGATGGCTATCGCAAGCGCTGAACCACGCCCCGACCTGTCGTGGTCATTCCATCCCTGCTGCGCCATGATCCCAGGGACCAGGACAAGAGGGATGATGGTAACAGCAATTGCTGTGATCGTAGGATTCAGCCGTTTCGACAGCCATTCGAACAAAGCGAGAATCCCCAAACCGAGCCAGATGGCAAAGGCGTAAAACGAGGCGGCATAGGCATAATCCCGCTCCCGTGGTTGCGGGGCATACTGGTTCAGGTAGAAGACAATGGCCAGTCCTGTCATCAGGAACAGGAGAGCAATCACAACGGCGCTTTTGTAATCTTTCCTGATGGTAAACCAGATGCCAACAAGGCCAAGGATCAGCGGAAGGAAATAGAAACTGTTATCGGCCTTGCTTTTCAAGGAATCAGGCATATCCTGGGGCCCCAGCCGCCATCTGTCGATAAACGGGATGCCGCTCTTCCAGTTCCCGTGGATCTTGTTGCCATAGCCCTGGACATCATTCTGTCTTCCGGTAAAATTCCACATGAAATAGCGGGAATACATATATACCACCTGGTATTTCCAAAAGTATCGAAGATTCTCGGCAAATGTTGGCCTGTATAGAGTTTTCTTCCCGTCTCCTTCATGCACCTGAACGGGAACACCCTTTACTCCGGCCCACTTTTTATATTCTGTTTCGTACCGTGGCTCCATGTTGGCCCACATCCTGGGAAAAATGGTGGTGAACCGTTCATCATAGACAGGAACAGTCCCTTTCCGTTCGTCGATGATGATGTATTTCCCTGATGTTTCATCTTTCGCATAAACCGGCGAGCCATCTTTCCTGTCAGTAACCGGGGCATTGTAGTACTGACCTTTAAGCAACGGCCAGTCACCATATTGTTCCCTGTTGAGATATGAAAGCAGGTACATCGCATTTTCGGGATTGTTTTCATCGATAGGGGGATCTGCGTTGCTTCGGATCACCAGGAGAAAGAAGGACGAATACCCGATCAGGATGAAAGTGAGGGAGAGGACCATCGCATTCAGCACCGGCTTGAGTTGACGGTTTGTATAAACCAGGGCCAACACGATCAGTCCGATAAGCAGAACAAAATAGACAACAGGCCCGACATTGAACGGCAGGCCCAGCGTATTCACAAAGAAAAACTCAAACCATCCGGCGAGCCTGACGATCACGGGAATGATGATATACATCACAACAGCCAGGATGACGATGGAGACCCCAAAAGCAAGAGCAATCCCTTTCCAGTTTGGGTCTTTGTATTTTTTAAAATAGTAAACAAGCGTGATAGCGGGGATCGCCAGCAGGTTAAGCATATGTACGCCAATGGAAAGGCCCATCAGGTAAGCGATGAGGATAAGCCAACGGTAGGCATGCTTCTCATCTGCATGTTCTTCCCACTTCAGGATCGCCCAGAAAACGATCGCCGTAAAAAAGGAGGACATCGCATAGACTTCACCTTCGACAGCTGAAAACCAGAATGAATCACTGAAAGTGTATGCCAGTGATCCGACCAGTCCGGAACCGATTATTGCAACCATTTTTCCCTGGGTCATCCCGTCACCATTCCGTAAACTGATCTTTTTGGCGATCATGGTGATAGACCAGAACAGAAAGAGAATGGTGAAACTGCTCGAAAGGGCCGACATGCTGTTTACCATCCGCGCAACCAGCGTGACATCTCCCATGGCAAAAAGGGAGAAAAACCTGCCAAGCATCTGGAACAGCGGAGCACCTGGAGGATGGCCAACTTCAAGCTTGTACGCGGTTGCGATGTATTCACCGCAATCCCAGAAACTCATCGTTGGTTCAGAGGTGATCAGGTATACCACCGAGGCGATCAGGAAGACGCCCCAGCCGATGAAGGTATTCAGACGGTTGTAAATCTTCATGGATAACGGTTTTGACGGATGGCAAAGATAGCATAAGTAAAGCAATTTTCTTACTTTTGACAGCCTAAACAAATGCTAAAGTTATGCATAAACTCGTATTGATCAGACACGGGGAGAGCCTGTGGAACAAAGAGAACCGGTTTACCGGGTGGACCGATATCGACCTGTCGGAAAGAGGGATCCGGGAAGCTAAAGAAGCCGGAAAAACATTGAAGGATGCCGGATTTAATTTCAAGGTTGCATTTACTTCCTACCTGACAAGGGCTATCCGTACCCTTGAACTGGTGCTGGATGAGATGGACCTGATGTGGATCCCGGTCTTTAAATCATGGAGGCTGAATGAAAAACACTATGGGACACTTCAGGGACTCAACAAATCGGAGATGGCAGCGCAGTATGGTGATGAACAGGTTCATATCTGGCGGCGGAGCTACGATATTCCCCCTCCTCCCCTTTCAGAAGATGATCCCCGTCATCCTCGTTTCGATCCGCGTTACAGTGACCTGCAACCGCCGGAGATCCCGGCAACAGAAGCGCTCAAAGATACGGTTGAACGGATCATACCTTACTGGAAAGATGAGATCAGAAGAAGCCTGATAGAGCGCAAACAGGTTGTTGTGGCAGCTCACGGAAACAGCCTGCGGGGCATTGTAAAATACCTCAAAAATATCTCTGATGAGGATATTCCCAGCCTGAACCTCCCAACCGGTATTCCTTATGTGTTTGAATTTGACGACAATATGAAACTGCTGAAGGACTATTTCCTGGGAGATCCGGAACTGATAAAAAAGCTGATGGAGGAGGTGGCGAACCAGGGGAAGAGGAAGTAGGACGTGGGACGTAGGACGTAGGACGTAGGAGGGTCTGAATTTACATTTTACATTTTACATTTCACATTTCACATTTTCTGCAACCGGGAGGGTTGCATTTGTCTGTCCGTCATATCACTCCAGCCCTTTTAACTCTTCCCTCAGTTTCTCCTCGACAGGCAAATAATTGAAGTTTTCCCAGAATGTTTCGTCTGTCTCCCCTACCACCTCATCCCAGCGCTGGTTGACGCCAATTGATTTATCCCCTTTAAACCCACGTAACAGATCAGGATCACGGGTTATGTTGGTGACCACAACTTCGTTTTTATACCCATAACTGATCTTCTGCCGGTTTTGCGGCTGGTAATAGCTGATCCAGTATTGCTGTCTGACCGTGCTAAGAGACCAGAAATTATCCCGTTTCGAGTAAGTGATTGTCGTCTCGCCCAGCGGCATCTCCTGGATCCAACCGGTTTGACCATCTAAGAACCAGGTACGGTTAAACTTTTTCTTTTCGTACGTATCAAAAGCTTTGAAGCTTGGTTTATAGGTGACCTTCATGATGGCAAAATCGCGGGAATCGATCAATATTTCCCCCTGGTACAGGGTTTTTGCAATATCATCACCCTGGTCGAACATGATCCGGTAAATTTTCCCTCCGTCCGGATTGACCAGCTCTTCCATCTTCAGGATATAAAATTTCTGATCCTGTTCGCCGAGTACCGTACCATAAGGGAACTCGGCCATGTCGACTGAGAAGTTACAACCGAGACAGCTGGCGCTGGAACCCACTTCTCCCAACAGCTTCACCAGGTTTGTATCAGAGGTGACCCGGCCCTTGTATAAGTACGGGATATTGGAATTCTGATGCCGGGCGGTGGATTCCCTTGGTTTGTAATAAGAATATCCTGTTTTCAGATTCTGCACTATTGCTTCAGTATATTCAGCGAGTCGTTTATTGACTGTTTTTTGGGTTCTGATGAATGCGGTAAGGATCACTGAATCTGTACCGAAGTTGACCGGTATGCTGTCAAATGCCCGGCGGAGGATCTCCTGAGGCGAAAGGGCGATGATCTCAATCTCCATGAGATTCAACGGAGATGGGACAAGATAAATTTCAAGGATTCCTTTATCAAATATTGAAACGGGAATATTTTGAGTTTGATATCCCAGGAAGGAGATGATCAGACTATCCCGGTTTCCGGGAACAGGGAATTCGGCTCCTGGGAGCTTCAGCCGAAAAACCCCATCCTCATTGGTCACTGTTCCCAACGTCGAATTGATTAAAGCGATCTGAGCATAAGGGAGTGATTGACCGGTTACAGCATCTTTCACAACCCCTGAAATGAACCTCTGTTCCTGGGAAGATGAGGGTCCGGAAAAACAAATTAAAAGAAAAACCAACAGAAATATCCTCATAAGCAAAAACTTCACCACAACCACACAAAGGCATAAAAACTATTTCGCTATTTCGCTATTTAAAAATAGGAGCTCCCATCCCAGCAATGGGTACAAACCTTCTCTTTCGGTAATCCAATTGCTTCAACAAGGTCTTTGAGGTGCTGGTATTGAAGGGTTGTTACCCCAAGGCGTTCACGGATCTTTTCAATCATCGCATAATAGCGGTCGGTGCCTGGAGTGGCATACTCTTCCAGGTGTTCTTCACCTTCACCCAGCTGGTCAATTGCCAGCCTGCCGGCCAGGTCCAGGGTAGTGCGGGAGGTGGAGAAGTTCAAAAATTCGCAAGGAAATACAAGTGTCGGGCAGGCAGGTCGTATATGGATCTCTCTGGCACCACAATCGAACAATGTCTTAACATTGTCTTTCAGTTGCGTTCCCCTGACGATAGAGTCATCGCAAAACACGATCCTGTTCCCTTCAATCAACTCCTTCACGGGGATCAGTTTCATCCTGGCAACAAGATCGCGCATTTCCTGGTTTTGGGGCATGAAACTGCGCGGCCATGTAGGTGTGTATTTAACATACGCCCGCTTGTACGGTACCTTTTTCTCATTTGAATACCCAATAGCATGAGCAATTCCGGAATCAGGGACCCCTGATACGAAATCAACCGATGCAGTATCCCTGCGCGCCAGAGCCGCACCGCATCTGTACCGGCAGGCTTCTACATTGATTCCTTCATAAGAGGAGCTGGGGTAGCCATAATAGACCCACAGGAATGCACAGATCTGCATCTTGTCGCCTGGTCTCCTGTATTGTTCGAATCCTTCTGCAGTGATGAACAGGATCTCGCCGGGACCAATATATTTTTCTATCTCAAAACCAATGTTATCAAACGAACTGCTCTCTGAACTGATCGCAAAGGCTCTCTCTTTTTTGCCGAGGACAAGAGGCGTTCTTCCAAGTTTGTCGCGGGCAGCGAAGATCCCTTTCTCAGTTAATAAAAGCATGGTACATGATCCCTGAACCTTGTTGTAAACGTTTTCAATCCCCTGTTCAAAGGTCTCTTCTTCATTGATCAGCATAGCAACCAATTCAGTCGGACTAGTGCCGCCTGTACCTGTTTCGGAAAAATGCTGGTGTCGTTTCAACGCCCTGGCGGTAAGCTCTTCGATGTTTTTGATCTTACTGACCGTGACAATGGCAAATTCCCCCAGATGAGACCTGATGATGATTGGTTGCGACTCTGTATCGCTGATTACTCCAATACCGCTTTTCCCTTCGAAGCCGGGAAGGTCGGGCTCAAACTTGGTACGGAAATAGGAATTTTCAATGTTATGGATCGCTTTGGTATATCCGTTTCCGGTATAAACAGCCATTCCGCCACGACGGGTCCCGAGATGGGAATTATAATCAGTGCCGTAATATAGATCACTTACGCAATCGGTTGCCGAGATTGTTCCAAAGATTCCGCCCATGTTGGTGTGCTTTTAAGGATTCGGGTGATTCAAATGGTGAAATGGTGAAATAGTGAAATGGTAACACAATGTTTCTGTGAATAGGTAAATCTACAACAAACGACTTAGTCGATAAAGGAATGTTTAAAACTTTGCAAAAAAGATATTGAACCTTTTATGGACAAACAGGATTAATTTGATTACCCGATGGATATAATTGAGATGATTCTGAATGAATTATTCATAGCATTCATCATTCCTGTCATTCCTGGCATTGAGAATCATTTTTCCAGCAGGTACCTCTTCAATCCTTTTTCTTTTACCGGTTCAGAAAGAATATTCGCCAGCATTTCCCGGTTGCCGAACCTGCGAATTATCTCTTCCTTCGGTATCAGTGTAGGCCAGGTGGTTACCGTAGCGCGGAACGAGGAGAAACGATAACTCGAGCAATCTTCCACCAAGCCGTGTTTACGCGCATTCTGGTTGATATAACGGATCAGTTCGCGCAACACCGTTTCGCGTCGGATCTCAATACGTTTGAGCTTGAACCGGAACAGTTTACCGTCTGTTCCTGTTTTTTTACAATACCCTTTTGAATAAGAGTTGAAGAGTACTGCAAATGGCTTGTAAGCATTGCCGTTCAGGTCTTCCTTCAACCTTACCAGAAAGTGGACATGATCGTCTAGGATGCAGTATGCCCAGGTCTCTGCGACCGGTGTAATGTGAGTTTTGTAAAGTTTCAGGAAGAACCGTATGTCTTCGTCATCAGGGAATAATGGATTCCCGTTTCTTGCCAGGTTATAAATGTGATAAAATTTCCCCGGCTCCAGGATTGTGTTTTTCATGGCTTTTTTTAGCCATTAATCCGGTTTATGGGTAAAAGGTTATATGTATGAGTGAAAGTTTTTTGGAAAATTTTCTAATGCACAAGAATGATATGAATGTCGAATGACAAGAATTAGGTTCTTCCGGTTGAATTTTCCAAATCAAGAGGTATGTTGTATTTCGGCGGGTCACCGGATCTTTCCAATAATGAATTGATTTCTTTTTTGAGTTCGATCATTTTTTTCTCTCTGCCGATCATCACCTTGTTAAACCGTTCAATCTCATCCATTTTCATCTTGAACTCCTTTTCTGCGAGTTTCCTTTCAGTGATATTCTTTAAAAAGCAGGAGGCTCCGGTCACTTTCCCATTGTGTTCAATTGAGTTCCAATGAAATTCATAATATGTATCTGTATTAGGCAGAAACTCTTCTTCACTGAAAGACTCTCCGGACAGCGCTCTGTCTATACTGGATTTCGCTTTTGTTTTTTCTTCGGGAATGGTTATCAGATCCAGTATGTTCATCCCAACTTCGATATCAACATTGTACACCTTCTTCATTTCCTGTCTGTGATTCTCATTGAACACCAAATATTTATATTCATTATCAACCATGAAGATGATGATGGAATACACATAATTCATCATAGCATCGAGCACTGCATGTTGGTTTCGAATCTCGTCTTCTACTTGTTTGCGGTCAAATTCAAGTTGTTTTGCAGCCAAAACATTTTCAATTGTTTGTGGCAGACGTTGAATATGTGTATGTGTTTTTATTACATAATCACTGACCCCCTTTTTCATTGCATCCACAGCAACTTGTTCAGATCCCGTTCCTGTAACCAGAATAACAGGGGTATCAGGCAAGTTCGTCTTTATGTAATCCAGCACCTGGAATCCATCATATCCTGAAATATTAAAATCAGTCAGGACCAGATCAAAGGATTCTTGCTGAATTCTTTTCTCAAATTCATTGCGGGATGTTGCTTCAGTCAGCACAAATCCGCCTTGCGCTTTTTCCAGCGAATCACGGACTAAAGCTCTATCCATTTGATTATCATCAACATAAAGGATCCGTTTCTTTCCTTTCATGATTTATTCCTATTTTCCGTTAACCGGAGGTTCAACATTGAGTGCGATCCAATAATCTGTCACTTTTTTTACCACATCCAGGAATCCTTCAAAAGATATTGGCTTTACCAGGTAGCTATTGGCCCCAAGATCATAACTCATTGCACGGTCACCTTCTTCTTTTGAAGAGGTCAGGATGATGACCGGGATTCGTTTTATACCATTCGTACTTTTTACTCTCCTGAGTACTTCCATCCCGTCAATGCCGGGCATTTTCAGATCCAGAAGGATAATATTCGGAAGTGGAAATTTTTCCCGGTCAGCAAACTTCCCCTCTCCGAGAAGATAATGGATCGCTTCTTCCCCGTTAACCGCAACGTGGATTTTATTGGAGAGGCGAGCTTCCCGAAAAGCATCAAGCGTAAGTGCAACGTCCATCTTGTTGTCTTCCACCAATAATATTAATGCCTGTTTTTCCATTAGTCTGTTTTTCAACTATACGGTAGAACGATGTTCTATAATACCTTCGGTAACGTTACAAAAAAAGTACTGCCAGCATTCACTTCTGATTCAAGTGTAATCTCACCTCCCAGTGCAGTAACCGCTTTCTTGACAATAGATAATCCGATCCCGGTGCCTGGAAACTCCTCGTTGGTATGAAGCCGCTGAAATATTTTGAAGATCTTTTCATGGTGTTCTTTGGGAATCCCCTCACCGTTGTCTTTTACGCTGATGATAAAATTCTTCTCACTCTCCTCAACCGATAAGATAACCTCCGGATTTATTCCTTTTTGCCGGTATAAAATGGCGTTGTGAAATAAATTGGTAAAAACCTGGGTTAGCAAAGATCTGTCACCGGGAATAGCCGGCATCTTTTCCGGCAAAACAATCCTGGCTTGCTTATCCTGGATGTCCTGATGAAGACTTTTTATCACGGCATCGATCAATTCATCCAGGCTAATCATTTCCTTTGCGATCTGGTATCTGGTCAGTCGGGAGAAATGCAGCAGATCTTCGATTAAATTTGTCATATTCTTGCTTGCTTCCAGGATATATCCGAAATATTGGATGCCCTCTTCATTAAGGCTGTCTTTATGCCTGGTAGAAATGATCTCTGAAAATCCCATAATAGAACGTAACGGCGCCCGAAGGTCATGTGAAACAGAATATACAAATGATTCCAGCTCCTTATTGACATCCAGTAACTGGGCAGTCCTCTGAGCTACTCTCAGCTCCAACTGCTGGTTTAATTCCTGGATCTCTTCTTCTACTTGTTTAAGTTGCGTGATATCAGCATTAAACCCGTACCAGGTTATACTGCCATCCTCCAGTTTTTCAGGTGAAGACCTTGAATATATCCATTGAACCGGTTTGCCTGGAATCTGTACCCTGAACTCACAGGTAAAGTACGTCAGGTGATTTGCAGAGTATTCAATATCGCTTATTACCCTGGCAGTATCTTCGGGATGAAGTACCCTGGCAATAGGAGAAAAGTCATCAACCACATCCTCCGGGGTACATCCAAAGATGTTTCTGATTCCCTCTGACGCTATCGGTACGCAGTAGGTCCCGTCTGGTTTGCGTGTAAACTGAAAGATCAGGTCGGGCACATTTGCCGATAGTTTTCTGAATTGGATGTCCTTTTCCCTGATCTTTTCTTGCGCAATTATCCGGTCGGTAATATCAATGATAAATCCTTCAATCCCAATAACTTCTTCTTCATTTCTAATGGGACGTGCTGAAAATGAATGATACCCGACAGAACCGTCCTTGCACTTTCTGCTGAATTCACCCCTCATAAAACCTTCATTGCCCAGCATGATTCCGTTGACCAATTCCTCCGCCGATTTCAGGTCATCCAACCTCTGTACTTCAGCAAAGTGCTTGCCAATGATCTCTTCCGGTGAATTGTACTTATATAACTTGACCCATGCATGGTTCACATTTCTGATGATCCCTTCCTTGTCAATGAAAAAATACCCGGCTTCCGTATTCTCAATAATTGAGCGGAACCGGTTTTCACTTTCCTCCAATTTCTTCTTGGAATTTACCTGTTCGGTTATGTCGGTAAATATTGTAGCAAACCATCCTTTTTCAGGGGAAAAGACGGAGATGTCAAAGTGTTTTTCCAGGGGAGGAAAATAGGTCTCGAAATGAGTAGGTATGCCTGTTTCGGCAACACCGGCATAGACGTCGAGGTACGGTGCCGACCCGGAGTCATAAAATTCACTTGCCAGTTGATTATTCGATTTATCAGCCTCTATCCCTGTATGCCTTTCAAATGCCGGGTTCGACTCAATAATCCTGTAATCCACAGGTTTCCTATCCTTATTATACATGATCCTATGCAAAACCACCCCTTCATTCATGGAATTGAACAGGGAACTATATTTATTTTCACTTTCTGTAAGAGCCTGTTCTGTTCTTCTGTAGCCGGAAATATCGAAGGCAGTACCCCTGGTTCCGGTAATAGTACCTTTATTGTCATGCACATACTTTGCATTAAACAAAAGATTGATGTCTCTGCCATCTTTGCCTATATGGACTGTTTCCAGCCCTTTGACCGTATCTCCGTTTAATAACCGTTCAAATTCTTTCAGATCACGCTCTGCCCACTCGGCAGTCTGAAAATCCGTAAATTTTTTCCCCAGCATCTCTTCAACCCGGTAACCAAACACATCTTCCCATGCCGGATTCAGGTAAATATACCTTCCTTCTGCATCACACTGCCATATCAGGTCCTGCGCTGTTTCTACCAGGTCATGGTAAAGTGCCTCAGACTTTTTTAGTTCTTCATCAGCACGTTTACTTCCGGTGATATCCTGAATATGTGTGATAAAATACTGCGGAGATCCCTCATCGTCGCGTTTCAGCATTGCCCTTACGTATGCCCAAATGATCCTGCCGGATTTATGAAAACATCTTTTTTCAAAATCAATGGTTGAAACTTCATTGTTCAGAAGCTTAGTCACCCATTCATTACTTTCAGATAAATCATCAGGATGGGTAATCTCCCCGAATGTCATCGATTTGACCTCTTCCTTAGTATAACCGATCATGCTACAGAACGCTCTGTTTACTTTGATGAATTTACCATCGATCCCCAGCAACAGCATCCCGTTCGGAGCCAATTCAAAAATGGTGCGGAATTGTTCCTCACTTTCTTTAATCATTTTGCCTGTCTCAATCTCTTTCAGGTTTTTCAGACCGATGCCGGAGATCACTTCGATCAACCCTTTTATAAAGTACAGGTAATTATTCAGCTGTTCCTTATTCCAGACGGGCACTTTTTTTACCGCCTGCAGGTATGCCTCCTCGTCAAAGCCATATTTTCCGGCCTGCGCCCTGAAAAAATTCAAATCCGGCGCTTCCAGAAAAAACTGGCCGGTAAAGAAGTTGCCATAGTGGATGCCGTTAATGATGATGGGGGTTGCATTGTCGATTAGTCCGTGAGGACACTGGTAGCTGACCGCAGGTTTGGCTTCGTGGATATGATCCAGGATATACCTGTCACTGACTCTGCACTCTTTCTCTGATAGAGGGTGAACACGGTGAAATTTTGTACAGATATCCTGCCAGGCAGTGGCTGTAAGGACATTGCCATCATTATCAATTATCGCGGAAGGGAATGAGTAAATCTCGTTCAGTCTGTCCTGAAGGGACTGAAATTGCTCAATATCTATTAAATCCTGTAGCTTGTAATCAGGCATTGTCCCTTAAGGTTCCAGTAAGACAAATATAATCCAAATAATGCTAAAAGATTACACTAAAATGAAAATAGAGGTATGTTAATTCAACATAGGAATATGAAAGACAAGAATAATTCATGGCATTCGTAATTCATGTCATTCATGGCATTGGCTTACAGACCACCCCGAAGCTTTTTTTCCCGTCAAGGGCAATTTCACAAGGATTTTTAAAACGGACATGCCGGATGTACTCATTCTCCCATTCTGCCGGTTGTTTGTCCAGAAAGCCGATATCATAGAAGCCTTCGCCAATGTGTGAATTGATGGTGAAGTATCCCACCCGGAAAGATGTCAGGTTTTGAAAGAAATGGGTCCCCTGGCTCGGGTCGATCCGGTAATTTTCCAGGCTGGATTCCACGATGAGGCGGGCCGCAGAGATCTGGGGCCACCGGATGGGAATCCCAAGCCACGGATCGCTGGAACCCCACCTGCCTGGCCCTATAAGAATATAATTCCTGTGATCCTCCAGGAACCGGTCATTGATTTTTTCCAGCTGAGCGGCAAACTGATGACTTTTTGAGGCATCAAACACTTCCGGCCTGATATAGACGATATCTGAGATGTCTTTGATGATGCCATTTCCAAGCGCTGCTTCCGAGACCAGAATTGTATCCTCCCTGAGGATGGTTTCAGGATTTATGTTAATAGTTTCGTCACGGCCAGCAATAGGGCGGATCTGAAGCATGCTGAAAAGTTTTGGTTCCCCTTTCGGCATATCCAGGTTAACGGCGAACTCAATCTCAACCGGCTTGTTCATCTCCTTTTGCCCAATCTCTAGGATCTCTTTCAGGATATTGGCCAGTGGGAATGTTTCGTGCTCCAGGATATTGGAAAATGTAATAAGACGCTTGCCTGGTAACAGCATGCCATCCCTGAGCGAATGCGAATTATAATCGTATGTTGACGCAACAAGTTTAAGCACAGGATCAATTTCGGCATCCTTGATCCTTAACTTCAACAGGTTTATTGTTTCGTCGCAATCGGCATGAAAACTTTCGGGATTCAGGTCCAGGGCAAAGAAGCTCTTCTGGGTCTCGGTGAGCGCCAGCCCCGGAGTTGACAGCTGAAGGATTTTTTTCGGATACCGCGGGGAGAACCTGATGCCATTCCCTCCGTCAACAATATATTTCCCCAGACCAAATGCAATATTCGCTATTCCATCTTCAGGCTGTTCCGGTGCGATAGGGTAAAAATTGATGGACCTTGCAACTCCTGATATTGTCGGGTAGAAACGGTCTCCGTACTGCTTTCCGGTGACCTCCTGAAGCACAATCGCCATCTTTTCTTCATCAATCATGTTCAAGGTGGCTGCCATGTATGCTTTGCTGTCGTGAAAGAAGGCCGAAGCATATACACTTGTTATCGCATCACACAGCATGTGCATCATATGGCGTTCGTTGAACCGGATATTCGGAATCATATACGTGGAATATATCCCTGCAAATGGCTGATAGTGAGAATCTTCCAATAAAGAAGAAGACCGTACTGCCACCGGGTTCCTGATGCAGGTGATGAAGGTGTGAAGGTCTTCATGGATCCGGAACGGTAGCCTTGATGACACAAAGTGTTCCAGGATATCTTTGTCACTCCGGTTTGACAATGCAATCTCATAGAGGTTATTCTCCTCCATGAATTCATCGAAAATGTCGGTCCCGATCACAACCGTGCGGGGGATTGAGATCGTTACTCCGCTGTATTTATCAGTCAGTCTGTTCCGTTTTATCAGGGAATCGAGAAATGCCAGTCCCCGCGCCTTTCCTCCGATGGATCCCTGCCCGATGCGACCAAAATGAAGGAATTCATCATATCTTTCGCGATCAAAATCTGCAATCACTCCCCTGGCCTTGTTGATCCTGAATGCCGTGATGGAGTCGTAGATGTATCTTTTCGCCTCATCCATATCCTGAAACTCGGTAACGGAAACCTCAGAGAACATCTCAGCAATAGGGAAAAGAGCCCTGGCATTCAGCCATTTGGAGAAATGATTTCGCAGCATGTGATACCTCAGTGAATCGTCAGGTATTTCGAAGATCCGGTCCTGCATCGTACGCAGGTCGGCAACCCTGCAGATCTCGCGGCCACTTTTCGGATCAATGAAGACAAAGTCCCCGAATGAGAAATGGTCGTTTATGTAATTCCTTAGCTCCTTGGAAAGTGTTTTGGAAACCTTGTTCAGGAACCCTACCTTCAGCTGGTCAGCTACTTCTCTGTATTCACTGTCGGACGACTGAAACAACACCGGCATGTACTCATCCTCAGACCTGATCTTTTCAACGAATCTGATTCCGGCTGTTTTATCCGTCTCTCCATTGCGCTTAAAACTGATATCCGTAATTACGCCTAACAGGTTATTCTTGTATTTATCCCACAACTTCACTGCTTCTTCGTAATTTACAGCCAGCAGTATTTTGGTCCGGCCCCTCATCCTTAGCATTTTCTGGTGTTCGTTCAATCCTTCTGTCATGAAGGCTTTGGACTGCTTGAAGATGATCTTGTAGATGTTGGGAAGATAGCTCGAATAGAACCTTATGGAGTCTTCCACCAATAAGATTGCCTGAACTCCCTGTTTCTCATCCTGCTCAATATTCATCTTATCCTCAATCAGTTTGATGATTGCCAGCATGATATCTGCATTTCCCAGCCAGGTGAAAACATAATCGATGGCGCTGAGATCTTTTTTACTGAGGCTGAGGCTGGCTTCACGGGAAAAAGGAGTAAGGGCAACGATGGGGATCTTTGGAAACTTGCTTTTTATGCGAAGGGCAAGGTCAAAGGTGTCCGACTTTTCAATACTCAGCATGGAGATGACCAGTTCTATCCGTTTGTCCTCCAGCACGGCAAAGGCCTCTTCTTCAGATGTGACCTTGATGAACTGCGGCGGGTAACGGAGATTCAGTGAGACATACTCCATGAAAATCTGTTCATCAATCCGGCCATCCTCTTCCAGCATAAAGGCATCGTAGGTACTGGAGATCAGCAGGATCTGATAGATCCTCTTCTTCATCATAAGATTGAACTGTGTGTCCGCAAAGTAGTATTTCTTATGATCCAGCTTCGCCCTGGTTTTGGCCTCGTGTGTCATTGAAACTGTGGTCTAAATAAATATCCTGAGGGTTCAAAGATAAGGAAGATTTATCAGTGAAAAAGCAGAGTAAACTTATTGATCTCAAGCCTGGTCCCTGATCGCTGTTTCCTGGTCGCTGATCAGTTCTCCCGCATGACGAAGTCGTCATACTCGATTTCAAAGCGCATTTTATGCTTCGACTCTTCCATAGCCAGGTGATGGAACATCTCCTGCATCTCAGGCTGCTGAGCGCGATCGGCGAGTGCCGTGTAGAGCTTAAATGCTGCTTTCTCCTTTTTCATAGCGAGGATCAGGGCCTTCTCATAAGACATATCGGGGGTCGCTTTCACATCGACAAGGTAATCCGACAGCTTCATGTCAACGATAGGGATTGTCCCAAACACAGCAGCGCCGTTCAACTTCACTTCCATCAGCTTCGCTTTGTGCTTCATCTCCTCTTGAGCAAATTCATGAAATACCTTCCTGATCTGCTCATTTTTTGACAACTCTGCCAGCTTCAGATAAAACTCCACGGCAGCCTGTTCCTCCCCGATTGCAAAATCCAGCACGTCGTTGATGTTATAAAACTCTTTCATATTCTTTTGTTTGTTTCATCTGTTAATAATTTTTATTTTACTGGTCAGATGGAATATCCATTATTATCATTCGCGGTTCGTATGAATGGCGTTTATATGGATATTTCATGTTTCAGGTGGTAGGTTGTAAATTCCCAACTCTCATACCCTCATACTCTCATACCCTCATACTCTCATACTCTCATACCCTCTTACCCTCATACGTTCTTCGAATTCCTCCTCAAACCGTTTTACCAGGTTGTCGCAGCCAAAGTTAAACGATCTGTCCGGGTTATCATCGGTAGTGTATATGAGTCTGAATTTTTCCAGGGGTGTGTCCTCTTCTGACTGCGGAAGCAGATGAATGATCTCTGAAAAGACATCTTCCCTGGTCTCCAGGCCATTCAGTCCGAAC
>Ga0172370_10004485_pt1 | contig 18669 bp, 30 predicted proteins | sample LakKiv5m_FD_114538 | JGI IMG/M metagenome (GOLD analysis project Ga0172370, IMG submission 114538) | Freshwater microbial communities from Kabuno Bay, South-Kivu, Congo - kab_022012_11.5m | ecosystem: Environmental > Aquatic > Freshwater > Lake | place: Democratic Republic of the Congo...
CATCTCCCGCGTGAACACGCGGGCCGTCCAACGGTCCACGTTGTAGAAGCGAGAGCCCCTGGAATGGACTTCAGGGGCTCGTGCCCCGAGGATGCCGACCACCGTAGCCTTGTGCCCCTGGCGGAACTTCGCACCGCTCAGGGTCGGGTTGTCGGTGATGGCTGCTTTCGGGTTCATGGGTCCTCCTGCCCCTACTACGCTCGGAGGACTGATTTTGAGCCCGAGCCCAGAACTTTTCATCCGGGGGGCTCAAACCGAGCACCCCAAGCGTAGTAGGGGCGAACCGGAGGCCCATCCGAACGGAGTGGCCCAGGGAGGAACGATGAGCAGCTTGTTGACATGTTCGGTGTGCGGAGCCCAGATGAGTGACTGGCTGGGCGATCACCTGGTCCAGACACACGGGATGTCCGTGCCTCAGTACGAAGCCGCGTACCCAGGTGCCCCCGTGGCGAGCCCCCGCCTGTTGGCGGATGCGTCTCCCCCCAGCAACATCCGGCGGGTGCGCCCTCAGAACCTCAACAACCTGACCGTCTCCTTCTCGGGGCGGGGGATGACCTTCCCCGTCAACCTGGGCGTGCCCGCATCTGCGTGCCTGCCCGAGCCCACCGAGTACCAGATCCCGGTCTACGGGGACCTCGGACGAGACGTGGCATTCGCCCTCGTCGGTCTCCAGAAGGGGCGCTCCCTGTTCATCTGGGGGCCTCCCGGGACGGGCAAGGACGCCCTGTTCCACTTCTGGTCCGCCCGGACCCGGACCCCTGCCATCATCAAGCAGGTCATCCCAGGCACGGACATAGAGTCCTGGTTTTTCAGCCGGTCCTTCGACCGAGAAGGCACCTCCTGGGAAGAGGGTGACGTGCTCCGGGCGATTCGGGACGGCTACCTCTGTGCGGACGGCACCCGCGTCCCCTACCTGGTCCTGTTCTCGGACATCGACCGAGCCCAGAAGGATCAGGCGGAGTACATGCGACTCATCATCGACTCCATCTCGGGTCGTGTGCAGGGTCCGGCTGGCAGGACCTACAACGTCCTCCCCGGCACCCGGTTCGTCGCGACGGCAAACACTTCCGGTGGCGGGGACGCCTCGGGTCGGATGGTGTCCTCCAACCCGCTGGACGGCTCCATCCTGAACCGCTGGAACTACAAGCTCCAGTTCCACCAGATGGAGTGGAAGGACGAGGAACCCATCGTCCAAGCCAAGTTCCCCATGCTGGTCGCCCGTGTCCCGTCCATCTTCGAGACCCTGGGACGGGCCACAACCGCGATGCGGGGTGCCATCGGCAACCAGACCATCTACGGGGAGTTCAGCCACCGGGACGTGTGCCACATCCTCATGGCGGCGGACGACCTGCTCTCGAACACGACCACGGACAAAGCCAAGGAGAACCTCCTGCGGCAGGCAATCCGGGTCTGGCTCGACGGTCTCCCGGACGCCGACACCTGGAAGGCGGCCTGCAACATCCTCGACCCGCACATCAAGGGAGGCATGGTCCAGCAGGGTAAGCCTTCGGTGAGCGGTGACCCCCTGGCGGACATCTAAGGAGGAACCGATGTATACCAGCACCCGGACAGCCAAGGACTTCCAGAAGCCCCTCCTCCAGGTCATGGGCAACCTGACCGGGATGAAGGCAGGCGTGTCCGTCGCCGCCGAGGACATCTACAGCCCTGTGATGGCTCTCATGGGCATCCCAGATATCAACGTCATGGGAACAGAAGCCAGTACCGGGTCTCCCCTGGTACAGCGGAACATCCAGTGGGCGTGCAAAAACTACCGGAACTCCGGCCACATGGAGCTTTCCGGTCGAGGGAGGTGGGCCTTGACAGCAACCGGCGTTCATGAGGCGGCTAGCCTTCCCGTCTCCGTCCCCATGCCCAAGCCCGCCCAGGCGGCAACCGTGGACGAGTCCGACCCAGAGGTGATGGACTTGATCCCGGAGCCCGAGATCCCGACCCCGGCAGTCCGACCTGCCCGGAGCCCCCACCTGGATGACCCCTACATCCTCGGTCTGATTCTGGCTCAGACCCCGTGCCTGGGGCACTTCACCCCCCACAAGGGAGCGGAGTGTGCAACGTGCGACCTGGTGCCCGAGTGCCGGAACGCCCAGTACAGCCGCTACACCACCCTCGCAACCAAATTCGCAGCGGCAGAGGCGAAAGCCAAGGCGGAAGCGGAGGCCAAGGCCAAGGCATCTCAGGACCCGCTTTTCCCCCCAACGGTCTCGGCAGCCCCCACCCCGAAGGTGACCTCCTCTGGGAAGACCAAGATTGACTGGACCATTGCTGAGCGGATCTCCGCCTTCGAGGAGACCATCTGCGAGCACTGTGGGAAGACCCTCCACAAGGGCACCAAGATCGTCTGGTTGGAGGATACCAAACAGGGACTGACCAAGATGTACCACATGGATTGCGTGGAGTGACCTATGATCCCCCTCCGATCCATCATCCGTGACGTTCGCATCCGACTGAATCTCCTGGGAGGCATCCCGGAGGATACATTCACCCCGGAACTCGTCCGTATCGGAGCGGACCTCTGGGCTATCGCCAGCAAGGTCAAGATCCTCCAGGAGGAGGCCAAGGACGCCTTGAGGACACTGGTGCCCACCAATCCCGGCCAACACACCCTGACGGTTCAGGGGGCCACCTGTGTCATCACCGTCCCCGAGCCCCAACTGACCCTTCGGGACGAGGTTCCCGTGGCGTTCCTACGGGAACGCCTGGGAGACCAGTTCCACCGGGTCTTCAAGGTCACAGAGACCGTGACCCTGAGGGGAGACCCCCAGGAAGCCGGGCTCGACCCGGACACCCTGAAGCTGGTCATGGCGTCCCTGGACATGGTCGCCCACAAGCCCCGTGTCACCTTCCAGAACACCCCTCCAGACAACCACAAGGAGAACCCTGCATGAACCCGGACATCGCCCTTCGTAACATCGCCATCCGCCGCATCCTCCTCCCGAAGGACACCAACCATCGCGGGGAGATTTTCGGCGGAGCCCTGCTGGCGGAGATCGACCTGGCAGGTGCCGTTGAAGCCCGCAAGCACACACCCCATGATGTAGCAACCCGCTCCGTCAAGGAGGTGGAGTTCCAGCGCCCCGTCAAGGTCGGAGAAGTCGTGACCTTCTGGACCACCTTGGTTCGGATCGGACACACCTCGATCACCATCCGAGTGGAAGTCGAGTCCAGCCCCGATGGCTCCGCCGCCCCTGCGTCCGTGACGGCAGCCGAGATCGTCTATGTCGCCATCGCTCGGAACCCGGACGGTATACTGACCAAGGTGCCCGTGAGAGCGAACCCGGACCCAGCATGAGCATCATCACCAACCTCCGCATCATCGACCACCAGGAGACCCCAGGCACCGTCCAGGAGGTCATCGAAGGGCCTGATGGACGGAGGGTCCGATTCTTCGTGTCTGTCGTGCCCAACGCCACGGCATACTCCCAGGTCTGGTCCGGGACCGAGTGGAAGCACGTCCACACGCTGCTCGACCCAGGGCTCATCGTCGGGGGGGCTCTCGCCCGACTCATGCGGACGACCGAAGAAATCCTCGGGTGGGGGCGGCATGAACGATGAAGCCCCGACTCGACCCACTATCCGAGAGATTGCCGGATCAGCGGTAGACCTCAACGGTTACGCCGTCCTGTTCCGGCAATGGTCCAAGATGGCGGACAAGAACGGCGAGGTCATCGTCCCTGCTGCCCGCCTCGCCGCCGCATCTGAGTTCTTCGACCGAGTGGTCAACGAACTCCTGTCCCTCATCCCCCCCGACCTTGACATCCCACCCTAAGCATCTAGCTTCTTCCAAGAAGGCATCGTCTATGCAGTTGGAGCGGGCCGGAGGGCACGTTGCACCCCCTGACCGTCAAGGTGGGGGACCGTATCCTGTTTGGCAAGTTCAGTGGGATCGATGTGAAGATCGAAGGCGAGGACCGAGTCATCCTCAGTGAGGATGATGTGCTTGCCATCCTCGTAGACTAGACCAGCCCCAGGACCTCAGCGGCATCCAAGAAGGTCTTTCGGGCGATGTACGTTGACATGCCCTGGATGACCAGGGCCTGGATCTCCTTGGGGATGGGGGGCAGACCCCACTTGCCCTTCCGTAGGTTCGGGCAGTCCCTCTTCTCGAAGCAGGACGCCAGGATGTCCGCCGCGTGAACCTCTGGGGCATCCAGGTGCTCGGGCAAGACCCCGAAGTGCTTGGCGATGTTCTGAGTGACTCGCTTGTCACTCTCCTGCCAAGGGATGACCTCGCCGGAGGGGAGCACTACCTGGATGCACCTCCGCAGGGGTGCCTGAATGTCGTGGAGAACTGCCTCCGCAGCATCATGGAGCAGTCCCGCCCGCTTCAAGGCGATGTTCCCCGGCCACAAGAAGTGGATGATCTGGGAAGTCAGAACGGAGTGCTCCGCAACCGTGACGGGTGGGGTTGAGTGCCCGCCGTAGCGGTAGGTGTGAGCCAGCCCATAGGCCAGGTCTTCCAGGGATAGCGGATCAGGGTCCTCCGCCCAAGGACGATAGCCCTTGCCGGAGTAGGTGGGAACCCACCCATCCCAGTGGTCCGGGCGCTGCATCTGCTGGAGGACTTCTTCGGGTGTGATAGGCATGTCTGGTTCAACCCCCCTCGGGTCAGAATACCCTCGGGGGGTCCCAGTTGGACTTAGGCGGTGAGCCCACCGTGCCAGTACCGCACGGACTCCAGGAAAGACTTCCAGGACTCGGGCATCCCTTCCTTCCAGGACAGGGCAGGAGACAACTGCCCCGGCACCTGGGTCGGCTTGAAGGGGTCCCGCCGAAGCCGCATCTTTGCCTCCGCAGGGGTCCGGTCGGCCTTCCGGTGGTTGCAGGGGATGCACGCCACCACGATGTTCTCCCACTGGGTCTTGCCCCCACGGCTCTGAGGGAGAACGTGGTCGTAGGTGAACTCCGTCGTCTTCAGCCGGACGCCGCAATACTGGCACTGCCCCATGTCACGGAGCCAGACGTTGTGCCGGTTGAACTTCACGTACCGGGTGAAGAACGCCGCCTTCGAGAGGAACCGGATGATGGCGGGGATCTTCCAGACGCCCTCTTCCTCCGTCCGCAATGCCTGGAACGTGTGCGGGAGATTGCCGTTGTTGCCCGAGCCTGAACGCATGGTGGCGCCCTCGTAGCAATCGACTACCTCTGCACGACCCGTGAACAGGTCGACGACCGCATCCATCCAAGAAACACGCCCCAAAGGAACGTAAGCACTGTTGAGGACTAAGGTATCCATCTCCGACTCCGTATTGCCCTACGGCATTTCTTCCCTCTCCCCTTTCGGGAGTTGTAGGTGATTCTGCCAGCCTGGCAAGGTGCCAAACCAGCCCCCTGAATAGAACACCGTCGCTGTAGAGACCCTGGGGGGACTCGAACCCCTCATCCCAAGAGTGAAAGTCTTGTGGCCTAACCATTAGCCTACAGGGTCAAGTAACCGCTTCCATGCCTCCTGAGTCGGGATCTGACGACGCCAGAGAGCCCAACTCCAGATGATCCTTCCCTGGTGGGACACCTGCAACGTCCCCGGTCGAAGCGTTGACCGAAGAGTGACCTTGTGACCTGCTGATTCAAGCATTGCCTTCACCCTGAAGGCTGCTGTTTCAAGTCAGGTGCAGTGGCGAAGGGTGAGGTCCATGACCTCATCCTACCACCTTTGGTTGGCTCGGCCGGGATCGAACCGGCGACCTTCGCCATGTCACGACGACGCTCTTCCAACTGAGCTACGAGCCAAAGGAGGGATGGGACAACTTGCCCACATCCCAGTGAGGTCCTTACTACGCACGGGGGGTTCAGATTGAGCCCCCTCTTAGGCAACTCGGAAGAAGTCCATGCGAACCCGGCAATCGAGCCCTGCATCGCCGAGTAGAGCGCCCTGCTGGTCAACGGGATGTCGATGAACCCGCCAACTGGGACATACACCGGGGACTTCCGGTTCTGGTTCTCGTACCCCGTGTCCATGTCGGAGATGAGGATGAACGTGGTGTTCTGACCCGTGTGGGTCAGCCGGAGGTAGGACTGGAAAGGTACGGTCGGCATGGGGGCTCCCCCGTGGTGTTCTTTGAGACCCTACCTGCTCACAGGCATAGGGTCCTCACCGTGCCGAACCTATAGAACGATCAGTCAGCGTGGCAGGATTTGAACCTGCGACCCCCTGCGCCCAAGGCAGGTGTGCTACCACTGCACTACACGCTGATAAGCCGGGTTATTACGGCCCCCTCCCCCTCGGTCCCTGCCCGGCACAGGTGCGAGGTCTAGCAGGTCTTGCTTTGCCTTGCTTGTTCCCCTCTGGGGCAAAGCACCTGCAAGGTCGATTTCGGTTGCTGCGGCCGGAGTTGAACCGGCGACCTAGTCCTTATGAGGGACCCGCTCTACCACCTGAGCTACGCAGCAATGGCTACCAGGTCTCCCACCCGCTGGTCCGGGTGAAGGGGAGGACATCCTCCCAGCGACCCGTGCGAACCTGGAGGTTCGTTCGGGCACGGTACTCCTGGTTCGTCTTCTGGCGGTTCTCCCCCGACTCGCAGCGGTAGTGGCTGCGACGGTACTTGGGGACCGCCACCTCGTTTTCGAGCCCCCACGGATCATCCCCGTGAAAGTAAGGGCGACCATCATCCCGGACGGTCCAGCCGACCGGGAGAGAAGACTTGTTGCGGTACGTGCGGGCCATTTTTGCCTCCCACGCCCCTTAGTTGGGGCTGTGTCACGTCCACGTCATGGCTACATCCTCTCGTCTAGGGGTCCTTCCGTTGCCCCTTGCATCTGTACTACGGACGACGGGCGCATTTTGAGCCCGGAGCCCTAGTTGGGTTCCGACTTCGGTAAGCGGTTGGACTCGCCTAAGATGGGGTGGGAGGGCTCGAACCTCCAATGGGCGGATTCAAAGTCCGCTGCCTTACCTTTTGGCTACACCCCACTTGTTGCTACCCCTTCGTCACAGGGATGTTCTTGGCCCCTGGTTCCGACTTGTCCCGGCGGACGAGGATGGTCAGCAGACCATCCTGTAGCTTCGCTGTGATGTCCTCGCTGGCTCCGATCTTGAACCTGAAGTTGTTCTGCCCTGTGGGGCTCTTGGCTCGGACCAGCAGGAGAGTCCCCTGCTTGGTCACGGTCACGTCCTCAGGGCGACACCCCGGAACGCCAACCTGGATGCGGACCGTGTCCTTGTCCTTCTGGATGGTGTAGGACCCCCCGCGACAAGAGTGGTCAAAGGAAGTAGGCACGTCCTCGTCAAAGGAGCCCAGTGCCTGATCCAACCAGGCAAATGCCCGATCCATCTCTCGGTGAGTGCCCGGTCCAACGACCTTCTCCAATCCATGACCTGTAACCCCTTGCAGTTATTAGTGGAGGCGGCGGGAGTCGAACCCGCGTCCGAAAGATGTCCAGTACAGGCGCTACGAGCGTAGGTCCATCCCTTTGAGACAACCAGGGCTGGCGGATGCCGTCTCCTACCCCGGAGGTCATCACCTGTTAGGTCTCGACCTGTCTTCCCGGTGATCCGGCTCCAGGTCCAGCCCAGCGTGAAGTGAGGCTGAGCAACGCTACCCCATTGGTTTCAACCCCGGGGCCGGGTCGGCTGATGCCGCTAGTTAGGCGGCGGCAGCGTAGGCGTAGTTGGTGTTGGCAACTATGTCCGCAGCCGGTGTTCACAGAGGTCGGCTACATCCCCCTGGCTCGCTCCCTTCCTTTCCTTCCCCCGTCGAAACCGGGACGCCCCCGTTCGGTTGGTACTACGCTTGGGGTGCCCGGATTGAGCCCCCTTCGAGTAGAATACAGCATGTGGCACGTATATGTCATCCAGAGCCTTGCCCCTCGGACCTCCTCCCGAGGTAAGCCCCTCCCAGGGTTCTTCTACGTGGGCTCGACCACAGACCCTGCTCGGCGTCTCAAACAGCACAACGGGGAGACCCGAGGCGGAGGCCGGTACACCGCGAAACATCGCCCGTGGATACAAGCTGCACTCTACGGGCCTTACAATGACCGCTCAGAAGCCTTCAAGGCAGAGATGGCGTTGAAGCATGGGAAGCGGGGCGTGGCTCGAACTTGCTGGACCCCAGAAGACCACCCCCTGTGCCGAGGACTCGGGAGTCAGGACCCGTGGGTCACGTCCACCGACCCTGCTGGACTTCCTGGTAGAACTTGTGCTGCTCCGCCGGGGTCTTCCGCTTCACCCTGAGCTTGTGCTGAGCCATGAGTTCCGCCATCGACACCTCGCCGTCGTAGCCCTCATTGAGATCCCAGTCCTTCTCGACTACGGGCTGGAGGAACTTGGTCAGTTCGGCGTCGGACATCCGAGAGAAGACCGCATCCTCGACAGAAGGCGGGGCCTTGGGAAGTTGCCGGATGATCTCGCCCATCCAGGCATCCCCGACCACCCGGTACTCCGTGGAAGGCATCCCCCAGACCTTGCGGGAGGGATCCCACTTGAACCCGTGCTTCTTCATCAAGGCGATGAGCGGGTAGGTGTTCCCACTGACGATGACCTTGGAGTCCCGGCTCTCCCAGCGGTTCGGGTGATCAAAGGTCACCTTCAGTCCGGCAGCCTCCAGCTTGGGAAGCATCCTCTCGTGCCGGAGCATCATCTCGGTAAACGCCCGTGGGTCGGAAGGACCCAGAGCCTTGTTGGCGGCATCAACCTTGTCGTTGTACTCCTGCACCAGCTTCTTCAGCACGGGGTACGCCGCCTCTTGGATCTTGCGGTCCCGCTCATAGTCCTGCCCGTTCTGCCGAGTCAGGTACTTGTACTTGACCGCATCCCGCTTCCAAGTCTTGGACCTGGGGTCAAATTGCAACCCGAGACGCTTGAGTTCGTCCTTGATCCCGAAGGTCGGACCGGACACCTCCAAGACCCAGGAGTCCGTGATCGGGTTTGACCCCCCGAAGTCCCCCAGGTTCTTGTAGTTGAGGTAGAGACGTTCCTGGGTGACCCGGGCGCTCTCCTTGGAAAGCCAGCCTAGTTCCTGCCCCACCTTGCGGATCTCTCGTCGGATGATGTCCATAGGTCGTAACGCCCCCCAGACGCTCATCCTCCCAGGGATATAGAAGGGCTAGTGCTGGGGGGTGTTGTCGTGCTGGCAGTTCGGACAGACCCGAACGTCACGGTGCCCTTTCTTGTCCTTCTTGAGCTTGGTCCGGTACGCCGTCTTGCACTTGACACACACCCGAGATTCCACCGTAGCTGCCATGAACCACTCGTCTCCTATTCGGTAGGGTCATCCGAGAACAAATCGAAGAGGTCATCGTCCCCTTCAGTACCCGTACCCCTCTGGGGAGGCGGTCTATCCTCCAACCGAGCGACCGCCAGGTCAAGGTACTCCGAGGAAGCATCCAGCCCGATGTAATTCCTCCCGAGGTTGTTCGCTACCAGCCCCGTCGTTGCGGACCCGCTGAAGGGGTCTAGGACGGTGCAGGGGAACGGATCTCTCACAGGACAGGTGCAGGTAGGTCCGTCTCGCCACGGTGCCCCACAGGTCCGGCAGCAGCCCTTCTCAGAGGTGCCTGCCTTGACCATAGGCTCTACCAGCTTCTTGGGCCACACGGCGAAGTGGGATCCCTGGTAGGACTGAGGATCGATGTGCCAGACAGTTCGCTTGTTCCGTCCCCCATTGGGATGGAAGTTGTGCTCGCCCTTCCGATGGAAGCTCGTTGTACCAGACTGCCCCTCGTAGGCGGCCTCAACGATGGTGGCTTCCTTCAATCTTCGGTCACTCCATCGGTTGAAGGCATGGGGCTCCCTAATGGCGTCGATGTCGTAGAAGTACCTCGGGGACTTGGACAGGAGGAACACGTACTCGTGAGCCCGTGTCGGTCGGTCCTGAACGCTCTCAGGCATACAGTGGGGCTTGGACCAGATGATGTCCGTCCGCAGATACCACCCGTCTGCTCTAAGGGCGAATGCCACCATCCAGGGGATCCCCACGAGGTCTTTGTCCTTGACCCCTGGGGTGGTCTGGCGTGCTTGGTTGTTCAGGCGGGCACCCCTCGTCTCTGGGGCTGGCACTTTGAAGGTGCCATCAATCGTCCCCGCAACCCGGTCCTGGTTCACAGGGGCATCCGGGAAGTACCCCCCGGACCCCGCGTAGCTGTCCCCCAGGTTCAGCCAAACGGTTCCGTCATCCCGAAGAACTCGGCGGACCCCCTGGAAGACCTCGACCATGTGACGGACGTAGGCTTCTGGGGTGGGCTCCAGACCAAGTTGACCCTCCCAACCGTCTGCCCAGATCGTGGGGTCCACTGGATAGGACCGAAGTCCCCAGTAGGGTGGGGAAGTCGCTACCATGTGGACGGACTTGTCAGGTAGAAGCAGAAGACCCCCCAGGCAGTCCAGTCCGTAGATGAGCCGGGCCTGGGTAACCTGGTCCCCGATGCCCGTGAGAAGGATGCGGTCTTCCATGCCTTACACCCAATCCTTGAACAGGTCCTCGACGCTGTCCTCAACTGCCGCAAGGGTGGTGAACGCCCGACAGAAGGTCGCCCGATGGTAGGGCGTCAGCCCCTTCTCTCGGATTGCCTTCTGATGGACAGGACTCCCATAGCCCTTGTTCTGCTCCCAGGCGTAGTCCTGGAACTGCGGAGCCAACTTACCCATGAAGGCATCCCGCCAGACCTTCGCCAGGATGGACGCTGCCCCGATAGCCCACACCTTGTCGTCGCCCTTGACGATGTACTCGGTGGGTACGGGGAAGTCCAAGCCCTTGATGGGGTTGCCGTCGATCTGCACGACGACTGGGCGGTTGACTAGAACCCCCTCCCCAGGGAGCGTAGGGGCCGTTCGGACCTCCCGGTTCTTCTTGATGATGGCACTCACGGCTGCGGCGAAGCAATGCTTCAGGGCTGCCGAGATCCCGTCCTTGTCGATGATGTCTGCGGGCACGGAGGCGATGGCGAACTGCACCTCGGGACACGTTCGGAGAGCGTCGGCCACTTGCTCCCGCTTGGAGGCCGTCAGCTTCTTGCTGTCCTTGACCCCTGAAACGGGGCTGGACCCCTCCTTCACCAGGACGGCACCTACGGTGACAGGTCCTGCCAGGCATCCCCGCCCCACCTCATCGGCTCCGATGATGTACCGCCCCATCTAGGGCAACTCCAGTTCGTCACAGGGCGGGTTCTCCTTGAACTGCCGGACAAGGATGGTCCCCCGACCATTCAACAGTGCCTTGGCTAACCTATGGCACCCGTCCATGATCCAACCTTCCTGGGACACGATGACCGGACAGGACAAGTCGGCGGTCAGGATACGTTGGACGTGCTTGACGATAGCCCTGACCGTCAAAGGGTCTTCCCACACCACATCATCGAGGTCCTTGAAGACATGCACCGGCCGTTCCTCCACCGGAAGATCCTTGGAGGCTTCGATGAGGTTGTGGACGAACCACCTGTAGGTGCCGTCGGAATAGACCTGACCTTCCCCTGGACGGATCATCGACCACCACCATAACCCTCGGTATCTGAGGTGTCCACTGCCCGAAGAACCGTTCTCGGTGGGGACTGGGGGTACTCCAACCCAGCCAGTCCTACCTCGATGAGATCGGAGACCAGGTACGTCAACCGGACACCCCGAGCACGAGCCATCAGGGTGAGCTTCCCGTGCAACGCCTTCGGGAGCCGGATGATGTACGGGTCAGGTGCCGTTTTCTTCATAGTGAGCCGGGCGGGAATTGAACCCGCAACCCGCGAGTTAAAAGCTCGCTGCTCTACCTAGTTGAGCTACCGGCCCATGACTGCCATGTGACCGGGGACGTTTCAATCGTACCACTGGACTACCTCCTGCCAGACAAAGCTGGCGTCTGCAAGTGCCCCTGGCCTGACTCGAACAGGCGACCTACAGGTTAGGAACCCGTTGCTCTATCCTCTGAGCTACAGGGGCGTTTTCAGGGACTGGTCCTCGGAAAGCTCCAGGGGCCTCCCCAGCTTGTCGATGATCTGCTGGAACGTCAGGTTGCACTCCTCATCCACCCAGTCCCCGACGAAGTACAGCTTCCGGGAACCCCGGAGCACGCCGAACAGGATGGGGTCACGAGCCCGTTGTGCTTCCGTCCGAGACTCCTGGGTCGTGGCCTTGTTCTTCGGGTCGAAGTGCAAGACCACGTAGTTGTCGAAGATGTGAGCCTCGTCGCACTGGACCTTCTTGTCGATGACCTCGGGCGGTATGGGGCGGACGAAGTTGCTCACCCAGTCCAGACAGAGTCCCCGCTCGCACTTGGCGGTGAACTCCAGTAGCTGGGCTTCGGTCAGCATCCGTTTCAGCCCCTTGACGTAGAGCATGTTCTCAAACTTCCGAACCCCCTTCTCCGCCTCCAGCCGCTTCAGCATGTCGTGCTGACTGCCTTGCTTGGCCCGAGTCAGCATGTCTTCCAGGGCCTGATCCCGTTCCTGCCACTCCTGAAGCTCCGATGCAGAGGTCTTGATGTGGACGAAGACCTCCTCCACGGATTCCCCCTTGGGATCCTTGGGCTTCCGCTGAAACCAGGACTTGAATCGGGTCCAGAGGCTTGGGGGCTGCTGCGGTGAGATGGCGAGAGTCTGGATAAGGTTGGGACCCAGCGAGAATCGAGGGGACCCAACCCACCCTGAATCCTCCTCAAATTCCGCCGACACATCTTCATCGGACCCGATGGTGTTACTGCCCCCCTTGGACCGGGTGTACTGAGTCCTGTTACGACGATGCTTGGGCAGCGTGTTGTCGACCTGGAACTGGTCGAAGATGAACAGCGAGTCCGAAGGGTTCAGCACGTCTAGTGTTCGCAGTGGCATGTTGTTCCTACCCCCTATCTTTCTTGCCGGTTCAAACGGCGCTCCGAGTGAAACACACCCCCGACAGCCGTCTGTTCCCGCAAGTCCTTGGCGATGGCTTCCAGTTCCTCGGGGGTCCACACCTCGGCGAAAATTGCCTGATAGGCGAGTCCGGCTTGGGTGACACCCTGCCCGTACCCAACCTGCCCCATAGCCAGACTCACCCTGAAGACCCCGGGCTTGTTGCAGTGCGGGCACCGGATGACAGACTGCAAGGGGTGGACCTCGGGGGAAACTTGGATTCCTGGGGGGTGAGTTCCTTTTGGCAAAAGACGCAGACGATCATGGCAGTACCCTCCGCAGGACTCTACCCTTGTGGCCCCTAGTTCCTTCTGGCGACCCTGGGAGGACTCGAACCTCCGACCCGGAGTTTAGAAGACTCCTGCTCTGTCCGCTGAGCTACAGGGTCCTTGACTACCCCCCACCCGCCTTGAAGTTGTAGACCGGCTTCAGGGTCGAGGTGACCTCCACCGTGTCCCCGAGGGACTCCAGGACATTCTTGGTCGGCTTGTACGCCATCGGGCTCTCATCCAGGGTGTCCTTGGACACGCAGGACGACCAGACCCCTGCCTTGGACATCGTGTCCCGGAACTCCTCCAGGCTGAGTTCCCGCTTCGCCTTGCCCCGAGCCATCCGACGACCCGACCCGTGCGGGGCGGAGTAGTTCCAGTCGGCGTTGCCCTTGCCCACCCCGAGAACCAGACCATCCCGCATGTTCCAGGGGATGACCACCCGCTCACCTTCCCGAGCCGAGATGGCACCCTTGCGGATGATGTCGTCGTCCCCGATGAAGTTGTGGACCGAGGTGATGACCTCACACTCATCCAAGGAAAGGGCGAAAAACCCAAGGAGTTCTGTGAGCATGACTAGCCGGTTCAGGGCGGCGACTTGTTGAGCAATCCGCATCTCCTGTAGATATCTCCGGGCGAAATCCCCGGACAGCCACGCCAGATCATCTTGTCGGCCACCTTGCTCCTTGGCAATCTTCTGGTGGCGCTGGCAAACTCGAAGCCCGAAGTTTCGGGATCCTGAATGTATGACCAGCCAAAGACCACCCTCAGCATCTTCATCCAATTCCCCAAAATGGTTTCCCGAGCCGAGGGAACCTATTGATTGCCAGACCTTGATCTGGTCACCCTGGGCTAGGGTGTCAATCCGGTTCACATCTGCCTGGAAGTCCTCCCAAGGTCTACGGGCGTCAACGTGCTTTTTATACAGGCGGGCTAGGTCCTTGTAGGGTGTATTCCGATTCTTGAACCCCGAAGGAACATGTAACCGGAAATGGGCATCGAAGTCTGCCAACCGGACTTTTTCCCGCAGCACCTCTGGAAGACGAGCAGCAACTACGCCGCAACCGATGTCCACACCTACCAGGGCGGGCACAATTTGGGGGTCATCCTTCTGGATAGGACATGTGAATCCGATCACACAACCTTTCCCTGCATGGTGATCCGGCATGATTCGGACTTGTGCCCCTGCAAATGGTGGCAGATCCAGAAGGGCATATATCTGGCGAAGTTCCTCTGAGTCAGGATAATCCCCGTATATGTGGGCGGTCGTTTTCCCCCCTTGGATGATGATGGGTTCAAACATGGCTGTCTCCCCGGTGTAGTCTCCAGACATGCAATCGGACCCCACGTTCCGGCCGGTTCAAGGTCCGGGCGGCTTCTGCTGCTGTATGTGTGCAGGCAATGACATCTTCATCCGGGGTCCATCGCGAACGAAGAGGGATACGAGCCATGCCTGTGGGGCGCTTCCATCACACCCTCACAACCCCGCCCGTGGGGGTTACCTGGAAGCTGTGCTGCTTCCCCTTGTCGAGGAACGTCTTGGCTGCCTGGGCGATGACGCTACCCACCAGCAGATGGAAGGGAAGGTTCTCCCCGTTCTCGCAGGTCGCCCCGTTGCCCGACTCCGCGTCCGGCTTAAACAGGTCTGTCCAGAGCACCTGGGCGAACGACCCGTCCGCTGACATCGCCCCATGCAGGAGGGGGATGTTGTTGGCCCGGCAGAACCGCATCATGCAGTCCCTGGCAGCCAGGTTGTCCGTACAGTCGATGACCAGCCTAGAACCCCCCAGAAGCTGCTTAGCGTTATCGTCCGTCAGTCGGTGGGGGATAGCCTCCACCTTGACCCCCCAGAGCCCCTGGAGAGCCTGCTGCATCGCCTGAGCCTTGTTCCTACGCAGGGTCATGTTGCTGTGGAACTGAGCCAGGGTGTTTTTCTGCTCCACGACATCGAAGTCGATGATCTTCAGCCCCTTGACGTTCCGCAGTGCCTGCACTGCATGGGAGCCCAAGGCTCCAAGTCCAACGATGACGATCATTACCACTCCCGTTCACGCCCAGTCCCGTTGCAAGAGGCGCACAGGGGGCTCCCGTTGTGGTCATAGTAGCCGGAACCGTTGCAAGCAGAGCAACGCACGAGCTTCTTGCCATGCTGTTGCCAATAACGCCTCGTCCGTTGCTCCTTCCGTTCCTGATAGCTCATGGGACATGCCCTCCTGTCCCTACTACGGACGGGGGGTCAGGATTGAGCCCCCTCAAGGCGTTCCCTGGCTTCCTTGAGGAACCCGCCGATATCCCTCTTGTGCATTGCCATGAAGGCCGAGGACAGGTTGTACAACTCGGGGTCTTTCCCGGCCAACAGGAGGAAGCGCCGAACGTGGTCCCTGGAGAACAGGGCCTTTTCGGTGTCGCTGTGGGCGTCCACGTAGTTGAGGAATTCTCGGTCGTCCATCATCGGGTCCTCTTCCCCACCCGCACCGACACGGGGATCTTGCCCAGCGTGGCGATCAGGGCTTCGTTGGCGAACCGCTCCTGGTAGCTGATGCCCTGGCTGACCTTCTGGTAGTGCGGGCTGTCCAGCCACTCGGCGTAGGAGGTCTCCCCACGAGCGGAATTACAGCGACGGCAGCACGCCACAAGGTTCTCCGGGGTCGAAGGTCCCCCGGACTCCCAGGTGATGAGGTGGTCCACCGTGAGGGGCACATCGTCGGCACCGCAGTACCGGCACTTGTAGCCGTCCCGGCGGTACACCTGCCAGGAGAAGACCTGGGAGACGTTCCGCTCCGTCTTGCGGAGCATCGCCTTGCCGATCTGCTTGGTCTGTGGGTCCTTGACCAGGCACTCGACCTCCACGAGGTCCGTTTGCCGGAGGAACGTCTCCCACTCGTCCGGGGTCAGGGTGACCACCTTGGAGGGTCGGGTTGCATCCTCCCCGGGAAGCATGACCAGGTACGACTGGTCCTTGTCCGCGTAGAGGGCTCCGGCGATCTGGATCTCGGTCCCCAGCCGCTTGATGTCGATGTCCTTGAGGCTCATGTGCTTGCTACCTCCCGAAAGGCGTCTTGGGCCGCAGGCTAAGCCTACAGAAGGGAACATCCTCCCGAGCCGGGAAACGGTCCACGACAAAGTCCTGGAGGTTCACGTTCGGGTCGGCGTCGATGCCGGGGATGCCCTGCTGGATGGACTCGGTCGCGATCCGGCGGACATCGGCGTCCGAGAGGTCGTAGGGCACTGGGTCAGGGATGAACTTACCCTCGTCATCCAGGTGACCGAGATCCCCCTGCTGCCCGTTGTAGGTGATGTTCAGCTTTGCCATCTGGGCTCCGCCGTTCAGGATCAGGTCTGCCTCGTTCATGTCTGTCTCCTTGCCTTGAGTTGATCAGTCCAGCCCTACTACGGGCGGGGGGTTCCAGGTTGAGCCCGACTTCGGGCTCGAAGTTCCTCGATGCCTTCAATGTTGATGGTCAGGGGGATTTTCGTGGTCCACCGATAGTCCCAGTCGATGTACAGGGGATTGCGGACCACGCAGGTGACATCGGTGAACGTGACCACGGGCCAGAGCAAGGACTTGCCCAGTGCCCGTTCGATAGCCTCGAACGTGGTCACGTCCGTATGGCTGGGGAAGGCTGGGCCGTCCCAAGGGTGGGTGTGAGCCACGCCCCCCAGACGCTCACGATTCTCCCAGATCACCTCCCAGAGGTCCCGAGAGTCGGGGATACTTCCTCCCGTGCACCCCTTGGGGTCATGGAAGCAGATCGTGTTGCCGTTCGTGTCGAAGACCAGTGCGACTTCCATCATTCGGTCACCATGAGTAGTTGCTTTGCGTCATAGAGTGCGGATTTGACCTCCAACGGGAGGATATCCGAGTTCCGTGAAGTTGCCTGGACCAGCCGATTCAGGGCTTCCCGCAACCGTTGACGTTCCACGTCAACGCCAGTCACCAGATTCAACTCATCTATGCTCAGCTTGCCCACGAGGGACTTGCAGGTTTCAGTGTCAAGGTGCATGGGTCAATCCTCGTCGTAGCCGCCGTAGTCCCGGTCCCCCGGAACATGCCTCCAAATCACTAGCTTATGCAGGTCCATCGCCTCGCCAATTACTCCAGGCAGGCTCTCCAGCGTGAACCAGGTGTCGCCCTTGATACCCCTGTGGTTGTCCAGGCACACCCCGGCGTCGATCACACGGAGGGTCGCCTTGTGGACCACGCACTCCAGCCGCCGCTCTCGGAAGCGGTACTGAACCCGGACCTCATCCTTCCGATGAGTCGGGATCACGTCCAGGAGTTCCGCCCCGGAGACTCGGAGAGCTGCCTTGGCCGCAGCGTTGAAGTCCTGGGTTGCCAGGGCTCGCCGCCCCTCTGCCGTGCCCGTCTGTTGCATCAGCCGACGAATCCGCTCCGCCTCTGCCAACTTGGCTTCCTCTTCCTTGCGGAGTCGTTCCAGTTCGGCAGCACGGGATTCCGCCGCCGCCCTCTGGTACGAGATCCACCGGAACGCCAAGTCCAGAGCAGGGGTCACCCCCTTGATGTTGGACACGGAGTCCTTGCGGTCCTGGTAGGCTGCCAGGACTTCGATCTCGGGTCCCTCGGGGAACTCCAACCGGAGGAAGACCAGTTTCCCTGTCCGGTCTCGGACAACGGCTGCCTTCTGGAAACGGTCAAGACCCAGGTCCACGCAGTAGACCTCTTCCGTCTGGTCGATGAGCCTCGCAGGGTCGGGGTCCACTCTGGCAGCGTCCGGGATGAAGCGGTCACCCACCAGGAAGCCCCTGAGCACCGGATGCCCGTCCTCATAGGCGAGGTCCCGGTCTGCCTGCCCTCTGAAGGTGCAGTCTCGTCCCGTGGTGGTGTTGAACGTGTACCACCCATGCTCCTTGGGCGTCCGTCCTTGGATGGTCCAGGAACGCTGGGCGGAATGGACTTGGCGACCTCCCATCCAGGGAAGGACCTTGTCCCCGCCCGATCCGATGAAGTCCTGCCAGCCCATCCATCACCTCTCCGGGTGTGCCTCCAAAAAGGCTTCCCCCTTCTGGGTCAACGGTGCCTTGCAAGCCGGGCACTGACTGTTGAAGACAGCCGTGATCGCCGGAGCCGTGGCGGCCTTGCAAGTCGAGCAGAGCGTTGCGGCCGTGTCCAGTCCAGCCCGCCTATCCCGCTCGGCGGCCTTGATGGCGGCTTCCCGGCGGCGACGATTCCCTTTGGACATCTCAACCTCTGAACTTGCCCCGGTGTTGTACGGTCACCGGGGCAGCCACGGGCCGTACCCCACTTGTCGGGTGTTTCACTCCCCCACTCCACTTGCGGTTTCATCGCGGGGGCACCCGTCAAGCACCTCTACTACGCCTGGGGTTCGGATTTTGAGCCCCGGATGGCTTGGACCTCGATGGTCCCCTTTCCGGTGATCCGGGCCGCCCGGGCGAGACGATCCACCTGAGTGTTCAAGTACGCCTGGGTGTCTACCAGACCCCGATGCCCCTTGACCCAGGAGACCACCAGCCTGATGCGTTTTTCGTTGGCGTGTTCCAGGGTTCGGGTTACGAGGTCCAGAGCTTCCGGCTTCTCCGGGACACAAGGGGACCG
>Ga0172370_10004489_pt1 | contig 18658 bp, 22 predicted proteins | sample LakKiv5m_FD_114538 | JGI IMG/M metagenome (GOLD analysis project Ga0172370, IMG submission 114538) | Freshwater microbial communities from Kabuno Bay, South-Kivu, Congo - kab_022012_11.5m | ecosystem: Environmental > Aquatic > Freshwater > Lake | place: Democratic Republic of the Congo...
CACTTTGAACTGGGGACTGATTTCAGGGGGGCTTGTTGATGAGATTTATACATTTATCGGGAATATCATAATCGGCGGTAAATCTGCCCCGACCCTGGCGGATGGCGAAGGATTTGTGTCTGATTTCTGCAAATTGAGTCTTTTATCATGCGAGACATTAGAAGAGGGTGTTCTCCTTAAATGGAAAGTCAGGCAGTAATCTTTAATACCATTTACGCCAATTGTAAATATTATGGTTAAACTTGATCAAATCAATATTTCTAATGATGGCCTGACAAAATTTTTCAGTCCGATAGAGGCAGCAATACTTAGGGCACTATGGGCTGAAGGGGAAATGACCACTTCAGAACTCACCGGAAAGACAAATATTCCTTTGACAAGTGTTGCAGGCACTCTCGACAGGCTCGTCAAAGCCGGCTATACGACGAGGCGGACTGAGAAAGTCAATGGCAGGGTGAGGTATATCTACGAACCGGTTTTTTCAGAGGAAGAAGCGGCAAATGAAATTACAACAAAAATATTGGACAGCCTGGTAGAAACTTTCGGACCTCTTGCGGTTGAGAATTTTTCAAAATACAGTGATAAAAGATGAATGTATTACTGGGTGAATTGCACTGCTATGGCCAGTGTTTAAGGTCATGGGCGCCCTTTGTGGCCATATTTGTTATTTTGTCGATAGCCCTGATTACAATAAGCCTGATGCTTTCAAATCCAAGGAAGAAGTTCAGGATATTTCTCTTTGCCCAATCAGCGGGTATTTTTGCGGTCGCTTTGACATATTACATTATGGATTGTAGTGAGATGCTTTCCATATATCTTTATTCGGTTTATCTATTAATCTCAACCCTGATGATCTTCGGTACACTACGGTATTATGATCGTATCATGATAAGAAAACTTGGAGCTAAACCAGCCGATAGCTTTCTAAACTGGACACAGGAATTCGTTGAAATGCTAACATCGGCAAAATTATATTATTTTGATTCTGCAATTCCAAGAGCATTTGCATCCGGAAGATCGATCTTTATATCCATAGGGCTTCTTGAAATGTTGGATGATGACGAGTTAAAAGCCGTATTGGCGCATGAGGCATGGCATATAAAACATAATTCCGGGATGCCATTCATGAAGCAACTCGCATTGATGGCATTTTCTTTATCAGGTGATCCTGAACTGGAATGCATGGCGGATCGTTTTGCGGCACAAATAGCCGGGAGTGAGGCGCTTTCATCCGCAAGAGATAAGGTTGACAAAGTATTTATTTGAGAAAATGGAAGGAATATAAAATATGTGGCTTAAATTAAGATTATATCTAGTAATGTCGTTAATGTTTGCCATAATCGTTGGACTTGTGGCGATCGTTGCAGGTAATGCAGGAATAACCAGTTTCTGGTTTTATGGCTTTCTTGCCACGGCCATGATGCTCATCCAGTACATGATAGGACCAAAAATGGTTGAATGGCAGATGAGTATACATTATGTGAGCGAACAGGAATATCCTGCATTGCATAGAATGGTTTCAGAACTTGCACGGGATGCAGGAATTCCAAAACCAAGGATCGGCATTGCCAGGATGCCCATGCCCAATGCATTTGCTTTCGGGCGCTGGGCAAAGGATGGCCGGATTTGTGTGACTGAAGGGATAATGAACCTTCTTAATGAAAAAGAATTGAGGGCAGTCCTTGGTCATGAAATGTCCCATCTTAAAAATAAGGATGTTGCAGTCATTACGATGATAAGCGTAATTCCCATGATCTGCTGGTACCTTGCGTATAGCCAGTTATTGTCTGGCAACAGGGAACGCGGGAATGGTATTCTTATCGGGATCGTGGCAATTATTGTTTATTTAATAACGAATCTTCTTGTACTGTATGTATCAAGGATAAGGGAGTATTATGCAGATGAAGGAGCAGTCAAACTTGGCAACTCACCGCATCATCTTGCATCGGCTCTTTATAAACTTGTTTATGGCAGCGCAAGGGTCTCAAAGGATGCCCTGAAACCTGTCGAAGGAATGAAAGCATTTTTTGCTAATGATCCTTCAAGCGCCGGCAGTGATATAAAGGAATTATCCCAGATCGACCCTGATGGGAGCGGAACTATCGACGTCAACGAACTTATGGCTCTTCGTACCAGGCAGATAAAAGTAAAGACCAGCGATAAAATATTGGAGATGCTAAGCACCCATCCGAATATGCTGAAGCGAATACAGCGGCTTTCCTCACTTCAGGGGATATCCGCATATTAATTTTTTCGTGGCTCTAATTTTTTTTGAACGAAAAGGTTATAAGAAATGTGATTGATTGAGGAGAAATCATTCACTTATTAAACAGTGATTCTAAAGCATTGTAGATATTTGTGATGAGCCGCAAGGCTGTTCCGGATTATCCGGGACATGTATCGTGCATTATGAAATGCATAACCCCAACGATTGTTGGAAAAGGAGGACTATAGGTTGCTAAATGAATTACAGGGTAGAAAAGGTGACTTAAAAAATAAGTCGGAAGAGTATAAAGACAAAAGAAATGAATTCAATCTTGAAGCCAGTAAATGTGCCACAAAAAGGAACGATTTAAATAAACGCACAAAAGAACTTATTGATGAGGCACAACAACTCAAGAAATTGCGTGATGAGAATAATGAGCAGGTGGCTCTATCTAAACTCAAGCGCGATGAATTAAATGATCAGGCTAATAAGATCTATGCTGAAATAGATAAGATCCGAAAAGGTCTTAATCTCGGCGATGGTCCATCACTTAAGGATTTAAAAAAGCAGATCGATGGTCTGGAATTCAGGCAACAGACTGAGGTAATGACACCCTCAAAGGAACGGGAACTTGTTGATAGCATAACCAAACTTTCTGATGAACTGAAGAAAAAGAAATCGCAGCTTGAAGGCAACACTGAATTAAAGACTTTCCTCGAACAGGCGCAGGCTCTGCGTGATGAAGCATTGTTGCATCATAACAAAGTCAAGGAATTTGCTGACGCAGCACAACAATACCATGACAAGATGATCGCGATATTCAAGGATGCGGATATCATAAGAGCAGAATCTGATACTGCACATAAGGAATTCGTTAAAGCCCAAGAAGCAGCAGATGAGCAGCACAGGCAATTCATCCAGACGCAGAAAGAGATTCGCGAGATAAATAAAGTTCTAATTGGATTAAAGAGAAAATCAAAGGAAAGTAAGGACGAATCCATAAGAGAGCAGTCCAAGAAGGAAGCTGAAGAGGTTTATGCCCAGTTCAAGCTTGGTGAGAAACTGACCACAGAGGATTTGATGTTACTGCAGAGATCGGGACTTCTTTAATCCCACCTCTTTTATTTCATTTTAATGGAATCATCTATAAAGTGTTATGTCTTAAGTTGGAATGCAGCGAACAGGCTTGGCAGAGCGTTAGCTCGTAAAGTCGTCAAGTCAGGTTATGACCCGGATATCATTCTGGGAATAGCAAGGGGTGGGCTTATCCCGGCGCGCATGGTTTGTGATTTTCTTTTGAAAAATGACCTGATCTCCGTAACTACCCAGCATTGGGGCATCGCCACAAATCTGGGAAACGCGAGAATAAAATTCTCACTTCCCCAGGAAGCTGATATTTCAGGAAAAAGAGTCCTTGTTGTGGACGATGTTGCAGATACCGGGGACAGCATTTCGATAATTATGGATTATCTGAAAGAACACAGCCCAATTGATATCAGGACTGCAGTTCTTCACTTTAAAACCTGTTCTACGATAAAACCGGATTACTGGGGTGAAAAAATCGAAGATTGGAACTGGGTAATATATCCATGGGAATTTTATGAAAATTTGACTGGATTTGTGCAAAAGTTACTGGATAATCCGATGACTGATGAAGAATTACGCACGAGTCTTTTAGGTAGTTTTAATATTGTGATTTCACAAAAAGAAATCCGGAAGATCCTGAATGACCTTCATAAACTGGGTAAACTCAGGAAGATCAAAAAGAACACAAAAACATTATGGGAAAAAGTTAAATCTTGAACCTGTGGGAAAATGAATATCAGGATTCATGTTCTTGTTTCAGGGAAAGTGCAGGGTGTGTTCTTCAGGTCAAGCACAAAGGAGAAGGCAGAGGAACTGGGCATTTCAGGCTGGGTTCGAAATCTATCTGACGGGCGCGTAGAAGCCGTGTTCGAAGGAGAAAAGGAGAAGGTTGATAAGATGGTGGAGTGGTGCAGGAAAGGGCCTGAATTTGCAAAAGTGACGGACGTAGACGTTTTTACAGAAGAATACCAAGGGGAATTCAACGGATTTTTGCTGCGTCGGTAAAGATAAACAGTATAATCTAAAAAGTACCATATTTTTTGAATAAAAAAAAGAAGGGCTTATAGCCCTTTAGCATTTATTTATTCAGTAACAATCACTTTTGGTGACTTGCTTCTTATTTTCATACCCATGCTGCTCTTCGCTTTTACGCCTTTGATTTTATCATAAGCAAGTTGGGCAGCCTTCTTTCCAGCAAGGAGCATTCCACCGAAAATCGGGCCCATGCGCGGTGCGCCGTATGTTGAAGTTGCAGACATTCCTGCAACGATCAGGCCTGGATATATCTCATGTGTAAGCTCAACTGTCTGTTTCTCTGCTTCATCCACCCAGAGGGAACCGCAGCCTTTTGGCACTGGTATTCCCGGCCTTTGTTCGCTTAATCTCTTGACAAGCAATGAATCATGCCCTGTGGCATCAATCACAACTTTTGACCTGATAGCGATCGGATCCATACATGTCATAAATGATGGCATCTGTTTTGCAGGGAACCACTGGATAACTACGCCATCAACGTGGTCTTCCTTAAGAATAAGATCATCAACATTTGTGGAGTTAAGCAATTTTACACCGGCATCGCATGCGCTTGAAAGCATCTTTGAAACCATATCAAAGGAATCACAAACATATAGCCCATTACCTGCATCTTTCAGGTTCACGCCACATTCTTCAAGTATCTTATTTGCAGGCGCTCCCACAGTGTTCTTTGGCATTAGATAGCCTCCCTGCCACATTCCGCCGCCGGCATAGAGATTTCGCTCTATCATTACGGTCTTAAGACCTTTTTGGGCACAATATTTTGCCGCAGTGGCGCCGCATGGTCCTGAGCCAACAACAATAACATCGCTGTCAAGAATATTTTCTGTAAAATCATTCAGGAATTCATTAACAATCGTTTTAGTAACATGTATTTCGCTGATATTTGTCATATAATCACCTTACTGTAATAGGGTATTTGAAAACTATAAACTTTTCTTATTTTGTAAGTTCTTTCAAGCGCTTTATGCTTGCCATCATTGCCTGTGATTCTTTTTTCTTTTGTGCTTCAAGATGTTCAATGATTGATTCTATGTTTGTCTCAAGCTTGTAGATTTTATATGGTCTGCCTTTTCCTGGTTTTTTCTCCTCTCTTTCCCCTATCCAGCCCAGTTCCTCCAGTTCGCGCATTGCGATACTGACTTCAGGTTGTCTCAGGTCGGAGCCCATTTCAAGATCTCTTGAGGTTACATCCTTAACATTTTTCAAATATGTAAGTACCTTTGCAACATTTCTTTTTAATCCTAATTCGATGAGCGTATCCGCGAATTCCTCATCAGCTTTATCAAGAACATTAACTGAAAGACTTTTCATAACATTTCACCAAGGCTTTAAATGAAGTCATTAAATATAAATCTTGCGTTTTAATAAAATAAATATAAGAAATGTCTTTATAATCAAGATTATAAATAAACCAATAATCCTGACCATCCAAACGCATATATCTATGAGTTTCCCTATTTGACAGGGATTTACATGGATCTAGTAATTTATTTCAACGGGAAATTTGTACCAAAACAAGAGGCAAGAACCTCCGTATATGACCATGGTTTCTTATATGGAGATGGTGTTTTTGAAGGCATCAGGGCATACAATGGACGTGTTTTCAGGCTGGATGAACATCTTGAACGGTTGTATGATTCAGCTAAAGCGATAGATCTCAAGATACCCCTTTCAAAAGAAGAAATGAAAAACGCAATTCTTGAAACCTTGAAGAGAAATAACCTGAAGGACGCTTATATCCGTCCCATCGTTTCAAGGGGAGATGGCGACCTTGGTCTTGACCCCAGGAAATGTGCTAAGCCTAACATTTTTATAATAACACAGGAATGGGGCGCAATGTATGGCGACCTTTATGAAAAAGGGCTTACCGCTGTTACAGTTGGCGTGCGGAGAAATGCGCCTGAAGCAATGCCGCCCAATATAAAATCATTAAATTACCTGAATAACATCCTTGCAAAGATAGAGGCAAATGCAAAAGGCGGGGATGAGGCGATTATGTTCGATGTTCAAGGTAATGTTTCTGAAGGTTCCGGCGATAACATCTTTGTGATCAAGAACGGCCGGATAATCACCCCCCCGACCCTGAACAACCTTCGTGGAATAACAAGGGCAGCAGCGATAGAACTGGCAAGAAAAAAGGGAATAGAAGTTGTTGAAACAAATATGGGTCTATTCGATATGTATACTGCAGATGAGGTATTTGTTACAGGGACAGCGGCTGAGATCGCCCCCATCACAAAGATTGATGGGCGATGGATCGCAGATGGAAAACCCGGAAAGATCACAAAAATGCTCATGTCTGCTTTTAAGGATTTGACCAAAACAGATGGCACTCCCATTGTTTAAATTATAAAAGAGGGTAAAATATGACTGAGCCAGAAGCACCAAAAGATACTGAAATAAATGTAAAATTAAAAGCAAAAATGGCATCTGCCGATGACCTGAATTATACAATTCAGGTATATCCATCGAATTTAGATTGGGCTTATTTTGAACAGGATTCCGAATATAAGCTGCATGGATATAGATTCAAAGCTGAATCCATAAGGCAGATAGTACGCAATGTATTGTTCAAATTTAAGGAGATCATGATTGGTTCAATTAAGGTGGGTTCAAAAGACTATCTTTTTGAAGTCCAGGTGCCCAAAAGGATCGATACCGAGAAACTAAAACTGATGTTTACCCAGATAACCGGCGAAATAAACCACGAGATCCAGAAAAGCAGGACTGAACTCGCATCATTCAAGCAATTCCTGGATGAAAGCGAATTTTAATCAGAACTCAATTTAAACGATAATGGGCATGCATTGCATGCCCTTTTTTTAATTTTACTATAATTCCCTTACTATGTGAATATTTGAGAAAGGGATATAGTGTTTCTTTCCTGCATGTTCACCCTCAAGTGGGAAAAATACGAGATATTGTTCACTATGTTTTATTTCAATTACATTTGAGCTCGTTATCCACTGTTCAAATGTAGTTTTCCCATCGCCATCTATGTACCTTTTTGATTCTATTATATACTTTCTTTCAGCCATTTTTTTTCCTCCGTTAATTACAATTCAGATATTATTCTATTTCAATGTTACTGAAGCTGTTGGCTGTGGGACAAAATTAACCAGGGTACAGGTAATCAAATTATTCCAGACACCCGTTTAGGGCTTTGCTAATACGAACTAAAAAAACAAGAATTATTTTTGAGAGATAGTGAGATAGAAGGTCAGAAAAGAATAAGTAGTTTCATAGCGATATTGCAAAACCCACAATAGTCCCGTAGGGTAGTGGTCAATCCTTCTGGCCTTTGGAGCCGGAGACGACGGTTCGAATCCGCCCGGGACTATATCTGATTATGCAATTTCCCTTGACGTGTCCATAATAATTCCTCCCTCTATCTTGAATTTCAGGACAGTACCATGAATGGGACGGTCCCTTGCTTTAGGAATGGTCAGTTCGGTAATGGTCTTATCGGTTTTTTTCATGATTGATATGTCAAAGACCGCATCGCAAATATTAATAATTTCATTCTCGATAAGAGACCTTTCTTCTCCTTTAAGCCCGTAGAGGAAACCAAGACCTTGCGTTCTCTTGGTAGTGTCATAGATGACATCTATTAATTCCCTCAATTTATTCCTTTTTACCTCCAGAAACTGGAAGAAAGTTATCGTATCAACGATCAGGTTAATCTCTTTAGCATCGATCAATTTCAATTCCTTGACCAGGAAATCAAGTATCACATAATCCTTGATCACTTCACCAACCACTAATTTACTGCTTTTTTCATAATACTTCTCATGTACATTTATGAATTTAATCTTAGATTCATCATACCCAAATTGTTTTAGATTAGTTATTATATATTCCATTTTGCGTTCAGTGTTAACATAATAACTGGGTCTTTGCTGGATAAATTGGTATAAGAAAATCTCAGCCATAGTTGTGGAGTCTGCCATAAGATAAACAAGCGTACCAGGATAAAGACCTCCCTCAAGCTCATTATCAAGAGTTGGAAGCCCTGTAGATAATAATTTTTCAGTCATATAAGCCCGCTATTTTATCATAAGTTCAATACCTTTTGATGTGATATCAAACCTGATAGGATCAAGCGATATCTTAGTATTTCTTATCTTTAATATCTCTAAAAGGCGTTCTCTTGCTCCGGTAAATGGATTATCTTTGATCAATGCCCTGAGAACGCCATAAACTGAATATGAAGCTATGTTTTCAGTACGGCTGTCAGCAGATAGATCCATTATAATGATGGCTGTTATATTTCGTTTGGTCAATCCAACCATCAAAGAATCAAATTGCCCCCTGAATTCATTCGGAGACATATTAAGAGTGAAAACTCCCAGGTTATCAATTACAATGCATTCAATTTCAACAGGTATCCTTTCTAATAATCCAAGAATATTAGTCTGAAGTTTATCGATTCCTTCCATACCAAGATCTTTTAACTCCTTTGTATAAATTGTACGTTCCTCGTAAACTTTATCAATAAGCAATGTGCCATTTTTATAAAATTTTTCAAGTGGTTTCCCGACGGATTCCGACTGCATTATGATATCTTCAGGCAATTCCTCGGTCGCAATGATCATGGATTTCTTGCCTTCTAAACATGCCTGTTGAATGAAACTTATGCCAAGAATGGTTTTGCCTGATCCTGTAGTACCTAATATCAACAGAGACCGTCCCTTAGGATATCCCCCCTCAATGATTTCATCAAGACCTGTTACACCAGTATGTACTCGGTTCATGTTTTCATCAACCACTCAGACATAATTTTATCCGACATAAGCCATCCCCCCCCGCAATAGTTTCATTAACATATATACTAACGTTCTTATATATGCGTATTCCAATCCTTGAAAAAATAGCTTTTGTTATCATGCATAGGGCTGGGTTTATTTTACCATATTCTCCCCATGGGCATTTATTATTTATTAAAACACATCCCTTTTCATTCGCTGATTCCACAGAAAAACCTCCTCCAAGTTTGTTCATTACATTGCAGGATACAATCGCGGTTTGAGTGATTTCTTTTGGAATATCATGAATATATTTTATCCATATTACATCTTCCACCTGTTTACTCATCTGGCTTATTACTTCATTCTTTCTTGCCGGTTCAATACTCTGGAGGAGAATAGGGAGTATATTTATTATTATTGTCCTGAAATCATTTTGTGCTTCTATTTGTTCTTTGTTTTTGACTAGCTGGTCATAATAATTTTTTATTCGAAGCAATGATCTGACACGTGTGCTAAGCTCTATGCCGTTAATGGGTTTAGTGAGGAAATCATCCGCTCCAACCTCTATTGCTTTTATCTTATCTTCGACATCTGACAATGCCGTAACCATAACCACGGGTATGAATCGAGTTGATTCATCATGTTTTATTTTCTCGCATACTTCATATCCGCTCATTTCCGGCATCATTATATCAAGCAAGACAACATCTGGTTTTTCTCTAGATATTTCTTCAAGCGCTTCTTTCCCGCTGTAAGCAGATACTACATCATAATCTGTTTCAAGATAACCCAGTATGAGCTCAATATTTGTCGGTTCATCATCCACAACCAGTATCCGGGCTCTTTCTTCCTTATCTATCATTGTACACTATTCTTTTATATATTTCTCCATCCCCTTGAACATTAAAGTTCATCGCCCTAAAAATATCAAGGATCAGTTCCATATTAACTGGAATATCTTCAACAACCAGCACTTTAGTCACAAGATCACATCGCTCTTTTTATTAACTATAGGTATTTGAAATATAAATGTACTTCCTTCACCATATTTACTCTGTGCCCAGATCTTTCCCCCATGCAATTCCACCAATTTCTTTGAAATCGAAAGTCCAAGACCAGTTCCCTGATATTTCCTGGAAATTCCTGAATCAAGCTGCTGGAATACCTGGAATAGTTTCTCGATGTTTTCCTCTTTTATCCCTATTCCATTGTCTGAAATGGAGAATTGAGCCATATTTCCTGTTTTTTCTGCAGTTATTTTTATAATTCCACCCTCTGTTTTACTGAATTTTACCGCATTGTCAAGAAGAAGCTGCAGGATTAGTGATAATTTTTCCTTGTCTGCCTCTATGAATTCCAATTGAGGGTCGATATCTTTGCTGATCGTTATCTTTTTCTCTTGCGCTCTTGCACTTATGAGCTCTATATTTGTATCTATTGCAGTATTCACCGGTATTTTGCCTATTACTAATTCCAGTTTTCCTGCATCGATTATGATTATATCAAGAATTCCATTTACAAGAGTAAGAAGATGCTGACCGCTACTTAAAATATAATCTATGTATTTTTCCTGTTTTTCATTAAGTTCACCAATTGTCTTTTGTTTGAGGAGGTCTGAAAATCCGATAATGGAATTCAATGGAGTCCGGAGTTCATGACTCATTGTGTTTATAAAATGGTTTTTCATAATATCTATCGATTTAAGATCTTCATATGCCTTATGAAGGGCTATATTCTGCTTCAATATGGTAGCAGAGGCATCCTTAACTATCCAGATCAGGGAAAAATACAACACACCCAATCCCAAAAAAATTATGATCGCAACTGTAAGCTGCATATTATATATATCGTGATCAATAGCATCTAATACCTGGTAAAGTTCAACTACCCCCTGGACTTGATCTGAATTGTTCTTTATAGGAACATAGATTTCCATTAGGCTTGAAAAATTCTGCCTCTCATAAATATTTTCTTCTTTTTTAAGATTTCGGTTCATTTCAACTTCAATAACCCCATTTAAAGAATTCCTCAATTCTAGATTATCATAGAAAGTCTGGCCGATCAAACCCTCTGCATCGGAATAAATTATTGTTCCATTAGTATTGAATATTTTTATTCTTATTATCTCATCGGTTTTCAATGATTCATAAAATGTTTCGAAATATTTCTTTCCTTCTTTTGAGTCGTTTATATCGTAGTTGATATTATCATTTATCTGGTCTGTTAAATGATGTGTCCGGGCATTAATTTCTACAATAGAAGCGGTGGTGTACTTTGTTCGTTCCATAACCATATTTTCGATCTGATAGGAAATCACCAGGTTTAATACAACTCCAAGAAGAACAATTATGACGATACTGTATACAGAAAATTTTCTTATTAAATTATTTTTTTCTTCAATCATAAAATCCGATCATTCTACTGTAAGAAATGGCTATTCTCAGTCAGAGCATCGTAATGAATAATTAGTATTTTTGGTTTATTAATGCTTTGCAATGATGTTTTCAATCTCCCCTTGATCCAAAAAGCAATTCACTCTCCAATCTTCTTACCTGCCATTAATGGTAACTTAAAAGTAAAAGTAGTCCCTTCCCCGTATTTACTTTCTGCCCGGATACTGCCCCCGTGCAGTTCCACAAGTTCTTTTGAAATAGCAAGACCAAGACCTGTACCCCCATATTTCCTATATGTTGCTGATTCGATTTGCTGGAATTTATTGAAGAGTTTGCCCATATCTTCCTTTTTTATACCAATACCTGTGTCTGATACTGATATCTGGACCATTTCATCATATTTCTTAGTAGTTATTGTTATTGCCCCCTCATTTTGTTTACTGAATTTTACAGCGTTGCTAAGCAGGTTGAACATTATCTGTTTTAATTTTTGCTTGTCAGCTTCCAGGAATTCCAATTCAGGGTCAAATTCTTTTATGAGATTAATATTATGTTTCATCGCAGTAGTCCTTACCATTTCCAGGGTATCATTTATCGTAGATGGCAGAGATATTTTTTCAATATTCATCTCTATCTTACCGGACTCTATCTTGCTCAGGTCGAGAATATCATTTATAAGTGATAAAAGATGTTTGCTGCTAGTCAGGACATTATCAATATAACGTTCCTGTTTTGCATTCAATTCTCCGATCATCTTTTTTTTCAACAGGTCGGAAAAACCAATGATAGAATTCAGAGGTGTGCGAAGTTCATGGCTCATTGTTGACAGGAATTCTGATTTGACCTTGTTTGCATTCTCAGCCTCTTCCTTGGCATCTTTAAGCGATTCTTCAGCTATTAGCAATTTATCATATGGCAATTCGATATATGAATGATGGAGAGCAAGATATACATAATAAAAACCCGCACATTTTAGTAAAATTCCGGATGTTTCAAATGTATATGTTATGACGTCACCTATACCCATTAAGATAAAACCATAAACAAGGAATATCAAATTTTCTTCTTCTGATTGTTTGAATCTCTTTGAATAAATGTAACTTGCATAGAAGATTATTAAAATTCCCAATAGTAAGAGAGAGATCCTCAAAGTCGATGGTTCTCCATCAGGAGAATACATCCTGGGATAATTTGTAACAATGTATCCAAGATAATATAATGAAGTTAAAGGGAGTATGGAAATTATTATTGCGGAAATAAATAATATATATTTGTTGAGTAATTGAAGGGTATCTTTGTAAAGATATGCACTGATAAGAAATAGGGGGGCAGTAATTACCTGTATCACTTCTTTAAATATAGTTGCCTTCTGGGAAGTGTTTTGAGTAATGAAATCCGGCATGAACGGATATGAGAGCACATGGAATAATTCAAAAACCCCGATTATCAGGAAAGTAGCTCCCATGAAAAGTGTATGGTCATCCTTACACCTGCCATATGCAAACCATGTCAGTGTAAAAATGGAGAATGATGCGAAAATAATAAAATATTCATTGATAATAATAAATGAATTATCCAGAAAAGCTGATCGTTCTATAAAATAACCAGCAATAAAAATGGCAATCATTATCGCCAGCAATTTAAGTGTGTATTTTATACTATTTCGCATATGGCTTCCTCTGATTTGATGTTTTTTGGGATATGAAATATGATATATGGGATAGAGACTATATTGAAGATGTTTGAATGCACAATATCATAAGAACACGTGTGAAAAAGGTGTCACAATTTGTCAAGGCAAATCTATGTTAATATTTATAATATGCCGTGCCAATTAAGTTTGTAATAGAAAAGGGGAATCTTAAAACTGGCTAATTTAAAACAAACGAATTATCATAATAACAATATAGAGGGCGTTCTTAAATCTTTAGGTACTTCAGCCGGAGGTATTACAGAGGAGGAGGCAGGAACGCGTTTAAATACATATGGCTTAAATGAAATTGTCGAGGGGAAAAAAAGATCCCGCCTTGAGATGCTTATCTCACAATTTGCAAGTTTTTTAATAATTATCCTTATTGCAGCGGCAGCAGTATCCGCTTTGCTTGGTGAGACTGCTGATTCGATCATAATTTTACTTATAGTTATTTTATCAGGCATTCTGGGTTTTTTCCAGGATTACAGGGCGCAAAAAGCAATCGATGCTCTCAAACAAATGGCAGCCCCCACGGCAAGAGTGGTGAGAAATGGCAGCAATTCATTGATAAAGGCATCAAGGATCGTGCCAGGTGATATTATCCTTCTCCAGACAGGCGATGGAATACCTGCCGATTCCCGCCTCATCGAATCCATCAATCTGCAAATTGATGAAGCCTCACTAACGGGAGAATCCACTCCTGTTCCGAAAATAACAGATACAGTAGCAAAAGAAGAATTAGTTGCAGATAGAAAAAACATGGTATATATGGGCACATCTGTTTCATATGGGCGGGGAAAAGCCGTTGTCACTGCTACGGGAATGGAAACTGAACTTGGCAGTATCGCTGGTATGCTCGGAAAGATCGAGAGTGAAAAAACCCCATTGCAGCTTAGCTTAGACAGGCTCGGTGTATGGATAGGAATAATCACCCTTATCATTGTCACAATAGTTGCGATCATGGGAGTCCTTTGTGGATTTGATGTTATTGAGATGTTCATATGGGGTGTTGCGCTTGCTGTGGCGGCCATTCCTGAAGCACTTCCTGCTGTTGTGACCGTATGTCTTGCACTTGGCGTAAGACGAATGGTCAAACGCCATGCGCTTGTCAGGAAACTGCCTTCGGTAGAAACATTAGGAGCCACAACCTTCATTTGTTCTGATAAAACAGGAACGCTGACACGTGATGAAATGACGGTCAGGAATATCTATGTTGATGGAAGAATGCTTGAAGTCACAGGCGCAGGCTATGAGCCAGTTGGAGATTTCAGGAATGACGACAGGAAGATCAAGCCAGAAGAAAACACAACACTTAGGAATTTACTTATCATAAGCTCGCTGTGCAACGATTCTGAGCTGGTGAATGAAAATTCAACATGGCTCATAAAAGGCGATCCCACAGAAGGAGCGCTCAATGTCCTTGCTGCAAAGGGTGGAATTCGAAAACAGGAAATGGAGAACAGATACAGGCGCACTGATGAGATCCCGTTTTCTTCAGAGAGAAAAATGATGACTACAATTTATTCAACGCCTGATGGAGTATTTGCATATTCCAAAGGCGCGCCTGAAGTTATTTTAAATTCATGCACTCATATTTTTCGGGAAGGCTCTGTCATTGAATTCGATGGCGATGAAAAAGAACATATTCTCGAAGTTGTAGAGACCATGGCATCCAGAGCCCAACGTGTCCTGGCTTTTTCACAAAAACAATTTAAAGCCACCCATTCGGTCAATGATGCCGAGAAAGAGATGGTTTTTGTGGGACTTGTCGGGATGATCGATCCGCCCAGGGAGAAAGTAAAAACGGCGATCGCAACATGCAAGAGAGCTGGAATAAAGACCGTAATGATAACAGGCGATCACCAATTAACAGGATGCGCAATTGCAGAAGAATTAGGATTGTTCGGCAAAGGAGAAATTGCGCTAACAGGTGCGAACCTGGATTCCATGGATGATAAGGAACTTGCGCGAATCGTCGAAAATGTTTCAGTATATGCAAGGGTATCACCGGCGCATAAAATGCGAATAATCGATGCTCTCAAAATGAAAGGACATGTTGTTGCAATGACCGGGGATGGTGTTAATGATGCGCCGGCATTAAAAGCTGCAGATATTGGCATAGCCATGGGTATCACAGGAACGGCAGTCAGCAAGGAAGCCTCAGATATGATTCTGACCGATGATAATTTCGCATCGATAGTGTCTGCTATCGAAGAAGGAAGGAACATTTTCAAGAATATAAAAAATTTTGTCCTTTATGGGCTTGGATGCCACATCGGGGAAGTGCTTATCGTTGTAATTGCAATGCTTGCATGGCAGGAACTTCCTCTTATTGCGATCCAGATACTCTGGATAAACCTGATAACCGATGGGCTTCCTCCTATGGCGCTCTCGGTTGAACCCCCCGATAAGGCTTTGATGATGCAGCCACCCAGGAGAAGAGACGAAGGGATAATCACTAAAAGAGTACTCTTCTACGGCTTAGCGGTAGGCGCTCTTATAGCCCTGCAGGCGCTTTTATTATTCAGGTGGTCGCTTGATGATTCAGGTATCGTAAAAGCAAGAACGATGGTTTTTACAATAATAGTCATATCCATGATGTTCAATGCTTTCAACTGGCGCTCTGAGAGGCTTTCGCTTCTGGAGATCGGGATTTTTTCAAACAGAACTATTTTATATGCTGTGGGAAGCACTATCTTGCTGCAGCTTCTTGTAATTTACACACCGATGCTTAATGGTCCTTTTGATACGCTGCCTCTGAGCCTGGCGGATTGGGCGATCATCATGCTTCTTGCGTCAACGACGCTTATATTTGTTGAAGTTGCTAAGTTCGTGGAATCGAAGTGGTTCTTCAGGGAATAGGATTTTATATCTTAGAATATGCTTTTTGTCGATGATCCCCTTTCTCAGCTCTACACGCTCTTTGTCTTAAGGAACGCCCCCAATTTCTTATCCACATTACCGATATGTTGTATTAACCAATCAACAACAACTTTGTTAGTACGTGTAATCAGGGTAAGATTTGCTCCCTGTGTTTCAAACTGGTTTTTAAGTACCAGGAAATCAGCAATAAAAGCCTTATGTTTAGCTTTGTGATCGGAAATATCCGGGTAGCCGTATTTGGACATGAAATCTTCTTCAGTACCGAAATGTACTACTACATAATCCTGCAAAAACTTCAGTGTCTCCTTCACTTCTTCTTTGGCTCTGCCTTTACCGCAAGATTCAAATAACAAATTAACTCTGCTTATTAATTCTTTGTGTTGGCTATCAATCTTATCTATACCTGTTGATAAATCATTTCTCCATTCTATTGCCATGTTGTGTACCTCACTGAAATTAAATGACTTATTTTGTTTATATAATCAATTGTGAAAAAGATGTGAAAAGGTAGACACAGATTACAATTCCTTGATCTCAAACTCACAAAAGTCATACCCTGTCCCCCAACATTTTGTTTCTTTTACAGAATATCTCTTTTGGCAAACCGTATCCAGAACGCCTGCAATTATTCCAGCATCACTTGGACAGAGAGGTTTTCCCATGTTAGGCATATTTCCACATTGATAACAATTTGTTACCTTGATTTTATTTTCTGAAACTAATTCAACAGTTCCAAGCTTGAGTTTATCCCACAAAACGGCCAATTCTTTTAATACATCTTTTAGTGTATTGGCTTTTATCTGTTTTGATATTACATTTACCCCTATTTTGTAACCAGCATCATAGAAGGGCTTATCCATATCTATTCCCGTGTCGAGAATAGTGGATTTCAGCATGCGCAAAAATGCACTGTCAGCATGGCCACCGGAAACTGATCTTGCGCTTAAAGCTTCCTGAATTTCTTTTGAGATCTGCTCTGTCAATTTATTATCTTTAAGAGATTCAACTGAAAGAATATTGGGATTTACCTCATAAAATTTCATCGCAATACCATGTTCTTCATGTTCAATCCTTGATATTTTCACGATTCCGGCATCCAGAAGTAATTTCATGTGATGGGAGATAGTGGGTTTGCTTAAATTCAACATCCCGGCAAGCTGGGAATTTGTCAATTCTTTATCGGAAAGCAACTCCAATATATTCTGTCTCGTTTTGTCTGAAAATAATTTTGCAGTCTCTTCATCAGGTTTCAGAATATAAGCCATATTGTACTCGTAGTATCGTAAGATTTATATGGTATTAGTTATACTTGAAGCTTACTGTTAGATTTAAATCTAACAATGGAGAAATTATGGACTTGATAAGCGAGAACAAGATCGGAATTGTTAAAGGAACGGTCATAGAAGACGCTGCCGAGAATAGCTTCAAAGGCGAGACCAACGAGGTCGGGCTATATCTTGCAATGGCAAAACAGGCCCAGCGTGAAGGTTACCCTGAGATTGGAGAAGTACTGGAAAAAATAGCTTTTGAAGAAGCCTGGCATGCAGCAGGCTATGCCGAACTTACAGGGAAAATTTTCATCAGTACAAAGGAAAACCTCCAGAGAATGCTAACGGGTGAAGAGGGTGCTAATAAATTCAAGCGTGAGTCAGCACTAAAATCAAAAGAAGCAGGAATTGATGAAGCACATGACTTTTTTGATGTTTCGGCGCGAGATGAAGCTCGACATGCAAGAGCTCTAAAAGGCATGCTTGACAGGTATTTTAATTGAATACATATAAATATATTATAAATTATGAGGAATTTATGGCAAAAGACATGTTAGAAAAAGGAGCTATTGCTCAAAGAGACGGAAAAACATTCGCTGTTGCTCCACATATACCTGGTGGAATAATAGATGTGGCAGGACTTAGAAAAATCGCAGATATAGCAGAAAAGTATAATGCCCAGGCATTGAAATTAACTTCTGCCCAGAGGATAGCCATTGTAGGAATAAAAGAGGAAGAACTGGATAACCTATGGGATGACCTTCAAATGAAACCTGCTCATGCATTAGGACTATGTGTACGCAGTGTCAAGATCTGCCCCGGTACTACTTTCTGTAAAAAAGGCCAGCAGGATGCCGTTGGAATAGGCTTGAAACTGGATGAAAAAAATTATGGCCTGGAATTACCCTCAAAATTAAAAATTGGAGTTTCAGGATGTCTTAATTCTTGTGCAGAACATATTATTAAGGACATAGGAATCGTAGGCACCTCTAAAGGCTGGAATATCACGGTAGGCGGCAGCGCGGGATTAAAACCTAGGTTGGGTGTAACACTTAGTGAAAACCTATCAGATGAAGAAGCGCTTGATACGGTGGAAAGGGTAATAGAATACTATAAAAGACATTCCAAGAAAAAGAGGCTTGGCGAATTCATTGATGAGATCGGATTTGAGAAATTCAAAGCAGAAATTAAATGAGGTAATTTTAATATGAAGCTCTCCGGGGAGTGTAATCAATTTTGCTGAAACTTCTATGATGTAGTAGAAATATTATAGGAGTCGAGAGAAATGGCAGAATTATTTACACAAGAACAAGCAAGGGCATGGCTTAGGAAAAACAATTTAA
>Ga0172370_10004492_pt1 | contig 18647 bp, 16 predicted proteins | sample LakKiv5m_FD_114538 | JGI IMG/M metagenome (GOLD analysis project Ga0172370, IMG submission 114538) | Freshwater microbial communities from Kabuno Bay, South-Kivu, Congo - kab_022012_11.5m | ecosystem: Environmental > Aquatic > Freshwater > Lake | place: Democratic Republic of the Congo...
GTTCCTGTTGAAACCCCCCTTATCCAGGGCCGGGGTTATGAATGTTGGGTTGGAGATGCGGGCTACAATAATGACGAAACGATAGTGTTTCAGGGGAAATTAAATGCAGGTAATTATACTACGGGTTCGGGTAACTTTTATCCTCTTGAATACACTTCGGGACATGGATTGAATTTGATCTGTAATCCCTATCCATCAGCATTGAAGGCAAATATTCACACCTGGACAAAAACCAACATAGCGAATTCGGTTTGGACATGGAATCCTTATGCTGGAAATTATGTTTTCTGGAATGGAACAAACGGATCATTGTTCGATGGAGTAATTCCATCCATGCAGGCTTTTTTCGTGTTGGCAACCGGAGCCGGCCCATCATTAACCATTCCTCAAAGTAATCGTATCCACAGCAGCGAGCCTTATTATAAAGATTCGGATTTGCCTTTGAATACCATTCGCTTCCGCGTAACAGGTAATGGTTATAATGATGCCGTATTTGTTAATTTTAATGACCTGGCAACTGAAGACTATGATGTAAATTATGATGTAGAGAAAATCTTTGGACTGGATGAAGCGCCTCAGATTTATTCTGAGATTGCCGATGAACTGCTTTCCATTAATACCTTACCCGGCATCGGCGAAAACAGGACCGTGGATATTGGATTTGAGTGCGCCGTTCCGGCTAATTTTACAATAGAGGCAAGCGGAATGGATGGATTTGATGAAAATATAGACTTTTACATGGAGAACATGAAAGAAGAAATTATCCTGAATTTAAAGGAGAACCCCCTTTATACTTTCGCCGGAGAGTTGGGTGACGATCCCGGACGCTTCCTGCTTCATTTTAACAACAATATGTCATTTCCTGAAAATCCAGCCGGGATAGCCGGTATCAAAGCATACTCGTATCACAAAAGTGTTTATGTAACTTGCGGAAGTTCAATGAATGGAATTGTAATTATTTATGATCTACTTGGGAAAGAACTTGTAAGGGAAAATTTAAATGGTGAAACTGTAAAGAAAATCAATTTCAGTCATTACACAGGCTTTACGATAGTTGCAGTTGCTTGTGACCAGGGCAGCCTGACTCAAAAAATATATATTCATTAATTTATAAGTCTGGCAGAAAAGAACAATCAGACGGAACTCATTTATTAATCGGGATAAATGGAAACAAATAGAAATGGCTTTTCGCCATATTAATAATTTATGGAGTAAAAAGGGCTGCCGTTGATATACCGCAAGAAAACCGGTATGCGGATTATTGAGAATTGAATATGGCGGCATGACTTATAATAATTTTATAAACAATTTTAATTTTTTATCTTTATTAAATTTATAAAATTATTAATTTAGCCTCCCTTTTTAAAATCTCTGAATTGAGATTTAACTTTGACTTAATGAAAAGTTACGATAACAGTAGTTCTTTTGCAACTAATATAAACTTTAAGGTATAATTAAAAAATTACAATCATGAAAAAATTATTATTCATTTTATTATTCGCAATTGGTGCGAGTTATTGGGGATGGGGACAAACTTATCACAATCTTTCATCTGGTGCCTTTACCCAGAATTGGGCGAATACCGGAATGATCACCCTTTCTGATAATTGGACAGGTGTTGCAAGTATAATCGGATATCGTGGAGATGATATTACAGCTTCCACTGGTGTCGATCCTCAGACACTGTTAGGTGAGGGTACGATTACAATTGACGTTAATGCAAATCAACTGGCTCCTAACACATATACAACTGGTGGCTTGACCGAATTTGAAATATCTGATCCGGTGGTAGCTTTTCAGGGTTCTGGAACAGCTGATGCGCCAAACCTTATCATTTATCTGAATTCAACAGGAGTAACCAACATCCAGGTTCAATATAATCTCAGAGACATAGATGGATCCGCAGATAATGCAATACAACAAGTTGCTTTGCAATACAGAGTAGGAACCATAGGTAATTTCACAAATATACCTGCAGGATATGTTGCTGATGCAAGCACAGGGCCGAGCCTGGCAACTCTGGTAACACCTGTCAATGTGACTCTTCCAGTTGGGGCAGAAAATCAAAGCCAGTTACAATTAAGAATTATGACCACTAACGCAGTTGGCACCGATGAATGGATAGGAATGGATGATATAAATATTTCTGGAACAGTTAGTTCTTCCTCGGCAACCCAACTTGCAATTACTTCTATTAATGGAGGTATTTCTCCTTCAACAAATACAACCTTTAATGTAACTGTTCAGTCACAGGATGCTACTAATGCCCCGGCAAATGTCACCGCCAATACAGATTTCTTACTCAGTCTTGCAACTGGTTCAGGTTCTCTCGGAGGAACTTTAACCGGTACAATTCTCGCTGGTACAAATACAGCCATAGTTACCGGTGTTACCTATAATACTGCTGAATCTGGTGTAAGCATTACAGCCACTGTTACCGCCGGCGATCCACTTACACCCGGTACAAGTTCTTTGTTTACGGTTTTACAGGCGGCTGATCACCTTGCTTTTGTGAATGTTCCACCCTACGGATTAATCAATACTAACCTTGTTCCCTTTACTGTTGAAGCTCGCCGGCCGGATAATTCAGTGGATGCTAATTATACAGGTAATGTGACTGTTTCTAAAGCTTCAGGTGCAGGAAACCTTTCAGGAACTACAATTAAGCCTGCTGTGAGCGGTATTGCGACCTTTAACGATTTGAAGTTTGATGCCGCAGATACTTACACATTAAATGCCGCATCCGGTACTTTAACAAGCGCAACTTCTGGAAATATTACCATTTTAGGCGCGATTACTGCCTATCGCACAAAGGCCGGTGGCACCTGGAACGTATGGAGCACGTGGGAAGCCTATGCAGGATCTGTATGGTTTGATGCTTTTGATTACCCGGCCAGTTCTTCAGCAGATGTTACGATCAGAACCGGACATACAGTTTTTGTGACCGACAACAACGGCAAATTCAATGATCTAACAGTTGAAATTGGCGGCAAGGTTTGGGTAGGAACAACAACCTCAAGATTTTTATATGCCTATGGAGATATTACCTGCGATGGTACTATCGGTGATGCCGGAGGTACAGACGGATTAGGCTTTGACATTGAAGGAGCAAGTTGTATGATTAGCGGAAGCGGATTGTTTATAATCAGCAGAATGGCTAAATACACTACAGCAAGCACTACTACTGATCTTACCTTTGATATCGATGCCAGTCTGATGTACGCTCATGCTTCTAATTCAGCTTTGTACAATTTTAATTCGGGATCAACTGTTTTTAACATCACAATAGAAGCAGATAAATCATTGACGGTTCCCAATGCCAATATCGATTTAGCCGGATGCACCTTAACAATTAAAAACAATGCATCCTTATTGGAAAAAACAATTAGTGGCATGACTGGAACTAATGTAATATTAGAACGCTCCTTCTCCGGCAACGATCCCGACTATCACCTGTTTTCATCCCCAGTCGTTACCACCACTGCCGAACCTTTCGTCGGCATGTACCTGATGAGTTTCGATCCGCTGCCTTCGGTGCCTTACGGAGTTGGAAATGATTATGGTTATACGGATATCGTTGATCCTTTAACCGTGTTAAATGTAATGGAAGGTTATGCATTATATTCAGATTTGGCTGCCAATACCGTTAGTTTTACAGGCAGTTTAAATTTAGGCAATCAATCACATTCCTTTAACCTGAACGGAAACAACCCTTACGGCTGGAACCTGCTCGGAAATCCATACCCTTCGTCCATTGACTGGGATCTGGTTACGATTCCGCCAGAAATGAATGCAGAGGTTCATTACATTGATGCAGCTACCGGAGCCGATATTGAATATATTGCTGGAGGTGGCGGCGGCGCCGGAAGCGGAAGATACACTCCGCCAATGCAGGGTTTCTTTGTCAGCGCACTGAGTGCCGGTACGTTACAATTGACCAATGCCTGCAGAACACATACCGATGCTGATACCTACAATAAATCTGAAATCAATGACCTTCTTGTTCTTCAGGTGGCCGGAAACGGATTTACCAACGAAACCAGGATATATTTCAATGAGGAAGCTACAAACGAACATGACCGTTTATTTGATGCATACAAGATCGTTACTTCGTCAAATCCATTACTGCCGCAGATTTATTCGATCACTCCGACCGATGTCAAACTCGGCATCAACGGATTACCGGAAGTCAGTCTTATACCGGTTGGAATGATTGCCGGAAGTCCGGGTGAATACACCATCAGCGCTATCGAAACCAGCGAGTTCGAAAATGTGGTTCTTGAAGATTTGGTGGAAGGAACTAAAACCAATTTATTAACCGGTTCTTATACCTTTACTACCGGAATAAATGAGCCTGAAAATCGCTTCATCGTTCATTTTACACCCATGGCTGTACCGGAGAATGTTGCTGAATTGATCAACGTTTGGTCATCCGGCAATGAAATCAAGGTAAATGCACCAGCTGGCACAAACGGGCTCATCCATGTTTACAACGTAATGGGTCAGGAAATCGCAACTTCGGCTATCTCTGGAAACACAACCTCGATACCTGTAAACAACAATGCCTGTTATGTCGTTAAAGTAATGGCTGAAAATTCGGTTGTCACAAGAAAAGTATTTGTAAAATAGAATCCTTCACCCTATCCCCCTCCTTTTGGAGGGGGCAGGGGGAGGAAAAATTATTTTAAAAACAATAAAATCTACAGATATGAAAAAAGCACTGAAAATATTATTGATCGCAGGGATATTCATAGTACTGCCTTTGGCAATGTCGGCTCAGGTACCACCTCATCCGAATGGGGGCGGAGGACCGGGTGGCGGAAATATCCCGGTAGGCGGTGGCGCTCCGATTGACGGAGGTGCTGTAACACTAATTGTGATGGGAATGTTTTATGGGATAAAAAAATCCCATCCCTGGATTAAAAAATCTTAATGCCTTACAATAGGATTTACCGGTGTATTGAAATAATCCCAACGCCTTAAAAGCATTGGGGTTTTTCATTTCATGTGCAATTAATAATCTACTTGTAATACTAACAGGGATTAATTTGTTAACAATTATAAATTTTTCAACAATGGTTAACATTAAAAATTGTCTTTCGTAATTAATTTGATATAAATTTTATTACATATATTTGCTGTTGAAAAAATGCAATGTGAGCATTATTTTACTTTGAATTTTAGGTTTATATTTACATCTATTAATAAATATTAGGAGGTGTTATGAAAATTATTTGTACTACAACTAAGTTGATTTCCCTAATTGCTTTGTTCTTTTTTTTCTCCAATTCTATTTTTGCATATCCATGGGGACATAGATATGTAACAGAACAAGCAAATCAGAACATTACTGTTGATATTAATACTTCATTTACAGTTTCCGTAGAGTGGGGTGAAGGCGATTGGGATGCCACCGAGGGCTCAATGTTTGGCTACGGCCTGACTGTTGATGGAAGTGGTTGGATTTGGGTTGATTTACCTTGGTTTCAGGATGGTGAAGGGAGCAACAAAAGGTGTAAAACTTCAATTTCTATTTCTATACCCGGTAAATACTATTATGCTTACAGGATGAAGAAAGCTTCTAACGGAGGTACCTCCTATTCTTTTGGAACTGATTCTTGGTCGGAGAATTCAGGTACATTAAATGCATATGCTACATTAATTGTTGGTAAAGTAAGTGCGATGGATGGAGACTGGTCATCTTCAAGTACCTGGGAAGGCGGATCTGTTCCAAGTTCAGCAAGTAATGTCGCAATTTTACATAATGTTTATATTTCAACTAATGAAACCGCAGCGACATTAATTATTTATTCCGGGATTAGCCTTTCTATTAATCCCACAAAATCATTGACTGTTTCCGGTACATTTACTAACAATGCCGGTATTTCAGGCCTTGTTATTGAATCCGATGCCACCGGTACCGGCTCCTTGATTGAATATAACGGTGTTTCGGCAACAGTGGAACGCTATCTTACTGACGACAGATGGCATTATGTTTCTGCCCCGGTGGATAATCCTACCGCCGGTGTGTTTATGGGTATGTATCTGAAGTATTGGGATGAACCAACCAGTGTGTGGACTTATATAACCAACCCAGATTACATTTTGGCCACTGATATGATGGGTTATGCTCTTTGGACATACAATACAGCCACTGCTACCTTTACCGGAAATCTCAATACAGGGTCCAAATCGTTGAATGTTACAAACACCGACGGTGGTCCATGGCAAAACGACGGATTTAACTTTGCGGGTAATCCTTATCCTTCAGCTATCAATTGGAACGTGGATGATGGAAGCGGATGGGCAAGAACCAATATAGATGCTGCGATTTATATTTGGAATCACGCTTTTGGAAATTATGGTGTTTATACGAAAGATGCTGGTACCGGTACTAATGATGTTGATAGTATCATTCCTCCACACCAGGGTTTCTTCATTCACTGTGACTCGGCCGCCGGAACCGCAACATTAAATGTTAATAATGGGGCAAGAGTTCATAATACTAAAGAAATATATAAGTCGGAACCAACTTTACAAAACATACTCAAATTAATTATTTCGGGAAATAATTATTCGGACGAAATCATCCTGAATAAACTTGCCGATGCAACAGTTAATTTCGATGTACAATTCGATGCGCTTAAGCTAAGAGGCTACGAATCAGCTCCCCAACTTTATTCTGTTAGCAAAGACAGCAAAGACCTTTCCATCAACTCCTTCCCCGAAACAGAAGAATATAACGTAATTCCTATCGGACTTGAGGTTGGAGCTTTGAATTCTTACACTCTTTCCATAAGTAAATTAGCCGAGTTTGGCTCATCCGGAAATCTTTATATGGAAGATAAAAAGGAAGGAATATTCCTTAAAATAGAGAATGACAGCTTTACCTATTCGTTCACGGCTGATCCATCGGATGACCCGATGCGCTTCCTGCTCCACCTGAACGGCGAAATGGGAATTGAAACATTCGATACGGAAAATCCAGACCTGAGAATTTATGCCTTCGAAAATGATGTTTACATTAACAGTAATTCAAACATCCATGGAACGATTACGGTTTACGATCTGTTGGGCAAAATTGTCGTTCAATCGGGAATGGATGGAGAAACCATAAAGAAAATAGATATGGGAAATCATAAAGGTTTCATGCTCGTGACCATGTTCGATGAAGGCCGGTATGTAAATAAGAAAGTTTTTATCCGTTAATTTAAAGACTTGTGATATGAAAAGAAAAACTGTGATATTTTTACCCGTTCTCTTATTCCTGTTCTTTATGATAACGAATGTTTTTGCGGATGCACCGCCTGATCCGGGAGGAGGGCCGGGAGGCGGAGCAGGACCAGTAGGAGGCGGAGCTCCTGTTGGCGGCGGTTCATTTATAATGGCTGCCATGGGCTTTATCTATGGAATGCAAAAAATGATTTCCTTAATAAGAAATCACTTCCGGAAATAAGTGATTTTTATGACACTGTAAATTTAACCCGGCAGGACATATCCTGCCGGGTTTTTAATTCTGGGCAAAAGCCATTGAAGCCACACTGACTTTTGTTCCGGGAACCTGCTGAATTGTTTGAATACACGCTTCCATAGTCGCACCGGTAGTGATTACATCATCCACAAGCAAAATATGCTGACCGGTTAATTTTTCGGGATTTTTAAGCAGAAATATCTCACTTACATTTTCCCACCTTTTATAGCGGCTTTTCTTCGTCTGTGTTTCGGTTGCAACAGACCTAACTATTGATGTTGTATCCAGTTCTTTTTTCATGGAATTTGACAATCCCTTAGCAAATACTTCCGATTGATTGAATCCTCTTTTTTTTATTTTTCTTTCATGAAGTGGTACGGGTATGATCAGGTCAATGATATCAAATCCATAGGATCCGGCTAAATCCAGTCCGAAAAGCTCACCGAGAAATATTCCGATTTCCTGATGGCCCTTGTATTTGAACTGATGTATCAAATGCTGAACTTTGCCACCCTTTTTATAGAAATACAATGAAGCGGCCGATTCAATGTTCACTCGTCCCCAGAACACCCTGCTCACAGCATTGTCCTTATCCTTATGAAAATTGGTTTTTGGTAAATGAATAAGACATGAAGTACAAATGATCCTTTCGCCTGTAAATAAATTATTGCCGCAGGCATAGCAGGTTTTTGGGAAAAACAATGATATGAAATCGTTAAACAGGTTCATATTTCTTAAAAAATAAAAAATATACCGAATCGGAATAGGTTTGCAAATTTTATGTTGCTGTTCCACTTTGTATAACTCATTCAACGTACCGAAGTTTCGGAACCAAGAATGACTAAATCTCAGCCTTACAACATCATCGTACTTTTGGCATTGCAAAGTTCTGTACTGTCCTTTTATTCTCCTTCATCAGTATCTTCAATGCTAAATTCTACATTACTTTGAATTACTACTTCATCAAGAATTTTGTTCAGATAACCCTGTTTCACCGCATCATTAAATCTGTTGTTGAGCGTTGGAATATTTATCACTTCCTCAATACAATCCATATACTTGTCAACGATGGCTTTAATTGAATAGGTTTTATGAGCGTTGTCCCTGATTTTTTTCAAGAGTACTTGTGTTGGCTCTGTTGATTTAATTACAAAAGTGATTGGATACTTTTGAATTTTGTCAATGTCGAGAAAGTACTTTTTGAAATCCAATGTTTCTGTTACCTGAAAAAATCTGCCAAGAGGTTTCATAACAAAGTCAATACCACCATCATTGGCGTTCGTTCTTCCAGTCTTGTATAGTTTCAAATTTTCTGAGTTGAGTTTGTCCATATCAAATCCCCAGATAATTTGTTGGTCATGATAGTAATATTTGAGTATGGAATAACTGACGATTTCAAAAAGTCTTGCATCAATATTTGGCGCAAGTAAGCCAATTATAAAATTTTCAATTTTTATTGGAGTGGTTTTGCCAACCTTTTGCAACTCCTCACAAGATTTAACGAATCGTTGAAAAGCATCTTGTTTCGTCTTGGAATATTCGTCTATGATTTCAATTACAGCCTTTGCAATATTGAATTTGGTTTTGCCTATTTTTATTTTCAAAAGGTTCTCATTTAACCAATAACGATTAGTTTCGTGGTTACGAAGAATTGGAATAAACTCTGAACGTGGGAAATACTTTTGAAACTCCGAGTTCATTCTATTATTCAAAGCGTGATTTTGAAGTTTACTGCCGAATGGCAGTTCTCTTTGTCTTGAAAAAAGCTGGCTGAATACGGCGCCTTTATCGCTTGAATAATTTCCTTTTTGATCATAACCTTTGGCGATGTAATCTTCAATTATGACATAGACTGCAAATAGGTTGGCGAAACTTGAACGAGATTTTGAACCTTTGTTCGCTGATCGGGTTTTTTCGTTTATATATTGAATAAGTTGGCTTTGGTCGAAAACATCATCAGCCTTTTTGCCAAAATGTTTTTCTAAAACCGATTTAATATTAGCTGTGAAGGTATTTTCCATCTGGTTCATCAAATAATTTTAAAGTGTATGCGGTTGACAGCTTTTCAGTTTCAAATGTTCGGATTTCCTTTTTTAGTTTTTCACCTTTGAATTCGCTGGCTAATTGTAATCTTCGCAAACCGATTTTTACATACTCTTCTTGTAATTCAATACCAATGAAATTTCTGCCAAGTTCTTTTGCCACAAAACAAGTTGTAAAGGTTCCGGAAAACGGGTCCATAACTAAATCTCCTTCATTGGAACTTGCTTTGATTATTCGTTCAAGTAATGCAATTGGTTTCTGTGTAGGATGGTTCTCGTATTCATTCATACGATAACGAACCCTGGCAAACTCCCACACATTACCGGGAACTTTTTCAGGATTATAAACCGTGGGAACAGCTTTGCGATAGTCGATGAGTTTTCGTTTTGCTCCTGTTTTCGCCTCTATTAAAATGTCGTCTGTATTGAAGGTATAACTGTTTTTGTCCTTTACACAGAACAAAATAGGTTCATACATTGATCCATAATATTTTTTTGCCTGTACCCCTGAACTGTCATAATACCATACAATTCGGGAGAGAATGTCTAATTTTTTACGAAGATAAATGTCAAAAAACGGTATAAACTGAGTCGCTGTCATTACATAGAAACTACCGTTTGGTTTAAGTTTTTGAATACATAAGTCAAGCCATTCATAACACCAATCTAAATATGCTTCGTCCGTTTTCCATTTTTCAACATGCCCATTGAAGTTTTTACCAATGTTGTAAGGTGGGTCGGCAAATATTAAATCCACAGAGTTGTTGCGTAGCGTTTTCAATGCTTCCAAAGCGTCTCCATGAATTATTTTATGTTGTTCGCTACCTAATATTTCCATTTTCAAATTCAAATAAAAGTTGTTTCAAATGTACTCAAAAAACTTGTCGTCGGTTTACAAGTTGGTCAGTTATTTTTCACAATAATTCGAGTACATCATAATCCATTATATTGGATAACAACTTTTTGCTGGTACGCAAACAGGCAATAGGCACAAGTCTTATAAGAATTAATCGGTTTCAGATTCAGGTTCAGATTTTCTTCTTCGCGCGTCGGAATTATTCCCTGCTAATTCGTGCCAGGTTATCTCACTTTCCTTTGCTGCAACCAGGTTTCCCGGTACGAACTTAGCTTTGGGATCAAACTGTTTAAAATTCTTCACGACAAACTCATAAGCATTGTCGAAGCAGAGCCGGTCAACCAGGTTTTCGACCGTGTACTTTCCAAACAGGAATTTTTCCTTTTCCCCGTCTGTTTTGATGATCGTGATCAGGTCGGTTCGGAATAATTCAAGATCAAGATCGGTGGAATAATTATTCATCGGATCAATATAGCCATCGAAATCGGTTCCCAGGCTAAAAAGACTGATCACTTTTTCTTTGTCTTTCAAACCGATTTCCTGAGATTCAATAACCACATTCATCATGGCTTTAAAGTTTTGCCAGAAATAAAATATATGACGGTCATTGTTGTCTTTTTCACTTAAAGGGATTCCCAATACGCGCTGGTCAAAATTAATTCCGATGAGTCCTCCTGTTTTAAATACCGTAATAATATCTTCATCACAAATATTGATATTCCAGGCATTGAAGCGATGGCCAAAGCGTTCGAAGGTAAAATCATCCGTTTCCTTATCCATGTCATTGATCTGATCATCCAGATTCATCCTTCCCGAATAAGCAACATGACTTGCAATGACAGGAATAACATCTCCCCTTTTCTTTAGTGGATTAATAATTTCATTGTAATACTCTTTTCGAGCTTTGGCACTCATGTGTTTTACATCTATCAAAATTCTCCTGTCAAATTTTTCAGGAGAATATTTCAGATTTGCATCGAGGCTGAGCAACAGCCGGAGAATTTCCCTGCCGTTGGCTGTAAATCCCGTATTCATTCCTTCGGATTGATCGAGGATACCTCTTGCCTGTTCGGGAATGCTGTGTGCATGGCCGCACAGGTAATTATAAAAATGATGGGAAAAAGTAATAAAAAATACCGGTTCTTTCCACCTTTTGACTTCCATAACATTCTGGCTGACCGTGAAAATATCCCGGTCCGAATTAAATACATTTGTTCCTTCTACGGTCATTACGAAGGCGTGCTTACCTTCTTTGATAATGGATTCAACCTCTTTACCATTTTTTGCAATAACATAAGTCCCTGATGCCTTCAGATCATCCTGATGCTTGTTTGACACAGCCTTCCTGCTTACAAATAACCGCTTTTGAAAGGGTATGTATAGTTCGGTTTCAGAAAGGATGTTGCTGCGCCTGGCAAGATATTTTTTCTCGCTGTTCAGCTCTTTGAAGTAATTGTAATTATCGCTCTGGAAAAAATTAATTTTCGTCAGGGGTAATTTCATGTAAATGGATTCAAATAAATCCCTGATTGCAAAAATCTCCTTTTTGTCATTTCCTATGATTCCACTAAGAATGGCCTTCCATTTATATTTGTGATAATCTATAAGCCAGGTTGTAAACGATTTGTTTGAACCTTTTACCCATCCTTTTTCGAGAGGATAAAGTGATGCAAAAGAAAGCTTCAGGTTTCCATTTATAATCTTGGCAAGGTCATTTTGCGAATATGAGGCCGCCCGCCCACCCTGATCAGCTTTTTTGAAATTAGGCAATATGATCCACCAGGGATGGTACTTGCTATCAGCAATTTCCGTATTTGGATCGTGCAGCCAGTTGAACGATCGCATGTGCGGATGACAGTGAAGGTCAGCAAATTTAGATGCCATAAGTTTATTTTTTAGTTTTGAAAAGCTTGTACTGACCTATAAACAAAAAGGATCAGCATTTTGTTGAAAAGTCAGCAAGTGAGTAAAATCATTACGAATGCTGATTTTATCTGTGTGTTTAGAACTTACCTGATGGCAATGGTATACTGTCGAGCTTTGCTTTTGATTCTTTCATCATTTTATAAAAAGTTCCAAGGTTGGGATTCTTTACAGGGTCTGCAGGAGGCGACTGGACCTTGAGAGGATCCACCGGATCGCCATTTTGATAAAACCTGAAATCGAGATGAGGCCCGGTTGACCTTCCAGTACTGCCCACATAACCAATTACATCGCCCTGCCTGACATGAGTTCCGTGCTTTATACCTCTTCCGAAACCTGATAAATGCAAATAGGCTGTAGTATAAGTACCATTGTGCCTCACTTTAACCATGTTCCCGCTGGCGCCGCTCTTGCCTGCAAAAACAATGGTGCCATCTCCGACTGTCTGGACAGGAGTGCCATAATTTGCAGCATAATCCACTCCAAGATGCGGCCTTCTCACCTTTAATATTGGGTGCAGACGGTTGTGGGAAAAATGTGAGCTGATCCGCTTGAACTGTAACGGCGCTTTTAAAAAAGTTCGCCTAAGACTTTGCCCTTTATCGTCAAAATAATCAGGTACACTATCCTGCAAAAAATGAAAAGCGTAATAATCATGGTCTTCATTATTGAATAATGCCGAATGTATCTTCCCAATGCCAATTGATTTACCTTCGACCAACAATTCCTCGTAAACCACTTTGTAATAATCACCTTTCTGGATTTCAAAAAAGTCAATTGTCCAGGCATATATCTCGGAAAGTTCACTTGCCAGCTCCGGGTCGGTATTGCTTGCCATCATCGCATTCCAAAGCGAACTACTGATAACACCGGAAGTGGTTTTGACCGAGATTTCCACATCCTTTTCGCCCGTGTGTACATGAACGGAATCACGCAGATCGAAAACAACATAGGAGGATGGTGAGTTTTCGTAAACAAAATATTGAACCTTGTTCAATGAATCGTTGGTGCATAGTACGGTATAATTGTTACCGGCTTTTATTTTGCGCAGATCGAAAATATAAATTGATCGCTTGACAAGTAAATCAATTTTTTGATAATCCACTTTATAGCTCAGCAAAATTTCAGAAAGGAACTGGTTTTTACGAACCTTATCTTTGATTACCAGCATGGAGTCGATTACAATTCCATAGTCTGTTTTGGTAGATGCTTCGACGATAGGAACGGTTTTTTTTGGCGTAAGGTAATAATCCTGGATGAGCATGAATCCGATGACAATGCCAGTAATCGCCAATAACAGCAAAATAATTCCCGTGATCTTTTTTAACATTGACCTGTAATGCAATAATAAAATTCTCAAACCCGAAAGCGGCAAAAATAGTATTTCCTGGAATACATTTAGGTCGGGTTAAGTTCAATTCATCCGATGACTTGAAGTCATCGGATGAATCATAACAAAAGCCCTGCAGGAACCTCCCGCAGGGCATAAAAAAATGATTTAGGAAAAGTTATAAAATAATAAGTTTTTTTGAATGACCGCTGACTTTATCAGCTTCAATTCTGTAATAGTAGATGCCGGATGGCAATCCAGTAACCGGAACGGATAACATTTTTTGTCCGGTAGTCAATCCGGTTTCAAAAACCTTTTGTCCCGAAACATTGAAAATAATAAACCCGGCTCCCTGTATTTCATTGGAAATATCAAGATTAAATGAAACAATGTCATCTGCCGGATTTGGAACCGGTTCAGAAATAAGCAATCCATTATGTGATACCTGCTCAGTAAATCCCGTGTTCGGCGATTCAATGATTGTTATTGTAAAATCATCAAAATAATACCCGTCTTCCGTAGTGTACCAGTCGCTTGTTAAAACAAATTTAAATTTTACAGAAGTACCGATATATTCCGACAGATCAATTTCTTCCTGTACCCAGGTGGTTTGGAATCCGTCGTATAATGGTTCGCCCTCAGCCTGGTTTTCATTCCCGGTCTTGGTATAATTCCCAGCCAGAGGATTCCAGGTAGAGCCGTTATCATCAGATGCAAAAATTTGCACATAATCCCAGCCTGCTTCAATTTCCCATTTAGTCCAGAAATTCAGTACTGCATAAACGGCGTTGGAAAGCTCAACGGAACTGTTAAAAGTGACCGTTCTTGTAACATTATTCTGGTAATTTCCGCCGGGCGAATCGGTAATGGATTTCGGCGCTGAATGATAACTTTGGGTTGTCAGTCCCCAGCTTGTGGATGTCCAGTTGGTCATTTCATTGCAATCATCTTCGAATAAAACCACTGGTGTTCCGTATATTTTTTTCAGTGTATCGCTGATGATATAGCTTCCGTTATCCACCGAAAATAAAAACCTGAATTGTGTACCATTGACTATTGCCGGATCAAGCGTCCAAGAAATCGAGCCGCTTTGGGTTTCCAGAATATCCATTCCGTTAAATTCGACAGGATCACCGACAGAACTTACCCAATTATCGAGGGGTTGAAGGCTCACAGTAAAATCTCCATTCATCAGGCCGTATCTTGTTAAATCAAAATTGAGATTGCCGCTGACATAACCTGTAATCGTTGGTGTGAGGTCCACCGCATGGGCATAGCTTCCGGCAAATGCAGCAAGAAGAATATTCTGTATCATATTTTCCTGTGCAATAGGAATGATCCTGTCAATAGAACACCAGAAGCCATCATTTTCGCCACCGAGTTCGGGTGTGTAAGCGAAAATTTTGCCCTTCGTGGTTTGCTCACCGTACATCCAGTCGTCAGAACCGCCGTTGGTTGCATAAATAGTCGTATTTCCCGGACCAAAAGTATAGTGATTATCCTGGGTCATCAGAGTTGCGTGAGCATGACATAAATTATCATCGGGACATGGATCCGGGATATATCCCCATGCATATAACAGAAGGTTTCCATAAGTATGATAATTCAAGGCGCTGCTAATTTCATGAGATTCGCAGAAATCCCTGATTGCTGCAATTTCGGGTTCTGAAAAAGCTGCTGTGCCTCGATAGGTTTCATCGCAGGGATCGGGCGAGGATCCGGAATTATCATAGCCCCACATATAACCATAGTTTCTGTTCAGGTCAATTCCATCGCAACCTGGTGTACCTGTTATACGCCTGTTTTTTCGCCACATTCCGCCACCATTGGGATTGGTGGTCTGGTTATAAACATACCCGTCAGGATTTACAACCGGAATAAAATACATTTCCGTATTATCAACCAGGGTTTGTATAAACGGATCGTTATCATAATTTTCAAGCAGGTAGTACATGTAGAACATCATCTGCATGGCGCCCATAGGTTCACGGGCATGATGAAGAGCTGTATATAGCACTTCCGGTTCGGTTTCATTTACACCCGGATTATCGGAGATTTTAACCATCCATATATCCCTGCCTTCAATGGTTTGGCCAATGGATTCTTTTACGGTGATGAGGTTCGGGAACAAACTCACCATGTTGTCGAGATGGGCTACAATTTCTGTGTATGTGGCATGGCCGCTCATCGAGCCGAACTCAAAATTCTCAGGAACTTCATAATCGCCTGCATCTTTGTAATCATCCACGTTTGCAGATAAACCGATGTTTCTGTCATGATAATACTTCACGACATCCTCAATTAAAATATCGTAATTCAGGTTCAGACTGTTGATTTTTTCGATTTCTGTTTCTGAAAAATCGGAAACAAGGAAAGCTCCTTTTTTCATAAATCCCTCCGTCATGTCAATACCTGCAGCGGCAAGCTCTGCAAGCTGCAATTCATTGGCATAGACTTTCACCTTTGAATATTTTTGTGTTTGAGCTAAAATGGTAATTGCAAAAAATAAAGCAGAAAGTAAAATTGTAAACCTCTTCATATCAATTTTATTTGTGTGCCGAAAAGACATACTGTAAAAGAAAAAAGTTGCAAGGCAATTAATACCGCTATAAATTAGATAATCAAATAAAGATCATTCCATAAGGCGGTATAATCTATACCAAACAATACCAAAGCTTCGGTACTCCGTAAACCTGTAAAGTTTCAGGCTAAAGAGAATCCAATCATTATTCAGTGATAATAACTAATTTAGTGCAAAAAAAAATGCTTAATATCTGTTATAACAAATCGCTTTATTTCATAATTGTTATAATTATGATGTCGGCTTGTACCGGTAAATCCGGAGTCGGAACAAAAGAAGAACTTATAGCGACTGATCATGCCTTTTCACAGCTATCCTCAGAAAAGGGTATGCAATATGCATTCCTCGAATATGCTGCTGAAGAGGTGGTGATGCTTCGGAAAAACAAATTGCCAATGATGGGTAAAAATGCGCTCATAGAAAATTTCAGGACATTTTCAGATACCGGTTTTATTCTTACCTGGGAACCTTTATTTGCTGATTTAGCCCAATCAGGAGAATTGGGTTATACTTATGGAGTTTATACCTCTGTTTCCAATGGTTCCGATGGAACTACCAGTGAACGTAAAGGAACGTACATAAGCATTTGGAAGAAAGACGATTCGGGTAAATGGAAATTCGTGCTTGATTCAGGAAATGAAGGCATCGGCGAACAACTTTAAGTGTTAATTGTTCTAATTGTCCAACATCAAAAAAACTGCGGTAATGCAAATAGTTGATTTAACGGATGAGCATAAACCTTCTTATCTTCTTTGTCTTGAAGACTGGTCTGATGAAATAAAAGAAGCCGGCAACATCAAAGAGAAATGGGTTGAGAAAATGAAGTCAAAAGGGCTTAGGGTGAAACTTGCAACGGATGATGAGGGTGTTGTGGGAGGAATGATTCAATACTTTCCGATCGAACACTCATGGGTTGACGGGAAGGATTTGTATTTCATCGGTTGCATCTGGGTACATGGCTACAAACAGGGGCGAGGTAATTTCAGGGGCCAGGGAATGGGAAAGGCCCTGCTGAAAGCTGCTGAAGAAGATGTGCGAAGTCTGGGATCAAAAGGTATTGTAGCCTGGGGAATAGCGCTTCCATTCTGGATGAAGGCTTCCTGGTTCAAAAAACAAGGATATAAGCCCGTGGACAGAAAAGGATTCCTGACCGAGGTTTTGTTGTGGAAGCCCTTTTCGGAAGAAGCTGTTCCGCCCAAATGGATACAGCCAAAGAAAAGACCGGGAAAGACCATCGGAAAAGTGAAAGTCACATGTCTGAACAATGGCTGGTGCCCGGCTCAGAACCTGGCTTGTGAACGGACAAAAAGAGCCGCAGCCGAATTTGGAGAAAATGTAACGGTTGAAATAATTGATACTTTTGATAAAAACACTTTCAATGAATGGGGAATATCCGATGGGATTTATGTGGACGGGAAAAAAGTAATGACAGGCCCTCCCCCTTCCATTGAAAAACTTAGAAAAAAAATCAAAAAGCAGGTTGACAAACTCTGATCAGGATTTATTAATATTCATTGCCTTTGGGAAATTATTACACTGAAAATTTATCGGGCCTCCGCTTAAAAAAGGTTTACGACATCGCGCCTCAGCGTATAAGGCAGTACATGCAGGCAGAGGTGGATTTTGTCCTGAGCCGGATTCATGAAGGGGACAAAGTTCTCGATCTCGGCTGCGGTTACGGAAGGATCATACCTCACCTGCTTCAGAAGGCGGGCCTTGTCTTCGGGATTGATATTTCCTATGAAAATATCAATTATGGAAAGCTATTTCTGCATGGTGTTCAAAAATGCGTATTGATGGAAATGGATGCAGGTAATCTTAAATTTCCTGATAAAATTTTCGATACTATAATCTGTATTCAAAACGGTATCTCAGCATTTAAAGTTGAACCGCTGCAATTACTAAAACAAAGTATTCGGGTAATAAAACCCGGCGGTAAGGTACTGTTCTCAACTTATTCACATAAGATTTGGAAGGATCGCCTTGAATGGTTCAGAATGCAGGCCGGTGAAGGGCTTCTGGGTGAGATAGATGAAAAAAAGACATGCAATGGAAATATTGTTTGCAAAGACGGCTTCACCGCCACTACCTTCACACCTTTGCAGTTTCAAAAGCTTGCCGAAGCAGCAGGACAAAAAGCCGTAATGACAGAAGCGGATGATTCTGTTTTGTTTTGTGAGATTACTGTTTAACCGAAAAAACTAACCACGGAGGATCGGAGAACACTAAGGTTCACCGAGAGTTAATTTTAAAATTATCCAGGTCTAAATGCTTATTTCTCTGTGTTTCTCCGTGCCCTCTGTGCCTCCGTGGTTTTTATCGGCTACATTTTATTTTGATGTGCTGGAAAATAATTATTTCTTTTATTGGCGGATCAAAATGAACCATTGAACTTTGCCCGTAGGGCATTAATATCCATAGAAAATAATAATATGTGCAAGGAA
>Ga0172370_10004495_pt1 | contig 18644 bp, 16 predicted proteins | sample LakKiv5m_FD_114538 | JGI IMG/M metagenome (GOLD analysis project Ga0172370, IMG submission 114538) | Freshwater microbial communities from Kabuno Bay, South-Kivu, Congo - kab_022012_11.5m | ecosystem: Environmental > Aquatic > Freshwater > Lake | place: Democratic Republic of the Congo...
AAGAACATGCGGTTTTAGTTGTTTTTGTAATAACTGTTATCTTGGCATTACCGTTTACGGCTTTTTCAGTCGAGACAGCCGACAAAGAGGCGTTTTTACAGGAGATAAGCGGTTTTATAGACAAAAATCCAGATGTTCTCGAAAGCGCTATCTTTTTAATGGCGGACGATTATTTGCGCCAAAATAAAATAGACGAAACAATCGCGTTTTATGAAAAGGCGTTGAAGATTTTGCCTGGCAACGAGAATTTATTAAACAGGTTCGCAAATTTATACAAGGGCAGAGCGGATTACGTAAAGGCGGCTGAAATATATAAAAGAATGACCGAGCTGAAACCTGAAAATATAACTAATTTTCAGATGCTTTCCAACGCGTATAAAAATGCGGGTCAGAATGACAAGGCGCTCGCGTTATGGGAAGATTTGATAAAGAGCTCCAACAATGCGAAGGTTTTTATGCAGGCTTCGATCTTTTATAGCGGAGAAAATGACATAGAAAAGGCAATCGAAGCGGTAAAAAAAGCAATAGAGCTTGAACCTGAAAACATAAGCTATTTACAGGCTATCGAAGGATATTATATTACTACCAAGAAGTACAATGACGCAGAAGCAATCTGCAATAAGGTTTTAAGAGGCGCCAAAGCGTCCTGGCAGAAAGAATGGGCAAGCGCAGAGCTTGTAAATATTTACCAGAGACAGAATAAGCTGGCAGATTTGATAGCAAGATTTGAAAAAGACCTGCTGCAGTCGCCTAAAGAACTAACTTTATACAGATCTCTCGCTGAATTATATCAGAGGAGTTCTGACTTGGGTAAAGCAGTCGGAGCTTATGAAAGAGCAATAGCCCAGGGCTTAAACGACAGAGATACGAATGACAAGCTTTTGGATTTATATGAACGTTCAAATAAGCTTGATAAGGCGGAGATGCAGCTTAAAAAGATTATTGTGATGGCCCCGAAAGAAAATTCTCTTTATGAGAGGTTAGCCAATCTATTGTTTAAAGCCGGCAAAAAAGAGGAAGCTAAAAGGGCGTGGAATGAGCTTTTGACAAAGGTAGGAAATGACGCGCGCATGATCTCAAGATACGGAGACAGGCTGAATGAATGGGGCGATGTCAACGGCGCAGTGGCGCAAAACAGGAAAGCCCAGGCCCTTGATCCAAAAAATTTATGGTACACGATACATATAGCGGACATCCTTGTAGCAAAAGGGGATCTTAACGCCGCGAAAAAAGAGCTGAATGATGTAATCGCAAAAACAGCGGATGCCCGCATGAAACAGGACATGGAAAGCAAGATCAAGGATATAGACGCGCAATTAAACGCGCCGAAGGTAGCGCCTGTAAAACCAGCTGCCGCAGGGGAAATAAAGCAAAAGCAGCCTGAGAAAAAAGGCTTTTTCTCTATATTTGAAACTCCAAAAGCGGCTCCTGCAAAACCAGCTGCCGCAAAGGGAGCAAGATAAAAGTTGTAGAGAAGAAGGCTTATCCCAGTATAAAAAACCAAGGAGTGTAGCAGTGAAAAAGATAATAGTTTTAGTAACACTTGTTATATTTACCGGTGGTATAAGTATAGCTTTTGCGGCAGAAGCGAAGGATAAACCCGTTGCCGCGGCTGAAGCAAAAAAGGTCGAAGATAAAAAACTGTCGGAACCTAAAGTAATGTGCAAATTCAAAACAAAAGAAGACATGCAGGAGTTTGAGAAGCTTTACGCTGCAAAGCAGGCGACGTTTACCAGGATAAGTGTATTACAGGTATATTATTCGGTGGAGCAGAATAATCTGCAGGAAATAGACAAGCAGATGGATAAAAAATTCAATTTCAAAATGGACCCAAAAAAGATTTATGATTTAAACAGGGATACTATGGAGATAAAAGAAACCGGAGATGCTCCTAAACCGGCAGTTCAGCAGTAAGCAGATAATTTGAGTTAAGCGAAAATCAGCCTCGTCCTTTTTTATTTCGAAATTTTTCGTTATAAGAAAGGGCGGGGCATTTTTTTTGAAAGAAAACCGCGTTTTTATGTGTCTTATATAGTAGAAATATGGTATTATTAGACGTATGTTTGACGATATTCATGATTTAATAGGGCGTTGTATAGAACGCGAAGAAAAGGCGTGGCTGGAATTTATAGACAGGTTCTCGGGCCTTGTGTATTATTCAGCCAGGGAAAGGCTTAAAAGAAACGGCTATGTTTTTAGCGAGCAGGATATCCAGGATATTGTTCAGAACGTATTTATGGACATATGGGAAAAATCTATGCTGACTGAGGTCAGGGAAAGGCGTAAGATAAAGGCATGGCTTAGTATAACAGGCCAGACTAGGGCGTTGAATTTTATGCGGAAGAAAAAAGAGAGGCTCCTGAGCGAAGAGGAGCTGTTTAAGATTGAAAATATCGTTTCTGATAAAAATGAAGATTACGGGTCGGAGCTTATAGAGGAGCTGGAAAAGGCTGTCGAAAACTTTTCGCCTAGGGAAAAGATCATCCTGAAATTAAATATAATACATTCTAAAACGCACAAAGAAATAGCGGATTTTATGAAGATACCTGTTAACACGGTTTCCACAATAATCGCGCGGAGAAAAGAGCTTTTAAGAAAAATTTTGAAACCAACAACTTGACACTCTGACAATGTAAGTTTTGTCAAGTTTATGCCTTGTGCCATCTGGGCCGGGATATAAACTTGACAAAACTAACAATGTAACAATGTCAAGTTTATGGAGGGGAATATGAGATGCTTGGATGAGAAGACGCTTTCGTCGTATCTGGATGAGAGGCTTTCTGATGCGGAGCGTAAAAGCATAGAGGAACATATCGCGGATTGCAATATTTGCCTTGGGACACTTTTAGTGGCATACGAAAGCCAGGACTCCGGCAGGAGGTGTCCTGCCATACTAAAGGATAAAATAAAAAGCAGGCTTGGCTTAAAGCAGCCGAAGAAAAGGCCTGAATTAAAATGGCTTTTTGCAAGCTTATTTTTCTTCATCCTGTCATTTGTTTTCAGGCACTATTTTTTGCAATTTCTCGCAATCTCGGTTATTTTGGGATTTAAGTGGGTGATGGAAGGTGAATCAGCCAAAAGGGTTATAATGATTTTTAAAGGAATCCAGGAAAAAGAAAAAAAAGTTGAAAGAAAATCGCCTCCAGATGTGTCTAATATAGCAGGAGGTGATAGATATGGTAAACCAGAATAACGGGGTGGAAGTGCTGAGATTACATAGACTCAGCGGAGAGTCCAGCCTAAAGGCTTTTGCAGACGTGTCGTTTGCAGGCGTTTTTATAGTGAAAGGCCTGAGGGTAGTGGAAGGGAAAAACGGTTTATTTGTAGGCATGCCGGCGAGAAAAGGCAAGGACGACAAATGGCATGATACAGCGTATCCTTTGACAAAGGAGTTCAGGGAATCTCTGAATGAGGTTGTATTGGAGGCGTACGAGGAGGAAAAACAGCAATAAGATGGCGGGTTAAAAGTAACCGCGCTCTGATCACAAATCGGGGCGCGGTTGAATATGGCAATACTCTTGACAATATGATTTTTTAAGGATATACTTTTATGAAAAAGGAGCTAACTCTATGTCTAAAATCTCTAAAGCAATTATTGTATTCTTGGTAATATTAAGCGTTGCTTCCATAACAATGGCTGTAATAGGATTTATTGGCATAGAAAGAGAATATGCGAAAAGGCTTGTTGTGGAAGACAAATTCGCTATTGCTTTAAAAGAAAAGAAAAATATTGAAAAAGAATTGGTGGAAGTTAAATCCGCCAAAGAGCTGATAGAGGCAGAAATTGAAAAACTCCAAAAATGGGGGAAAGAGCTTGCGTCCCAGCTTGATGAAGCAAAACAAAAAAATGAAGCTATAAGCACGAAGCTGGATGCGCACAAGGTGGAGTTGTCAAAGGTCAAAATAGAGCTGGATAACGAGAAGAAGGAAAAAATAGCCATATCAAAGAAGTTTGACAGTCTTCAGGCCGATTATGATAATATAAAAAATGAAATATCCAGACTTGCCAAAGAGAAGACGGATCTTGAAACAGGAGTAGCGGTATCACCGGAGAAACAGCCTGTTGAGCTGGATACGATAGTTGTAAAGCCGAATGAGGGAGACAAAGCCTCTAGCCCGGCCGTAAAACCGCTTATGCAGGGACAGGTTCTGGTAGTTAATAAGGAATACGGTTTTATTGTTACCGATATAGGCCAGGATAAAAATATACAAAAAGGCATAAAGTTTGATGTAATGGACGGGGCCAAGCTTTTGGGGCAAGTGCAGATAGATAAGGTCTATGATACAATGTCTTCCGCTACGGTCCTTGCTGACGGAAAGATAAATGATATGAAGAAAGGCAATGTGATTGTTGAAATCCGTTAGTATAGTAATTCCTCCCGACAAATCAATATCTCATCGCGCTGTAATGCTGGCATCCATCTCAGAAGGTTCTACGCGTATAAAAAATCTATTAATGGCAGAAGATATAAAGCGGACGATAGAGGCGTTTCGCGCTATGGGCGTAGAAATGTCGATATATAAGAAATCCGCCCGGGTCAATATTATTGTGCGTGGCGTTGGCATGCATGGATTAAAAAAACCCGCCAAGCCGTTGTATCTGGGCAATTCCGGAACAACTATGAGGATACTGCCCGGTATTTTAGCGGGCCAGGATTTTGAAGCGGTTTTGGAAGGAGATGATTCGCTTTCAAAAAGGCCTATGAAAAGGATTACAGAGCCTCTAAAGAAGATGGGGGCGAAGATAGAAGGGCAAGGAGCGAAGGAAATCAGACCTCCTTTAAAAATCCGCGGAGGGAAATTAAAGGCTATTAAATATAATTCAAAGATCGCGAGCGCTCAAGTAAAATCGTGTATTATGTTAGCGGGCTTTTTTGCAGACGGCGTTACCAGCTTTACTGAGCCGGAAAAATCAAGAGATCATACTGAGAGGATGCTTGCGATGTTTGGGTGCAAGGTGAAAGGCGCATTCGGCAAGGTTAGCTTAAAAGGGCCGGTACGCTTGGTCTCTCCGAGCGTAATTGAAATTCCGGGAGATATTTCCAGCGCCGCATTTTTTATCGTGGCAGGATGTATTTCTCGTGGCGCAAAGATAATTATTAAAAATGTCGGTTTGAACCCAACGCGTACAGGGGTTTTAGATATATTAAAAAAAATGGGAGCGGATATTGATTTGAAACTTAAAGTTACCTCCCGGCTTCTCCGGGAACCGGTCGGAGATATTTTAATTAAACCCAGCGTACTCAAAGGCGTTACGATTTCACCGAAAGAAGTTACGAGGGCGATAGACGAGATACCTGTAATAATGGTGGCCGCGTGTTTTGCAAAAGGCAGGACTACCATAAGAGGCATAAAAGAACTGCGCGTGAAAGAAACCGACAGGGTTAAGTCCATGGTTACGAATTTGCGCAAGATCGGGGCGGATATCAAGGTAAAAGACGAACTTATTGTTATAAACGGAGGCAAGCCACTGCATGGCGCGAGCGTGTCCAGCTTCGGTGATCACAGGACTGCGATGAGCATGCTGGTGGCCGGGTTTAGCGCAAAAAGCAAAATTGTCGTGACAGGCCTGGGTTGCATAAATAAATCCTTTCCGAATTTTCTGAATATACTGAACAAATTGAATTGACAAAGAAAACCACCTTTGTTAAAATTAAAGAAATTAGCCTAAAACCTGAGGTGTTGAATGATCAAACTTTTTAAATTACTGAAAAAGTCTTTCGATAATTTTTTAGGCCTGTTCTCCAATGATATGGGCATTGACCTTGGAACAGCCACGACGCTTGTTTATGTAAAAGGCCAGGGTATTGTCCTGTGCGAGCCTTCAGTCGTGGCTATTCAAAAAAGCACTCATGCCGTCCTTGCGGTTGGAACAGAAGCCAAAAGAATGCTTGGCCGTACTCCGGGCAATATAGTCGCAATAAGGCCTATGAAAGACGGCGTTATCGCGGACTTTGAAATAACAGAAGACATGCTCAGGTATTTTATAAAAAAGATACACAACAGAAAAGTTTTTGTAAGGCCAAGGATGGTTATCGCTATACCGTCCGGCATAACAGAGGTTGAAAAACGCGCTGTAAAGGATTCCGCCGAACATGCAGGCGCTCGAGAAGTGTATCTTATAGAAGAGCCTATAGCGGCTGCAATAGGCGTCGGGCTCCCTATAGAGGAGCCGGCCGGCAATATGATCATAGATATAGGAGGAGGCACAACAGAGATAGCGGTTATTTCTCTCGCAGGCATTGTATTTTCGCGTTCTATCAGGATAGGCGGAGATGAATTAGACGAAGCGATTATAGAGCATCTTAAAAAGACGTATAATCTGATGGCCGGAGAACGTACCGCGGAAGATATTAAAATAAAGATAGGTTCCGCGTATCCTCTGGAACAGGAATTAACAATGGAAGTCCGCGGTAGAGACCTGGTAGCGGGCCTTCCTAAAACAATCACCATATCTTCGGAAGAAATAAGAGAGGCCATTGCCGGGCCTGTTTCGGCAATACTCGAAGCCGCAAGGATGACGCTTGAACGAACCCCTCCGGAACTTTCCGCGGATTTGATTGAAAGAGGAATAGTGCTGGCAGGCGGCGGAGCTCAGCTGAGAGGTATTGACAAGCTGATAAGCGAAGAAACAGGGCTTCCTGTTCATATCGCGGAGGATCCTACTACAGCGGTGGCTCTTGGCACAGGCAAAGTTTTAAGCGAAATAAAATACCTCAGAAAAGTTACAGTGCGCTCCAGGATGGAATTTTAGAGTTACAAGACCTGTTCCGATCGTCGATCGGGATTAAATCCCGATCGACGATCGGAACAAAATGTAAATGCGTGATAAAGCCAGAAAAAAACCTTCCTATAATAGTAGTCTTGATTTTTATAGCTGCTATAGTATTATCTTCCCAAATTTTTTCTTCTGAATTTCGAATAAAAACCCTGGATATTTTCAGAATTCCTTTAAGAATAATCTCAGGCTCCGTGTATACGTTGCGGGATATGGCTAGTTTCAAAGAAAAGCTGATGGAAAATAAGCTTCTCAGGGAAAATTTAGCCAATCTTGAAAAAGAATTATTGAATTCAAAAGAAGCGGCCCTGGAAAACGAAAGGCTCAGAAAGCTTCTTGATTTCAAAGAATCAAATAAGAGCAAATTTGTCCCGGCGCTTGTTATAGCTAGGGACCCTTCAGGCCTGAATGATACCGTTATTATTGACAGGGGCAAAAAAGATAAGATTGAAAAAGGTATGATTGTTATAAGCGGCTCCGGCCTTGCCGGGAGGGTTATTGAAACGGGATGGAGGATATCCAGGGTGCTTCTTATTACGGATTACGATTCTACTTTTAGCGGCATCGCGGAAAGGACAAGGGATGAAGGCGCTATTTCTGGTAATATGAGAGCGGGCCTCATCATGAAGTATCTTGACCTGGGGTGTGATGTGAAAAAAGGCGATAAGATTATCACGTCCGGGCTGTACGGCGTTTTTGAAAAAGGCATATTAATAGGAGAGGTTATTTCCCTGGAGGCCGATTCTACGGGCCTATATATGAATGCAGCCGTTAAACCTAACGTAGATATCAGAAAGCTGGAAGAAGTGCTGGTGGTAAGATGATATTATTTATCTGGATAATAATACTGGGATTTTTACAAAGCGCTACCCAGTTGAGTATTAATTTTCTGGGGCTCTTTGCTATCTTTGCAGGGCTTAAAAAAGGGCCTTTATGGGGGCTATTTATCGGTATATTCATAGGCGGCTTCGCGGAGATACTGTCATCGCAGGTTTCGGGTTTAAATCTTACGCTTTATAGCGGGATCGGGCTAGTGGCTGGAATAATCAAGCAGAACATATACTACAGAGAAGGCGTTATTATGGATTTTCTTTTTTCGTTTTTCGGGATGTTACTTTTTTATCTCGCGTATTTTGCTTTTACAAGGACAGCCCAGGCAGGAGTGTTGTTTACGATAATTTTTTCAAGCATTATCTCGCCTTTATTTTTTAAACTTATTGACGCTGACACCCCCTCGGAATTATGAGAACAAAGATACTGCAGGTTTTATTTACAATACTTTTTGTTCTGGTAGGTTCGTGCCTTTATTATCTACAGATTGTAAAGGGCTCTTTTTACAGTAATCTCAGCTCCAGAAACAGCATCAGGCTTTTAAATATATCCGCCCCGCGCGGTAATATATACGACAGATACGGGAAGCTTATAGTAGGAAACACTCTTTCTTTTGGGGTTTTTGTAGTTCCACAGGAGGCGGATGATATTGATGCCGAGATGGAAAAGCTGTCCGGAATCCTGGGGGTTTCAAAGAGCCTTCTTGAAAGGAATTACAGGCGTAACAGGACAGCTTCTTTTGCTCCGTGCGAACTCGCAAGAGGTGTTTCAAAGAAAGCCGCTATTTTAATAGAAGAATCCAGGCTGGATATGCCAGGTATTTTCGTAAAAGAGATGCCTTTCAGAAATTATTATTATAAAGACGCTTTCAGTCACGCAGTCGGGTATGTCGGAGAGATAGGTCAGCTTGAACTGGAGCTTCTGAAACCTTACGGTTATAATATCAGGGATTCCATAGGAAAAGATGGCGTTGAGAGATATTGTGATAGGATATTGCGCGGAAAAAACGGAGGTATGCAGATACAGGTCGATAATAGGGGCGCTCAGGTAAAGGTTATGAGCTATAGGAAACCCACTAGCGGCAGGGATGTTTATCTGACTCTTGACGCGGGCCTGCAAAAGGAAATTTATAATCTTTTCAACGGCAGAAAGGGCGCGGCAGTTTTTATGGATCCGCATAATGGAGAGATATTCTGCATTGTAAGCAGCCCTTCGTATGATCCCAACGAGTCGTTGCTGAAAGTCATGCGCTCGGAGGATTCGCCATTTTTAAACAGGGCGATAATGGCGGCTTATCCTCCAGGATCTATTTTTAAACTTGTAACAAGTGTCGCGGCGCTTGAGTCAAAAAGCATAAGTTCTTATACGGGTTTTGTATGCAACGGCAAATTCAACATCGGCAAAGACGAGCTTAACTGCTGGAATAAAGACGGCCATGGTTACGTGGATTTGGAAAATGCTATCGCATGGTCCTGCAATGTTTATTTTTGCCACGCGGGACTTTTAACCGGTGCGGATAAAATCAGCGAATACGCGGGCTTGTTCGGATTTGGCAAAAAAACAGGAATAGAACTTTTCGGGGAATCCGGCGGATTTGTGCCTACGAAAGAATGGAAGGGATCGGAAAAAAAAGAAATCTGGTATCCAGGCGATACTGCGAATTTTTCAATAGGCCAGGGATATTTATTGGTAACGCCTTTACAAATAACGCGCATGGTTGCCAGCATTGCGAACGGCGGAAAGCTTGTAAAGCCCCATATCCTGAAACGTGTCGGAGACGTTGATACGGGCAATTTCAAAATAGAACCCCTTCTTAAGGTTACAAAAGAGAGCATAGATACGGTAAAGCGCGGTATGCGAAAAGTTATAGAAGATCCTGATGGTACCGGGAACAGAGCCGCAAGCGGGATTGTGTCTATTTCCGCTAAAACAGGGACTGTCCAGGTGGGCCCCGGGATTACTCCTCACGGCTGGTTTGTAGGATTTGCCCCTTCGGAAAATCCGAAAATATGTTTTGCGGTTTTTTTGGAAAACGGCGGCTCCGGCGGAGACGCTCCGGCAGAGATTGTAAAACTGGCGTTGGAATACTGGTTCGGAAAACATAAAAATGATAAAAAAATATAAGGATTTCGACTGGGTATTGATGGGTTCCGCCGCGGCTATTTTTATAGCGGGGCTATTGTTTCTTTTTAGCGCTACATATGCGAAGAATATGGATTTTGTAATAAAACAGACGGCGTGGTTTTTAACAGGGGCACTGTTTTTTATTATTATAATAAATATCAACTATAGAAAAATCATCAGCCTGGGGTATATATTTTATTTTCTTTCGCTTATTTTATTATTGCTTGTATTTTTCTTCGGGTCCAAAAGGCTAGGTGCTCAAAGATGGCTGGAGTTAGGATCTTTTAATCTTCAGCCTTCAGAATTTGCAAAGCTATTTATAACGCTCGCTTTGATACAGTATCTTACGGAGCATAAGATCGATAAAGGGATTAAAAATATAGCGATCACCTTTTTTATTATGCTTGCACCTTTTATATTGATACTTGCGCAACCGGACCTGGGCACAGCCCTCATGCTCGTGCCTATATTTTTTGTGCTTTTGTATACTTGGGGGGCCAGGCTAAAGCATCTATTTTTTATAATAGGAGGAGGTTTGGCCGCGTCTCCTTTGGGGTGGTTTTTATTAAAAGATTACCAAAAAGACCGGCTCATGGTTTTTATGAACCCAGACATAGACCCTCTCGGCGCGGGATACACTATCATACAATCCAAAATAGCGATAGGTTCCGGAGGGGTATTTGGAAAAGGCTGGCTTAGCGGTACTCAAAACCAGCTGAATTTTTTAACGGAGCGGCATACGGATTTTATATTTTCAGTGGCAGGCGAGGAGTGGGGCTTTGCGGGAGGCATAATTTTAATAGTCCTGTATTATATCCTGGTCAGAAGGGCTTTTGAGATAGCCAAAAAAACAGACGACCCGTGCGGCGTTCTTGCCTCATGCGGAATGGCGACAATTATAGGGATTCAGGTGATTGTGAACATAAGCATGACGATGGGGTTTATGCCGGTCGTAGGGCTGCCTTTGCCGCTTGTCAGCTATGGTGGCTCGTCGCTTTTAGTCACCATGATAGCGCTGGGGCTGTTGGAAAGCATCGCAATTCACAGATAAACTTGACACTCTGACATTGTCAGGAGTGTCAAGTTTATGACAAAAGCGGCGTAGTCAAAGCGCCAAGATCTTGACAAAACTAACATTGTCAGAGTGTCAAGTTGTTTAATAAAGGATAATGAAGGGCGGGGGTATGCTGGATATATCAAGGCCGGCGAGATATATAAACGGCGAATGGAATGCAGTTCATAAAAAATGGGATGAAGGCGCTTTAAAGATAGCGCTTTTATTTCCGGATGTTTATGAAATAGGCATGAGCCATCTGGGCGTGAAGATTTTGTACGGCATATTAAACAGGGAAAGGGATATTGTCTGCGAAAGGGTTTTTGCTCCGTGGCCGGATATGGAAAAAAGGTTAAGGGACAGAAAAGAAAAACTCTGCTCGCTCGAATCGTCCCGCGCTTTAAAAGAGTTTGATATCATCGGTTTTTCTCTTCAATACGAGATGAATTATTTGGATGTCCTGAATATGCTGGATTTGGGAGGAGTGCCTCTGCGTTCAAAAGACAGGTCTGATAACGATCCTATTGTGATAGCCGGGGGGCCATGCGCGTTTAATCCTGAGCCTCTGGCGGATTTTATAGACGCTTTTGTGATCGGAGAAGCGGAAGAATCTATATTGGATGTCATAGAAGCGATTCGGAAGGCGGGAAGTTGCACAGGGCATAGAGTAAAGAGTGCTGTTTTAAAAGAACTTGCAGGGATAGAAGGAGTCTATGTTCCGGGATTCGCCGGAGCGATAAAAAAACGTATTGTCAGGGATCTGGATAGTTCTTATTTTCCTACAAATATAATTGTACCCTACATACAAATTATTCATGACAGGATAGGCATAGAGATAATGCGCGGCTGTCCGCATGAATGCAAATTCTGCCAGGCGTGCAAAATCTTCCATCCATTAAGAATCCGGTCCGTAAAAAGGATAATGGAAATAGCGGAAGAGTCCGTGAAAAGCACCGGATACGAAGAGATATCTTTGCTATCCCTTTCGTCGGGGGATTACCCTCATATCGAAGAACTTGCCGGTAAATTGCAGGAAAAATTCAAACCGCTTGGCGTAAAGATATCGCTTCCGTCTTTAAGGGTAGGCACCTTTGAAGAGCGCAGCGGCATGGATACCCTGAGAAGGGCGGGCCTTACGTTTGCTCCCGAGGCAGGCAGCGAACGACTAAGGCATACGTTGAATAAAAAAATACAGGACTCCGAGATCATAGAAAAATCCAGGTTAGCGCTAAGTTCCGGATGGAAAAAAGTGAAGCTATATTTTATGATAGGCCTTCCGGGCGAAACAAACGAGGATCTGGATGCGATAATAAGCCTGGCCGGAAAGGTAAAAGATGTTAACCTGAGTGTAAGCCCTTTTATACCAAAACCGCATTCTGATTTTGAAAGAGAAGGGATGGATAGCCTCGAAATTTTAAAAGAAAAGCAGAGATACCTAAGCTCTAAGTTTTACGCCCTGCGCTCGAAATTAAAAGTGGATTTTCATAGCCCTGAAACCGGCCAGATTGAGGCGGTATTGGCTAGAGGAGACAAGAATGCGGGGAAGATTATATTTAAGGCATGGGAGAAAGGCCTGAGGCTTCAGGCGTGGACGGAACATTTTAATTATAATTTATGGAACCAGGTTTTCCAAGAAGCAGGCTTTGACCCGGAGGCTTATCTAAAGAAAAAGGAAGAAAGCGAAAGCCTTCCCTGGGAGTTTATAGAGTAATTTACGCGGTTAATATCAGGTAAGACTTGAACTTGCAATGATTGTATTGTATACTTCTAATTAGTATATGTAATATTTTACAAAAATTTTTGTCGGAGGCACGTATGTTGAGGTTATTAAAAGAGCTATCAATGGTTCCGAAAGGTTTAAGGTACAAAACCATGATAGCTTTTTCTTTAATGTCCATTATCCCTATATTAGTATGCTTCTGGGTAGTGATGCTATATATTATCCCTAATATAAATTTATTTTTCGGCCTTACTTTGGGCAATATAAGTTTTATATTGTTTATATGTATAGCAATATCTGTATTAGGCCTTTATATTACAAAAGAAATGATAGACCCTGTTATAAAGATGGCGGAAGAGGCGAGGATGATAGCGGAGGGGGATATAACAAAAAATATAGACATAATACGGGAAGATGAGGTTGGGGACCTGAGCAAGTCTTTGAATATCATGACTCAAAAAATAAAAGAAAATATGGAAGAATTAGAAGTCTACGAAGAGAGGACGAAGCTCATAAACCTGGATATAAATAAAAAGGTCCAGGCTCTCTCGGGGCTTTTGCAGATAGGGAATCTTATTTCATCTTCGCAAAAGCTGCACAGCGTCCTGAGCTTTATAACGCAGAAGGTGTCGGACATAGAGGATAACTCCGCGGTAGTATTGATGCTTGCGGATAAAAATTTAAAAGGATACACTGCGGCGTACAGCTGCAATATCGAAGACAATAAAGTTCTTGGATTGACATTGAAACAGTCCGAGCTGTCTTTTGATATTTTAACGGCAAAGCTGGGCTTGGAGAATGCCGTGAGCATACCTGTATCGTCCGCCGGGAAAATATGCGGTATGCTTATAGTAGGGAATAATGAGAAAGATTTTCTTTTTACGGATGATGAAAAAGAGCTTCTCAAGGTATTTGCAAAGCAGATTTCCATAGCGCTTGAAAACGACGTCCTTTCCAGAAAGTCAAAAGAGCTTACCATAAAAGACGAGGTCACGGGCCTTTATAATTACAATTACATGAAGGCCAGGCTGGGCGAGGAAATAAAAAGAGCTCTTATATACCAGAGGCCTTGCGGCTATCTTTTGGCGGATATAGATGATTTTAAGAATTTTTCTAAAACCTGCGGTGAAGTGCAGTCGGAAGCGTTGCTGAAAGAAATCGGGGCTATTTTGCAGAGTTCCGTGATAGAGACTGATAAAGTAGGGCGTTTGACCGACGACAAATTTGCGGTGATATTGCCGGAGAAGAATAAAAGGCAGTCTACCCATATTGCTGAGGAGATAAGGAAAAAGATAGAGGAAGAGATCGGGAAGCGGATAAAAAGCGATATCAAACTGACTGTCTCCATAGGTGTGAGCGAGAATCCGATAGACGGTTCTACGGCAGATGAACTTATGGAAAAGGCAGAAAGGCTTGTACGCAGCATAAAGCCACTTGGCAAAAATAAAGTAGTAGTCTGACGGCATGCGCTTTAAAATACAATATGTTTTTACGCCGGTTGCACCGGAAAGGGGTATGAAATGGCAAAGGATTTGAACCAGATGTTAAGGGATATTGTTCAGGAAGGGGCTTCTGATTTGCATTTAGGGGCAGACGCTGTTCCGCATATGAGGCTGGACGGCAACCTTGTGCCTATTGACACTACGGTATTGGACGCTTCTTTTGTAAAGAACCTTGTTTTTTCCATTCTTACGGATGAGCAGAAAGACAGGTTTGACAAGGATAAAGAGTTGGATTTTGCGTTCACTATAAAAGGCTTAAGCAGGTTCAGGGTAAACGTATTTCTTCAAAGAGGCTTTGTGGGAGCCGCTATCAGGGCGCTTCCTTTTAAGATAATGAGTTTCGGGGAATGCGGCCTTCCTGCAAATGTGGTCCAGGATTTTTGTAACAGGCAAAAAGGCCTGGTGCTTGTCACAGGCGCGACAGGAAGCGGAAAATCTACAAGCCTTGCTTCCATGATTGATTATATAAATATTCATAGAGACTGCCACATAATAACGATAGAAGACCCCATAGAATATGTACATTCCAATAAAAAATCTATAGTAGATCAAAGAGAAGTGGGATCTGATACGCATACGTTTGCTAGGGCACTGAAACATGTTCTCAGGGAAGACCCGGATGTTATTCTGATAGGTGAAATGAGGGATTTGGAGACGGTAGAAGCGGCGCTTGTAATAGCGGAAACAGGGCATCTTGTTTTTGCGACGCTTCATACCTCGGACAGTTCCCAGACGATAAACCGCATTATAGACGTGTTTCCTTCAAGACAGCAGGCGCAGGTCAGGACCCAGCTTTCTTTTGTATTGACGGGAGTCCTTTCTCAGCAGCTTTTGCCGCGCAAGAGCGGGAAAGGCAGGGTCCTTGCTGTGGAAGTTCTTATCGCTAATCATGCTATGAAAAGTTTGATAAGAGAATCAAAAATCCATCAGGTATATTCAGTGATTCAGACAGGGCAGAAGGATAATATGCAGACCATGAACCAGGCTCTTTTCGAGCTCTGCAAAAAAGGCGATATATCGGAAAAAGAAGCACTGGCAAGCACTACTGAAGTGCAAGATCTAGAGAGGATGCTACGTGGCAAATAGAGTTAATTTAAAACAATTAGGCGAGCTTCTGGTCGAGATAGGCCTTATAACTAGAGACCGGCTTAATCATGCGCTGGAGATTCAGAAAAATAAAGGCGGCTTGATAGGCCAGGTTTTGGTTGATCTGGGTTATGTAAGCGAAGAGGCGATTGCCCAGGCTATTACAGCCCAGTACGGTTTCCCGTATCTGCCGCTTGAAAATTACGAGATAGATTCCGAGATTGTCAAGATAGTCCCTAAAAATGTCGCGATACAATATTGCCTGATACCTCTGGATAAAATAGGCGGTAATCTCACGATAGCAATGGCAAACCCTTTGAACAGTCAGGCGGTAGAGGATATTGTGCTTTTATCAGGTTTATATGTGCAGCTTTTTGTAAGCACGGCGAGTGATATCAAAAAAGCAATAGAAAAATATTACAAATAAAAGGGCTATATGTATTCACTCAAAGAGCGCCTGATAGAACTGCTGATAAATAATAAAGTCATATCAAAGTCCCAGCTTGATAAGGCGTTAAAAATCCAAAAGGAAAAGGGCGGTTCTCTCAAAGATATCCTCGTTAAATCAGGTTTTATAACGGAAAAAGACCTGGTGTCGGTCTTAAGCCAGGGCCTCGGTATTCCTCCCATATCTTTGGCGCGTTTTAAAATAGACCCTGAACTTTTAAAACTTATTCCTCATGACGTGGCTAGTAAATACCAGATAATGCCTGTTTCAAAAGTCGGCAACATGCTTACCATCGCAATGTCGGATCCGTTGAATATATTCGCAGTTGACGATTTAAGGTCTATTACCGGCCTTGACATAGGCATTATTATTTCTTCCAACAAAGAAGTCCAGGACGCGATAGATCAATACTATACAGAGACTACTCATGAAGCCATAGAAGAGTTAATGAACGATTTAAAGACGCAGGAAATGGAGATTATTCAGGTAGGAAGCGCCGAAGAAAAGGTAGACTCTGAAAGGCTCTTCAAGCTGGTGGAGGAAGCGCCTGTTGTAAAATTGACAAATATGATCCTTGTAAACGGAGTAAAGGCCCGTTCAAGCGATATATTGATAGAGCCTATGGAAGATTCAGTGCGTGTAAGGTACAGGGTAGACGGCATATTGAAAGAGGTAGAAAGCCTTCCGAAAAATATGCACGAATCTATTGTTTCAAGGATAAAGGTTATGTCCGAATTGAATATTGCCGAGCGCCGCCTTCCCCAGGACAGCAGGTTTAGGCTGCGGGTAAATAATAACAATGTGGATTTTAGGGTGAGCATTCTCCCTTCGAGTAAAGGCGAAAAGGTGGCGCTGAGGGTCCTGGATAAATCCCAGGCAATGCTTGATGTGGATAAATTAGGGTTTAGCGATTATGCCTTGGATAAGCTGAAAAAATGCGTGTCCAGGCCTCATGGAATGATACTTGTCTGCGGCCCGACCGGAAGCGGCAAGACTACGACGCTGTATTCTTTGATGAAATATGTGCATACCCCGGATAGAAATCTCATAACAGTGGAGGATCCGATTGAATATCAGATAGAAGGCGTTAACCAGGTCACAGCCAGGGCAGAGGCGGGCCTTACATTTGCCAGCGCACTTAGGTCTATCCTCAGGCAGGATCCGGACGTGATAATGATAGGAGAAATCAGAGATTTCGATACAGTGGATATAGCGATAAAGTCCGCTCTTACCGGACATCTTGTATTGAGCACGCTTCATACAACTACCGCTCCGGGTTCAGTGGTGCGCCTTATAAATATGGGATGCGAGCCTTTTCTGATAAGCTCATCGCTTATTGCGATAGTCGCTCAACGCCTTATACGGAAGTTATGCCCTAAATGCAGGGAAGCTTATAAGCCCGGAGAGGTTATGTGCGCAAAACTCAGGATTGATATTAAAAAGACAAAAGATGTCATATTTTATAGAGCAAAAGGATGTGCTTCTTGTTTAAATACGGGATATGCGGGCAGGGTGGGCATATGCGAAGTGCTTCCTGTTACGCTTGCCATAAGAGACCTTGTTTTAAAGCGCGCCAGAGAAAGTGAAATAAAAAAAGCCGCCCGTAGCGAAAATATGAAGACATTAAGAGAAGATGGTATCGCGAAAGTTTTAGAAGGCCTGACTAGTTTGGAAGAAGTTTTGAGGGTAACAGTAGCGGACGAGTAAAACGTTATCACCCGTTCGCCGAACGGGAAGTTTCCCGTTCGGCGAACGGGTGATGGTGACATATGGCGAAATCATTAAAAGACAGATTAATACATGGGTTGATCGAGAATAAGCTTGTTACGCATAAAGATCTCGAGAGAGCCAAGAATCTTCAGGTTGCCTCCGGCGGGAGCCTTAGCATGATACTTGTCAAAGAAGGCATGGTGAGCGAAAAAGATCTGATGTCAGTAATGAGCAAAGAGCTGAACATGCCGGCCATCAATCTTCTAAAATATAAGATGGACAAAGATTGTGTAAATTTGATACCGGAATCAATGGCCAGGCAGCATAAGGTTGTCGCCATATGCAGGTTTTCCAATACATTGATAGTCGCTATGGCGGATCCGTTGAATATAATTGTGATTGACGACCTGAAAGAATTCACGAAATTTAACGTAGAGCCTGTCTTGAGCACTGAAACAGATATATTGGACGCGATAGACAAGATGTATGACTCAGGCAACAGGCTTATGTCGGACGCTATTAAAAATACGGAAAACTCCACTCTTGAAGTTGTAAATATGGAGAAAGAAGAATTTGATATCAGCGAGGCTGTGTTGGAAGGGGAGACGCCTCCTATCGTTAAAATGGTAAATTTAGTGATACAGGAGGCTCTGAAAAAAAGGGCTTCCGATATTCATATCGAGTCCGAAGAGGATTATCTCCGCGTAAGGTACAGGATTGACGGTAACCTGCAGGATGTTTTAAGAATACCGAAGAAGAATCAGAACGCCGTGCTTGCAAGATTAAAAATCATGTCAGGCATGAATATCACGGAGTCAAGAGTCCCTCAAGACGGAAGATTTAAAATAAGGCTGCAAAAAAAGGAAGTGGACTTCAGGGTGTCAATGCTGCCGACTGCTTTTGGAGGCAAGGTGGTTTTGAGGGCGCTTGATAAATCCAATCTTTCAATAGGGCTTGATACCCTTGGTTTTTCCCCTGATACGCTTACGAGGTTCAAAGAAGCGATAGCGAAGCCTTTTGGCATGATACTTGTGACAGGCCCTACGGGGAGCGGAAAATCCACCACCCTTTATTCGGTGATAAATCAGATGAACACGCCTGATAAAAATATTATAACCATTGAAGATCCGGTTGAATATCAGGTGGAAGGCATAACGCAGATACAGGCGAATACAGAGATAGGGTTGACTTTTGCGAATGGGCTGCGCTCGTTATTGAGGCAGAGCCCTGATGTGATAATGGTAGGCGAGATAAGGGATTCCGAGACTGCGGATATAGCTATAAAGGCGTCTCTTACAGGGCAATTAGTGTTCAGCACTCTTCATACAAATGACGCGCCTACCGCTATTTCCAGGCTTATGGATATGGGCATAGAGCCTTTTCTGATAGCG
>Ga0172370_10004497_pt1 | contig 18642 bp, 12 predicted proteins | sample LakKiv5m_FD_114538 | JGI IMG/M metagenome (GOLD analysis project Ga0172370, IMG submission 114538) | Freshwater microbial communities from Kabuno Bay, South-Kivu, Congo - kab_022012_11.5m | ecosystem: Environmental > Aquatic > Freshwater > Lake | place: Democratic Republic of the Congo...
AAGGATCCACCCGTCGGCATTATAATGGACCTTTGCGGTGGTTCTGCCGGTTACCGCACAATCCTCGATCATCCTGAAAAAAGGATCCTGGCAGTCGGAAAGGTTGGTCACCTCCGCCGGCCAGTAATTCATTTCGGCATTGATGTTGGTCGTGTACTTGCTGTCCCATGCAGGCCTCAGATCCTGGTTCCAAATTCCCTGCAGCGTGGCCGGCATGGTGCCCGGCCGGCTTGACGAGATCATCAGATATCTGCCGTACTGAACATACAAACCGATCAGTCCGGGATCCTCGGGCGACTGGTTAAACATTCTCAACCGGTCATCCATGGGCAGGGTATCCCGTCCATTGCTTCCGAAATCTAAATCAAACCGGTTGAAATATTCTTGATAATCAGCAATATGGTCCTTGCGTATTTTTCTGAAGGATTTCCCTTTGATACCTGCGAGATAATCATCCACCCGCTTCTGAGGATCTCCGCTCACATCCTTGTAATTGACAAAATTAGTGGCCGCCGACAGGTAAAGGTTGGCCCTTCCCCCTTCGGTCACGCTGATCACACCTGCAGAATCCTTAACCAGTCCGTCGCATTCAAGCTTCAGCGAGGCAATGCCACGCAGGGCGCCATCCCTGACCTGCACCTTCAGCGTCTGAATTTTGCCGTTCACGGTTACCGTTCTGGTTTCGTGCGGAGAGTCAAGCTGCAGGTTAAATGAAAGTTTCTTTGCCTGATTGGCGGTCAGTCGGATGACAATGACCTGATCGGGTGCGCTGGCGAATACCTCCCGGGTAAAGGTGGTCCCTTTCACTTTATAACGGGTCATGGTGAGGGCCTGACTGATATCCAGACTCCTTTCATAATCAGTATATTGCTCGTGCCCGGGAAACTCAATGACCACGTCACCGAAAGGCTGGTAGGCCATCTGGCCGAGTGGCACGCTCATGAAGTGCTCCATGGCGATCTGCTCGGCTTCCCGCGGTTTTCCCCTGAAAAGCAGCTGCCGGATGGTATCCAGGTATTCATAAGCTCCCGGGTGGGAATAGTCATGCGGCTCGCCGGTCCAGAGGGTCTCTTCGTTGAACTGGATCCTCTCCATGGGAACGGTTCCAAACACCATGGCGCCCAGTCTCCCGTTGCCCACGGGCAGAGCCTCGTTCCAGTTTGCTGCCGGCTGCCGGTAATGCAGAACGCGGTCCTTCACGGTTGTTTCGGGAGAACTGCAGGAAAGCAATAATGCAGTTATCGCAAGGGGAATCAGTCTTTTCATAATTCGATTTTAAAACATACTGCATGCTCGCAAGGCATTTGCCCGGGAGTCATGATCTCAAGATAGTCAGATTTTTGTTTCCATTTCACAGGCTCTTCAGAACCCAGAAGCCGGATCGACCTGATCGGTTTTGACGGATCGGAGTTCAATGACAGGGATTTAATAATCAGTTTTTTATCTGTTGGTTGATCCATGCAGAAGAGGTAAACGATATTCCCTTTGGAGGTGAATCTGAAATCCTTGCCGGTATAATCCGAACGCTTGCTTTCACCAAATCCGCCGTCGGGATTTTCGGTAGGTCCTTCTCCGGCTACTTTCCACGGGCGGGTTCCGTAAATTCCTTCTCCATTGATGTTGAGCCATTTACCGATCTCCAGCAGAATATTGACCTGTTCTTCCGGGATGGTTCCGTCGGGTTTAGGTCCGATATTCAGCAGCAGGTTACCGTTTTTGCTCACAATGTCGATCAGGTCGTCGATGAGGGAGTTGGGCGATTTGTTCTCTTCATCCTGGATATAACCCCATGATTTTTTTCCGATGGAAGTGTCTGTCTGCCAGGGGTATTTCTTGGTTGCCTTGCTGCTTCCCCGCTCAATGTCATACACGGCGACGCTGGGCGGGAATGATTCATTCTTATAATTCAGCACCACCCCTCCGTTATTCCACTTCTCGCCCTGGTTATAATAATAGGATGCGAATGTACGACGGTAGGGCTCCATAGCCTTTTGCTCGATCCACCAGTCGAACCAGAATACCTGCGGCTTGTACTTATCCACCAGTTCGGTGCACCTTAGCAGCCAGTCGTTCATGAATTCCGCGGTCAGGGAATCCTTTTCCTTCATCGCAGGACCGTAAAGTCCGGCAAATCGGGGATCCTGCACATCGGAAGGGATCTCTTTTCCGCCGTTGAAGAACCACCAATGCTCAATCCTGTGTGACGAGACACCGAAGTACATTCCCTCCTTCCTGACGGCTGCTGCCAGTTCGCCGATGATGTCCCTCTTCGGACCCATTTTGGCCGCGTTCCAATCTGACATGCGCGTGTCATACATGGCAAATCCGTCGTGATGCTCCGCCACCGGAATCACATAGCGGGCGCCGGATTTCCTGAAAATCCCGGCCCATGTGTCAGCGTTGAACTTCCCGGCCTTGAACATCGGGATAAAATCCTTGTATCCAAACTGATCCTGAGGTCCGTAGGTCTCACGGTGATGCTTGTATACCGATCCGTCCTTCATGTACATGTTCCTCGGATACCACTCGTTACTGTATCCCGGAACCGAATAGACGCCCCAGTGAATAAAGATGCCGAACTTGGCATCCTGATACCACGCCGGGCACTCATACTGCTCCAGCGATTTCCACGTAGGCTCAAACTTTTGCCCCCAAACTCCCAGCGGCAGGCAAATCACCGCGAAAACGACCAATAAATGTTTCATAGTTTCAGGTTTCAATGTTTCAAGGTTTCATTGTTTCAGGTTTCAAAAATTTCCCGCGTCACGACTCTTCCCGTCACGCGTGCCGTGTCACGCGTCCCGACTCTTCAATGCCTCACCCTCACCCCCACGCTCCCCGGCACCGCCTCTTCCGATGCCACCATCACATAGCCTCCGCCGGAGCCGGAGGTGATGGCACCGGGATAATGGGGAAAATACTCTTTTTCAAGTTCCTGCAGAACCCAGTCGGGCACCGTGTTGGGCAGCATTTTTCGCCAGGCAAGCAGGGTTTCGGTCATCGATTGTCCCAGGCCCCGGACGTCTTTGCGCACAATGCTTTCCCAGCACCGGTCGCCAGCTTCACCGAGTTCCTTCACGATCTCCTTTGTGAGGTTCCTGGTGATCAGGGGATCGTATCCTTCCGGCCTGGGACGAAGGGGCACGAGATGGATCACCCGGGAAAGCCACTCGCAAATATCAGGTTCAATGGTTGATTCGATTTTCTCGGGCCAGTAGCTTCCGTTATACCAAAGCCGGTTGATCCCCGGTTTCAGCAGACCGATATGATCCTGGGAACCGGAAACGTAGGTTTTTTGAAAGTTCTCGGCGCCAAAGAGCAACTGGGCGTTCCGCAGCGGATCCCCTTGCGGCAGGCGGTTGCCCCACAGTTCGATCCCTATGCTCCGGGAGCTGGTAGCCATCCCCGACCGGTCATTGAATTCAATGGTGGGCCAAATCTGGGCTACCATCACCGAGCCGGGGTGAACTTCCGATACCCACGGCTGATCCATCCAGCCGCCGGCGATGCAGATGCGGTAAGGAAAACCTGACTCGCTCATCTAATTGAATCTTACCGGTTTGTTGGATTTTTTAGCCTCGATCATCTGTTCGCGGATCCATTCGTAGGTTTTCCGCAAGCCTTCGATCAGCGGGGTGGAAGGTTCCCAGCCCAGATATTGCCTGATGAGGGTATTTTCGCTGTTCCTGCCGCGAACCCCTTTGGGGGCGCTGAGATCATATTTGCGCTCCAGCCTGTATCCGGCAATGGATTCGACCATGTCGACCAGCTGGTTGATCGAGACCATCTCGCTGCTGCCCAGGTTGATGGGTTCCTCGATGTTGCTGTACATGATATCCAGGATCCCCTTGATGCAGTCGTCGATATACATGAAGCTTCGGGTCTGATGCCCGTCGCCCCAGATGATGATCTCCCTGGTGCCATTGAGTTCCCTGTCGATCACCTTCCGGCAGATGGCGGCCGGAGCCTTTTCCCGACCACCGTCATAGGTGCCGGATGGCCCGTACACATTATGAAAACGCGCTACCCTGACCGTAATTCCGTAATCTTCCATGAAGTGCCTGCACATTCTTTCGCTGAAAAGCTTCTCCCAGCCATAGCCATCCTCGGCCATTGCCGGATAGGCATCCGATTCCTTTAATCCGGGATTATCGGGGTCTGTCTGCTTCTCACCATTGTACACACAGGCTGATGATGCATAGAAGAACCGGGTGATCCCCTTGTCACGTGCTGCCATCAGCAGGTGTGTATTGATCAGGACGCTCAGCATGCAGTCGGCTTTGTGTGTCTCGATGAATCCCATGCCGCCCATGTCGGCCGCCAGGTTGAACACCTCATGATACCCGTTGACCGCCGCATAGCAATTCTCCCGGTAGTTAAGGTCAAGTACAAGATTGTCAGCATTTTCACTTACCTGGTACCACTGGTTGAGCGGTTTTTTGTCCACTGCTCTGACCGTATGACCCTGTGAAAGCAGGGCCTTTACCAGGTGACCGCCGATAAAGCCTCCGGCGCCGGCAACAACAATTCGTTTCATATCTCTATTTTGATTTTAACGACTGATTCCAGATAAAACCCTCTTTCACCCGGATCTGCTGATGGGTGACCTGGCCCTGGGTGCGGATCTCCTCGATGAGCAGCTGGGCGGCAAGAAATCCCATATTACGGGGATCCTGCGTTATCACTGAGAGTCCCGGATTAAACATCTCTGCAGTTTCCTGAAAGCCGAATCCCACAACGCCGATGTCTTCAGGTATCCTGAGACCGGCTTCCCGGATAGCTTTATAAGCGCCAAGGGCCACCCGGTCGTTCACCGCCAGGATCACCTGTGGAAGCGGACCCTTGTCTGCCAGGGTCATAAAGGCCCGGTAACCGTCCTCCACTTCAAATCCTCCCTCAATGATTCTGGCCTCAGGCAGGCTTATCCCTCTTGCAGCAAGCGATCTGATAAAAGCCTCCTTTCTCTCAGTCCCGATACTGGTCGACTGATATCCTGCGAAATGGGCAAAACTCTCGTAGCCCTCACCGGTGAGCTGGTCAATGGCGGTGGTGGCTCCCTGACCGTCATCAAAAACCACCCGGCTATACTCGGTGCCGGGCAGTGCCCGGTCAAACAGGACCAGCGGGATATGCGTTCGTTTAACCTCTTCCAGAATCGCCGGATCCCTGGTCTCCTGTGACAAACACACCAGCAGCCCGTCGACGCGCTTGCCGATCAGGTTCCTGATATTTCTCCTTTCTACTTCTTCCTTTTCCCTGGATACTGCTAATATCACCTGGTAATCAAGATCATAAGCCGCATCAATAATGCTGTCGGCCACATGACTGAAGAAACTGTTTTCCAGATCGGGAATGATCACCCCGATTGTTTGCGTGGTGCGGCTGGTCAGCTGACGGGCAATCTCATTCGGAACATATCCCATTTCACCGGCAGTTGTAACCACCAGTTCCTTCATCGATACCGAAATATCCGGGTGACCGCGCAACGCCTTTGAGACGGTGATGCGTGAAACTTTCAGTTTTCTGGCTATATCTTCCTGCGTAACCGGCCTCATTTTTTTACTTACACGGTAACTTTCACGTGTAAATATATAACATTAACGGAAAAAATGTATATTGGGTACTCGATTTATGAAACCCGAAACCTGTCAAATCATCTGTTACGGCGAGATCCTGTGGGACAATCTGCCGAGCGGTCCCAAACCCGGCGGGGCCCCGATGAATGTGGCATACCACCTGCATCGTCACGGAATGAACGCCAAACTTGTAAGCCGTGTGGGGGACGATCTGAAAGGAAGGAGGCTGTTGGATTACCTCGGCTCGATTCAGCTGGCCTGTGATTTGGTTCAAACGGATCCGGCCATGCCAACCAGTGAGGTGCTGGTACATCTCAGGGGGGGCGGCACGGTGGAGTATGAGATCTGCGAACCTGTAGCCTGGGATTTCATTTCACTGAATGCCGAGCTGAAAAAGATGGTTGAGGAATCCGGAATGCTGGTCTTTGGATCCCTCGCAAGCCGTAATGTGTCGACCCGGAATACTCTCTATTCGCTTTTACATTCAGGAATTTATAAGGTATTTGATATCAACCTGAGACCTCCGTTTGACCGGCAGGAGTTCATCCTACCGCTCATGGAACATGCCAATATGCTGAAGCTTAATGACCATGAGCTGATTACCGTCTCGGGCTGGCTCGGACTGGAGATTTCCGATATGGAGACCATGATGAAAAGCCTGGCTGCCAGGTACCATTTTGACATCCTCTGCGTGACACGAGGAGAGGATGGCGCTGCCCTGCTCGCCGATCATCAATGGCTGGAACATCCGGGATACAAGATTGAAGCTGCCGATCCGGTTGGAGCCGGGGATGCATTTCTGGCCGGTTTCATATCAGCCCGGCTGAAAGGCAGCAATTACGAAGCATGCCTCGACTATGCCTGTAAACTCGGAGCCTTTATCGCCGCAAGCGAAGGCGCCAATCCTGAATATAGCGTCAACGATTTAGCCTAAACTGATGAAATTTATTACAATCTCCCTGATTGTCACCTGTCTGTCCGGTTTTATGCCGCTTTCAGCACAGAACAAAATCACAGCCGTAAAGGTTGGGTCCCGGATCGATATATCGATAAACGATAATTTTTTTACCCAGTATATTTTCGGCGAGGACGAGAAATATCCCTATTTCTTTCCGGTCAATGGTCCTTCGGGATTTTCACTCACATCGATGCGGAACGGGCTCTACCCCCACCACAGCTCCCTGTTTTTTGCCTGCGACCGGCTGAACGGAGGAAATTACTGGCAGGAAGGGTTGGAAAGGGGACAGATAAAAACATTAAGGGCTGAGATCCTGAAATCGGGGAAAGATTCAGTGGTAATTTCAAATGAGTGCATATGGTGGAGGCCGGGTGCGGAGTCTCCGGTACGCGATGTGCGCCTGATCACCATCACGGCCCCCTCAAAGGAGCTGTATCAGATCGATTTTGACATCAGAATGGATTTCCTTGCTGATGTCAGAATAGAAAAAACAAACCATTCGCTGTTCAGTGTAAGAATGGCACCTGCATTGTCGGGGGCCAATGGCGGAAAGATGATCAATGCAGATGGAAATTCAGGTGAACAGGGCGAAACCGGAACGTTTGGCAAAGCCTCTCCCTGGATGGACGGCTACGGCACTATCAACGGGAAAACGGAAGGTCTGGCAATATTCCAGCACCCTTCTAATCCCTGGTACCCATCTCCATGGTTTACCCGGGATTATGGATTCTTTTCCCCAACCCCAATGTATTTTCCTAAGGATGAAGCAGAAGGTACCCGTTTTAAAAAGGGCGATTCCATCAGGCTGAGATACCGGGTGCTCGTGCATTCGGGTGACCCTGGCAGCGCAGGAGTAGCGGGTAAGTTTCGGGAGTATGCGGAAGAAGACTAGGAGACTTTGAGACTTTGAGACTATGAGAATAAATACTATGAAAAAATTAATGTTTACGGGTTTAGTGATGTTGGCATGGGGGATGATGCCAAATACAGGTCTGGCTCAGAATGCGAAGCCAGTGTTTGTGAATGGCATGACCACGGTTGTGCCGGAGTTCAATAATCCGTCAGATTGGATTATACAGGACTTGTGGGTGGAGACAACCTTTGATACTGACGGCGACGGCAGGCTTGACCGCATGCATGTGGATGTTACACGGCCCAAACAGACTGAGACGGAAGGGCTGAAATTGCCTGTCATTTATGAGTCGAGCCCCTATTTCGCAGGCACAGGGACGGCTGACCTGCAGTATTTTTGGAATCCGAGACAGGAGCTGGGTACCCAGCCTGAACCGAGGAAAAAGTTCCCACCGATGAATCCCCGGAATAACAGGCCGGTGATCAGTAAATCCCAGGTAAACCGCTGGGTTCCGCAAGGGTATGTCGTAGTGCACTCCTCCTCTCCTGGAACGGGTTTGTCGCAGGGATGCCCCACGGTTGGCGGCGATAATGAGTCGCTGGCCCCGAAGGCGGTGATCGACTGGCTGAACGGCAGGGCTAAAGGGTATACCACCCCCGGTGGAACAGAAGAGGTAAAAGCCTATTGGACCACCGGAAAGGTGGGCATGACCGGCACCTCCTACAATGGTACGCTGCCGCTGGCAGCCGCCACCACCGGTGTCGACGGTCTCGAGGTAATCATCCCGATTGCTCCCAATACCTCCTACTATCATTATTATCGTACCAACGGACTGATCCGCCATCCTGGTGGCTGGCTGGGCGAGGATATCGATGTACTGTATGATTTTATCCACAGCAACCCCGAGCATTGCGATTACTGCGATTCAGTTGTGAAGGTGGGGCAGATGCTTGCCAACCACGACCGTGTCCGCGGAGATTTTAATGACTGGTGGGCCGGACGGGATTACCTGAACGATATGGGCCCGATGAAGTGCGCCATGCTGATGGCTCATGGTTTCAACGATTGGAACGTGGTTCCCGAACACAGCTACCGGATCTACGATGCTGCCCGCAAAAAGGGCCTTCCGGTGAAAATCTATTATCACCAGGGTGGCCATGGTGGTGAACCTCCCTTCGAAATGATGAACAAATGGTTCGCGCATTTCCTGTACGGAGTGGAAAATGATGTCCTTGAAGGCCCGAAAGCATATATCGTCAGGGAGGGTGCAAAGAACACAGAACCAACACCCTATGCCGATTATCCAAACCCGGATGCCAGGCCTGTCCCGCTTTACCTGACCGGCGGTGCTCCCAAAGCCGGAGCTATCGTGACCGAAAAAGGGAAGAAACAGGGAAAGGAAACCCTTACCGATGATTTCAATATCAGCGGCTCAGATCTGGCCCAGGCTGCTGAATCGCCAAACCGGCTGCTGTTCCTGTCGCCGGTTCTGAAGGATTCACTGCATATTTCAGGCATCCCGACGATAACCATCCGGCTCGCAAGCAGCAAGCCGGCAGCAAACCTTTCGGTATGGATGGTTCAGCTGCCCTGGAATCCCGAGCGCAGGGCAAGAATGACTGATAATATCATCAACCGTGGATGGGCGGATCCTCAAAATTATAAGTCATTGACCAAAAGTGAACCGTTGGTACCCGGACAATTCTATGATGTCACCTTCAATCTGGAGCCTGATGATCAGGTGATCCCTCCGGGAAAACAGATCGGACTCATGATTTTCTCAAGCGATAAAGATTTCACTCTCTGGCCGGAACCTGGCACTCAACTGACAGTGGATCTGAACGGTACAACAATTACCGTTCCGGTGGTGGGTGGTGCAGCAGCCTATCTGAAAGCCACAGGGGAGAAATAGAGCGGCTATTTCAGGTCGGGCTGACCGGTGGCTTCGAGGACATTCCACCAAAGCTCGCCGGTGATATCGATCTTCTTGCGTTTGCTAACCGTAATAGGAATGGGTAGCAGAGTGAACTCATTGTTCCAGTGCCCCACCACAAAATCGGTTTTACCTGCCATTGCTGCATGGACGGCATTTTGAGCCAGTAAGCTGCAAAACTTGCTGTCATTGGCATTGGCAGGCGCACTCCTGATAATATAGCTGGGATCGATATACCGGATTACATGCGGAAATGCTTCTGATTTGAAGGCTCCGGAAATTTTATCCTTCAGATATAGTCCGATATCCTTCTTTTTAATATTGCCGGAGGCATCTTTTTCCTGGGATTCACCCTCAAAGAAATACTGACCGGCTCCTTCAGCAACCACCACGAGGGCATGATGGCGCATCTGAAGCCTCTTTTTGAGCACTTCCAGAAATCCGCCAGGTCCATCCAGGGCAAAGTACATCTCAGGTATCAACACAAAATTAACCTCCTGGATCGACAGGGCAGCATGAGCAGCAATGAAACCTGAGTCGCGGCCCATCAGCTTGACAATGGCAATTCCGTTATACGCTCCGGAGGCCTCATTGTGCGCGTAACGGATGATCTCCCTGGCACTCGTGAAGGCTGTTTCGAAGCCGAATGATTTGTCAATCAGGTTGATATCGTTGTCAATCGTTTTTGGAATCCCGCCAACGGCGATTTTAAGGCCTCTTTTTGTGATCTCCTCGTGGATCGCATGAGCCCCGCGCAGGGTGCCATCTCCGCCAATGGTAAACAAAATATTGATATTCAGCATTTCGAGCGTGTCAACCATGCGGCCAACATCCTGGTTCCCGCGTGAGGATCCCAGAATGGTCCCTCCGATATGGTGGATATGGTTAACATAATCAGGGGTCAGTTCAATGACTGCGTGATCATAGTCGGGGATCAGCCCTTCATACCCGTACTGAAATCCGATTATATTTTTTACCCCGTAGCGGTAATGCAGCTCCATCACAATACTGCGGATCACGTTGTTCAGACCGGGACAGAGTCCGCCGCAGGTTACAATTCCAACCTTCGTTTTGGAGGGTTGATAATAGATATGCTCCCTGGGACCTGCCTTTTCAAAGGAGAGCGGATCTTTTCCCGATTTAACCGCTTTTTCAAAACCTTCTAGGGAGGTGTCATAGAGCACCCTGTCGCTGTCATTTACAAATCCAAACGCAGGGATACAATGTTTGGACTCTGACAGAGGGTTTTTGGTTCCGGGCCTTCCGAGTTCCTTGATATCCAGGTCGGTGGGTTTCATTAGTGAATAGTGAATAGTGAATAGTGAATAGAGCTATTCGACGATTATCTCGTCGGCGAAGAGCCAGGCTTTGCTGCCGGCACCATGGTGCCAGCCGGGACAGAGGCCTATGCTCTGGGCTTTAACCTTCACATATCTGGCCTTATTGCCAAGCACCAGGGTGGAGAAATACCTGACGCCGTCGGTCATGGTGCTGCGGTCGGGGTAGTTGTCAATCACTTCCATCATTCTGAAATCCTTGCCATCCATTGAAATGGAAAAGCTCACCTGTACCGGGTGGAATATCCAGACTGCAAGGCTCTGAAGGAATCCTGCCGTGATTCTGAACACGGGCATTGTACGTCCCAGATCGATAATCACTTCCATGTCCTTGCCCTCAAATCCCTGCCACCTGCCATCGGTGTAATCGGAACTTCCGGTCTTTCCATCGAGCAGGGCCATCATTCCGCCGGCAGAATAATTAGGAGAGTACATCCCATCCGTTTCCTTACCCGCATAATTCCTGCCGAATGGCGGAGCCAGATATTCGACCCGGGTCATTGGTGAATTCGGATCCAGGGAGCTTTCATAAAAATTCACCGAGGCGGTTTCACTCTCCCCGAATCCCGGCTTGAAGGCTTTTGCCCGCAGCTTCACCGAACGTTCGATCTCAAAGGGCTTGTCGTACACCGGCGATGTTATCGTCGGTTCAGCCCCGTTGAGGGTATAATGTATTTCGACCCCCTCGGACAAACATCCCATCCGGATCATCATGGACCTCCGGAACCAAACATTGTTGTAATCTATCGAAGGCATAAACAGCCTGCCGGTGCCCAGCGGCCTCAGATCATTCTCAGGTTCAACGGGCAGTGCAGACGGCCTGTTCTCAGGGGCAGCTCCCCACGAATTGTTCCTGTCGGATCCGAAAGAAAATGAGATCTCCCCGCCGTTGATCATATCGGAATAGGTTAAAAACGATTTCGGATACTCCTTCCCGTTGAGTGTAGCTCCAACGATCACTTTCTCCTTACTTCTTTCTCCTTTCCCCTTGATTACAAATGTTTTACCATTCGACAAGCTGATGGTTACCTGGTCGAACATCCGAGAGCCGATCACATATTCATCTGAACCCGGGCAAACGGGATAAAATCCCATGGCGCTGAAAACGTACCAGGCTGAGAGCTGACCGCAGTCGTCGTTGCCGCAAAGGCCTTTAGGACCTGTGGTGTAAAATTCATCCATCGCCCGCTGGAGGATTTCCTGACTTTTCCCGGGAGCACCTGCGTAATTGTAGAGGTAGGGCATATGATGACTGGGCTCGTTGCCATGGGCATACTGCCCGAAAATCCCTTCAAAGTCTGAGATGCTGTGACGGTTCTTCGTCTGCACCGTAAAAAATGAATCCAGTTTGGTGATGAAAGCCTGATCGCCGCCCGAAAGCCTGATCAGGTCAGGGATGTTCTGAGGAACATAGAAACTGTAGTGCCAGGAATTGGCCTCAGTATAGTCCCCCTGGTCGAGCATGGATACCTTAAACGGATCAAATGGTTCCAGCCAACGGCCGTCAGCATAGCGCGGGCGCATCAGTCCGGTCTGGGGATCATACTGGTTGCGGTAATATTGGGATCTGACAATATATTCGTGGTAAACCGAATCATTCCCAAGTGCGCGTCCCATCTGTGCAATGCACCAGTCGTCATAAGCATATTCCAGGACCTTGGAGACGGAGTTGGTCGACATCTCCCTGGGTATGAACTGATATTTCCTGTAAGGTGCGATGCCCTCAATGCTTTGTGATCCGCTGGCAAGCATGGCCTCGAGGGCCTTGTTGCCGTCAAATCCCCGGTCTCCCTTGAGCCATGCATCGGCAATCACTGAAACGGCATGATAGCCGATCATGCAGTTGTTTTCGCATCCGGCTAGTTCCCAAACGGGCAGCAGTCCCGATTGGTCATACTGTTTGAGCATGGTCCGGATGAAATCGGTATTACGCTCTTTTTCGATCAGGTTAAATAAAGGATGGACCGCCCGGTAGGTGTCCCACAGAGAGTAAACATGGTAATAATTGAATCCTTCTCCTTCGTGTACCTGATGATCCATGCCACGGTACTTTCCGTCGGCATCGGAATAAAGGTTAGGCGTAAGAAGGGCATGATACAATGCGGTGTAGAATATTTTCCGCTGGTCGGCTGTACCTCCTTCCACCCTGATTTTCGAAAGTTGCTTCTCCCAGGCATGCCGGGCTTCTCTCACGGTTTCGTCGAAGTCCCAGCCCGAAACCTCCTCATCCATGTTGTTTCTGGCACCATCGACACTGACCGCCGACAAGGCCACTTTAACCATAACCGGTTTTCCGTTCTTGGGCTGGAATGATAAAGTCTGTCTGATTTCAGAACCGTTAAGTTCGCCGAATTTTTCGGTAAAAGGCTCGGAGAATCTGGCAACGAAATATACATACTGGTCAGGTGCCCAGCCTCTTGAATGCCTTAAGCCTTCCACCTCATATTGGCTGATGACTTTCAGGAAACAATCATCAAGGGGCTGATCACCATTGCCGGAGATATCATGTTCCAGGTCGATAAGAATTTTAGCCGTCTGGCCTTCCTGAAAGGTGTACCGGTGGAATCCCACCCTGTTGGTTGCTGTAAGTTCGGCCTTTACGCCAAAATCATCAAGGATCACGCTGTAATATCCGACAGATGCCTTTTCTGAGGCATGCTGGAATTTGGATCCTTTGGCCCCGGCAACTCCAGCTTCATTTCCGGTAAACGGGAGCAAAAGAATGTCGCCGAAATCGGCGCATCCTGTCCCGCTGAGATGGGTATGGGAAAAGCCCAGGATGCGGTCGTTGGAGTAGTGGTAACCGGCGCAGCAGCCTTCATTGTAGGTGTCAGGACTCAACTGGACCATCCCGAAAGGCATGGTTGGACCCGGAAATGTATTGCCTGTTCCGTCGGTTCCGATCATGGGATCCACCAAATCCGAAAGATCACCACCGGTCTGCTGATTACAGGAAACCAATAGAGTTGCCGCAGCCCATAAGTATATCAGGTGGCGAAACATACAGTTGTGTTATTCAGGCCGGTTATCCGGATACAAGATTACTCAATTCCGAGCGCATTAGGAAAATTCTTTGCCCCAAGTTATGAGTGCTTATTTGGGGTTCCAGCCAAAATCCTTGTAATCCCAGGAAATCTGATCGCCCGTCACTTTAACTATCAGGAACCCTTCCTGCAGGGTACCATTGGGACCTCCCCACCAGGCTGCTGAAACGGCACCGCCGGTGATGAAATGCACACCGTCTACCTCGATATCCTCAAGGTAATGCTGGTGTCCCTGGAGCACCAGTTTCAGGTTTCTGGTCCGAAGGAGCGCCATTACCTCCTTGCCATTGGTGATCACCGAACCCGGACCGTTCACATATTGCCCTCCGTTTTGCCACTGGTCATACACGGTGATGAAAGGTATGTGCGTGGACACGACGACAGGAGTTTTGGGATCCAGGGTTGCCAGATCATTTTTCAGCCATTCCAGCTGTGCAGGATTGATGAGTCCGAGGTAACCCCGGCTTTCGGTTTGCTCGATTGATTTGAGCACAATGAAATGCCACCCCTTGTGATTAAACGAATACCAGGGATCTCCGAAATACTTTTTGAACATTCCGTCCCCGTAATCGAGGTCGGCCGGCTCGATGGAGCGGTTGTAAAAGGCAAACAGCTCGTGATTTCCAACCGTATTGTGGACCGGCACCTTAAATCCCTTCATCAGTTTTTCGTACAGTTGATACAGAGAATCCGCTCTTCCCCGCGTTGCACCCAGGGCATCCATGATCAGGTCGCCGCCGGTCAGGACAAAATCCACACCCGATGCATTCACCGAGTCGATCGCCTGTTGGAACCCCCTGGGCGCATCCTTTTCGGGTGTGATGTGAATATCCGTCAGAAATGCAAAGGTGAAATCAGGCTTGGCCTGCTTGTCAGACATACAACCTGTCAACAAAATCACCAAACCCACTAAAACGACATTTCGCTTCATAGCAACATTATTTGTAAAGTATCAAATTATCACTCATCCACTTATCCACATATCCACTCATCCATTTTTCCACCCCTTCGATCCACTTCCTGGTCCCCGTGCCTCCGTTGATCCAGTCAAAAGCCAGTCCCTCAAACTGATACTCATAGGGAGCATCGTTCCAGAAAGGTCTGATGCCACTGTGGTGGTAGAGGTACTTCAATATATGGAGCATGGTTTTCCAGGGTTGGAAGATTTCAGACTTCAAAACATGGATCTGGAATCCGCCACAGGTTTCGCCGGCGAATTTCTGGAAGGTGGGCCTGAACCAAACGGGTCGCAGAACAAAGCCGTCAAGACCTTCCGCCCTGAGGTATTCCGACAGATCTCCCCGTATCTTGTAGGGGTCGATCGCCGGATGGCCGAACTGTTCGAGACTCCGCGTTGTGCCCCGTCCTTCCGACAGAAACGTGCCCTCCAGCATCACCGTTCCCGGATATACGAGAGTCCCTTCAGCAGTCGGCAGATTAGGAGAGGGGTTGACCCATAGCCGGCCGGTGTCTTTCCACAACATATTTCTGGTCCAACCATCCATCGGAATGATTTCCAGATCTATATCCCAATGATTCATCGATTTAAACCAAAGTGCCAGTTCACCGATGGTCATTCCGTGCCTCATCGGCATGGGGGCCATGCAAACAAATGAGTACCAGCCGGGATCGGGGAGGGTGCCTTCGGTTTGAATGCCTCCGATGGGATTGGGGCGGTCAAGTATCAGTATCCTGATATTTTTGCCGGCGCATGCCTCCATGGTCAGGTACAGCGTCCAGATATAGGTGTACACCCGGGTCCCCACATCCTGCAGGTCGACGATCAGGGTGTCGATTCCATCGAGCATCTCCCCAGTGGGTTTCCTGGTTTCGCCGTAGAGGCTGTATACCGGAATTTTCCATCCGGGATGCAGAAAGTGGGTTGTTTCGATCATGTTGTCCTGAACCACGCTCCCGAATCCATGCTGAGGTCCGAAAGCACTGATCACCCTGTTCCCGAACAGGCCAACCAGTTCATCCAGTCCGTTCTCCATACGCCAGGAAACGGAAGCGGAATGACCCAGGTATCCGATCTTACCTTTTACCCTGGCCTGTTCCCTGTCTGATGTGATCAGTTTGTCTAACCCAAACAATACCATACTTTCTCCTTCCTCCTTGGTCCTTTCACCTTAGATGTAAATATCGTACTTTTGCCCCAAAATCTACACTATGGTCATCCTGGAACAGGTTAAGGAGATGGCGGAGCGCGGGGAAGCGCTCAGGAGGTATCTTTGACATCGATGTCAAGCGTGCCGAATTAAAGGAAGAGGAAGAGAAAACCCATGCTCCGGGTTTTTGGGACAATCCCAAAGAAGCAGAAAAACACATGAAGCATATCCGGAATCTGAAGAGCTGGATTTCGGCGTATGACAGTGCAACCGGCAGTATAGGCGACCTGCAGGTGATGTATGATTTCTACAAGGAATCTGAGGCCAGCGAGGAGGATCTTGACAAGCAATATGCTGAGACCGGCAGATTGGTTGAAGAGCTCGAAACAAGAAATATGCTTCGCAAGGAAGAGGATTCCATGGGGGCCATCATGCGGATCAATTCGGGTGCCGGCGGAACCGAGAGCCTCGATTGGGCCGGGATGCTGATGCGCATGTACATACGATGGGGCGAAATCAATGGATATAAGGTAAAAGAGGTTGATTTTCAGGCGGGTGACGAGGCAGGTGTGAAATCGGTCATGCTTGAGTTCGAAGGGGATTATGCCTACGGATATCTGAAGGCAGAGAACGGTGTCCACCGGTTGGTCAGGCTTTCGCCTTTCGATTCGAACAACAAGCGGCATACCACTTTTGCTTCGGTGTTCGTTTCTCCGGCCGTTGATGATACCATCGAGATCGAGATCAATCCTGCAGATATTGAATGGGATACCTTCAGATCGGGCGGCCATGGGGGCCAGAACGTGAACAAGGTTGAAACGGCCGTAAGGCTAAAACATATTCCCACGGGCATCGCCATCGAGAACAGTGAAACCCGCAGTCAGCTGAAGAACAAGGAGAATGCCATGCGTTTGCTGCGTTCCCAGCTGTATGAACTTGAGCTGCGTAAGCGGATGGAAGAGCGGCAAAAGGTTGAGGCTACCAAAAAGAAGATCGAGTGGGGATCCCAGATTCGCTCTTATGTGTTGCATCCTTATAAAATGGTGAAGGACCTTCGCACCGGTTTTGAAACGGGAAATACCCAGGCCGTACTCGACGGTGAGATCAACGGATTCATCAAGGCGTTCCTGATGGAATTCGGGAAAGATCTATAACAGGGGGTGAGGGGTAAAGGGGGTAAGGGGTAAAGGGGGTAAGGTTATTCGTAGGGCAGGGTGAACCAGAAGGTTGAGCCTTTTCCCATTTCCGAGGTTACCCAGATTTTACCTCCTAAGAGTTTGACGAGGTTTTGTGTGATATTCAGACCGAGGCCGGTGCCTCCGAATTTGCGGGTGAGACCGTCGTCGATCTGTTCAAAACGTCTGAATATACGCTCCTGGTCAGCAGCGCTGATGCCCATGCCGGTATCCTTGATGTAAAAGGTGATTTGTCGGTCGGCGGGGGTTTTGAAACCAACCGTGACCGATCCTTCTTCCGTAAACTTATATCCGTTGTCGCACAGGTTTCTGATAACCTGCTTAAAACGCACCGGATCCGTATGGACCGTAGCATTCTCATGCCCTGATGGAATTTCAAACCTGAACTGGATATCCTGTTGCTTTCTGGGGGTCTGTTTATCGACCACGTCAGACTTAACCTCCTCGATAGTCTTTTTAATCCCGACGGTTTCTCGTTTAATTTCCAGCCGGTTGCTCTCAATTTTGGCAAGGTCGATGATGTCGGAAATCAGACGCATCAGACCCTCCGAGTTCTGTTTGATCAGCTGAATATAACTGAGTTTCTCCTCCGGGAACAGATCCTCGATGGTAAGAAGGTCACTGAATCCCATGATGGCATTCAGCGGAGTCCTGAGTTCATGACTCATGTTGGCCAGGAAGGATGATTTGAGCCGGTCGCTCTCTTCGGCCAGTTCGCGGGCCTTAACCATTTCAATTTCCGTAAGCTTTCTTTCGGTGATATCGGTGTGTGTTCCCACTGCCCTGAAGGGAGTTCCGTCGGCGGCACGGTCGATACAGCTGCCCCTGGCCTGGATCCATACCCAGCTCCCGTTTTGGTGACGCATTCTGAATTCAAGTACCACCGGCTGATTTTCCTCGAAGGCTTCCCGGAACGATTTGAATACCCGGTCGGCCTCCAGCGGATCGATCAGGCTTCTGAATGTTTCCATTGAGGAAGCGAGCTGCCCTGGCTCATACCCCAGCTGGGTAAACCACTGATCGCTGAAAACCATTGTGTTGTCCTTGAGATTCCAGTCCCAGATACCGTCGTTGATCGCCCGCAGGGTTAGTTCAAACCTCTCTCTCGACTTCTCAAGTTCTGCCTCTCTTGCCACCTCTTCGCTGATATCTTTGATAAATCCGATGACTCCGCTGATCTGGCCTTTGGAATTCTTCAGCGGAAGATATTTCTCGAAGGTGTAGCCTTCGCGCCTGCCTTCCAATAAATATGGTACAGCCCGGGGTTCAGAATATCCGCCTTCCAGGGTTTTCCTGATCGTGTCGGCAATCCTGTTTTTATGGAGGTGGGGGAAATGGGTCCAGAGCTCTTCCTTGTAAAGGATATCCTCCTTTTTCTTCCCGCTGATCTTCTCCATTTCACGGTTCCAGTAGATCACCTTGAATTGGCGGTCGAGCACCAGGATTCCCTCGTCAATACTGGTAAGAATATCGTTCATCAGGATCTGGTTCTCCACCAGGCTCCTCTGGGTATCCTGCATCACCTGTTCCATTCTGGCCCGCTGGGTGTCCATCTCCCGCAGGGTGGTCTCCTGGGTGGTCACCTCATCCAGAACGCCGACAATATATTCAGCGTGCTGGCTGTCATGGACGCGGAA
>Ga0172370_10004499_pt1 | contig 18639 bp, 23 predicted proteins | sample LakKiv5m_FD_114538 | JGI IMG/M metagenome (GOLD analysis project Ga0172370, IMG submission 114538) | Freshwater microbial communities from Kabuno Bay, South-Kivu, Congo - kab_022012_11.5m | ecosystem: Environmental > Aquatic > Freshwater > Lake | place: Democratic Republic of the Congo...
GGACGTCGCCTCCCGTGGAATTGATATCACGGACATCACGCATGTCATCAACTACGACGCGCCTGCCACTTACGAAGATTATGTCCATCGCATCGGCCGCACCGGCCGCGCCGACAAAAAGGGTATCGCGCTTACTTTTGTTGAATAATTGTTAAAATGGTGTGTGGGGAAAAACATATTTATTGCCATTCTCGGGTTGGCGGTTGGGATATTCGGCGGATATTGCATTAATAAAAATTATCCACAGGTATTTTCGGTCAAATCACAAAATGAAATCAGCCGGATACTTAGCCCGCTCGGGTTGGAAAAGCGCCAAGTCATCGGCTTTCTTCCATATTGGTTATTGGATAAAGCCGATAATGATTATTTAAAATACCTGACGACCATAACCTATTTCGGATTGACGATTGCGCCGGACGGAACAATCGAGAAATTTACCAACCCCGGTGAAGCCGAGCCCGGTTGGTATGCTTTAGACAGCGGCAAGGCCGATCAGTTTTTAACCGATGCCAAAAAGAACGATCTCAAACTTTCATTACTGATTTTTAACGGCGATGAGAAAACGATCGCAAAATTGGTAAGCGATCCTCTTCCTCATGCCCGTAATTTGGTCGAAGAAGTGGCGCCTATCATGAAACAATATGGTTTTGCCGATTTGAATTTGGATATCGAAAGCGTCAAAGACGCCTCCGAAGAAGCGCGATTGAATTTTACGGCTTTCGTCAAAGAAGTCAAAAGAAGAGTCGATAAAGAGAATTTAGGAACGGTTACCCTGGATACGACTTCGATCAGCCTGATAAAAAAGCATATGAATGACGTGAAAGCATTGGCGAAAATCGTCGATTATGTTGTTTTGATGGCATACGATTTCCACTATATTGGATCATATGTTACCGGCCCGGTGGCGCCTTTGGGCGGCTCAGGCATCGATGCGGAATTCGACAGCGAAGTGGCGGTCATGGAAGCACTGAAAATCATGCCGGCCGGCAAGCTCATTCTCGGTGCGCCGCTTTACGGTTACGAATGGGAAACTTTGAGTGCTTCTGCCCGTTCGGCGGTTGTTCCCGGTTCCGGCATCACGGCAAGCAACCGCCGTGTCGAGGCACTGATTAAATCATGTACGGATTGCACGATCAAGACGGATAAGTTGGCCAAAGAATCGTATTTGACTTATCGGGATGAAGAAACCGGTACTTATCACCAGATTTTTTATCCGGATAAAAAAGCGATGACGGAAAAAGTCAAATTTGCTAAAGAATACGGCGTCGGCGGTATGGCTTTGTGGGCTTTGGGGTACGAGGGTGACGATATAATTAAGCCATTTGGAGCATATAAATAGTTCATTGAATATTTCCTTCACGTAAACTATCGTCAAAAATATATTTCTGTCCTTCGTCGAGGTTGACGACATGACTCAAATTATCCAAATCATTGAAGCCGACAGCCGCTTTTCCTTTTCCGACGGAAATGGTAATGATTGTTAGTTCGTCTTCATCGATCATTATTGTGATTGATCCCTTATCTATTCTGACGATCAGATGTTCGCAGCGGACGGAAACGGGAGAAGCGTTGGTTCCGTAAGACGCCGTCCCTTTAGTCTGGCTGTAGACAAAATTGATCGGCAACGTTTGGATAATGGCGACCTCCGTTTCCGGTAAAAGCGCCAGCGATTCCCCGCTTTCAAAATTAACGGTCACTTTTCCGTCATCATCGGTTGCTAAACTTTCTCCTTGTTGAATCGTCACCGGTTTATCAATTGTTGCCGCCCCGGTCGCTGTCCTTGATTCCCATTTTATGTTTCCGCTCATCAGCGTTATTTTCCCCTTTCTCGATTCCCCGGGTGGAATCGCAACATCAAACATTTTTTCCTGTTTTGCCGTTGGTTGTCGAGGGCTACTTATCGGCTGTTCGTTATTTTTCCAGACAAAACAACCGCTGATTCCGATAAGTCCGATAAAAAAGAAAATAATAAACAACACAAAATTTTTCATGGCACGAAGTATTTTAATGTTTTTTCAAAGTTATATCAAACGTTAATAGAAACGGGTTGAGAGTTGGATAAAGGATTGGTTTGGGACATCAAACCAAAAAGACGGACCCTGTTCGCCTTCGGGCGTTTTCGTATTGACAATAAGCAGATTGGGAGCAGCCCAACCGGTGACATCCGCCAACGTATATCGGGTAACTTTTTCGAGAAACAATTTTTGAATATCGATAAACGGCGTATTGCCGGCAAAAGGCTGACCGGATGCCGGAAAAACATAATAACCGTCCCGGTCCGGCGTCGAATCCCTGAGGAAAAAATGAATATTATCAGGAGACCACGCATTATAGGGAAAAATAATTTTATGGGTTGTGTTTTCGGTTTTCTTATAAATCGATTTTTCCAGGCCGCCGGGTTTATCGGAAACGAAAATCGAATAGGTAAAAATGCCCACAGCCCGCTTTTTTTTCATGAGAAGGGTTTTAGTGCCGTCCGGCGAATCCATGACGGTCGTTTCGATCTGCGCCACCGGCGCCGGCGTCAAAGTCGGCGATGGTAAAGACAGATCGGGAATGGTTTCCGAATAAACGTACTGGTTGACTTTATTGTTATTTTTAAGAAGCAGAAACAGGCAGACGGCGGTTGTTGCGAGAATAAAAAAAACGGTTGCGAATTCATTCCTTAATTTTTTTAGCATATCGGCCGGATTATAGGGGTGCTTCCCCGAAAATTGTTACGGTGGTGCCTTCGTTTCGATTGTCGGCATAAGTGGTCGGTCCCGTTGTGACGGGATTTGCCCAATCATAAAGTTTTTCCGCATCGGTATTTCTCAAATTGATACAACCGTGACTCATGGGATGGCCGAAATTGTTATGCCAGTAAGCGCCGTGCAAACTGAAGCCGGCGCTTCGGGAAAGATTTTGGTTTTCGTAAAACATGACAAAAGGAACATTGGGCAAATCATAATAATCGTCACCTTCTCCCCCGCTCATCCGGGTTGAGCGGAGTTTTACCCAAATTCTGAATTCTCCGGTCGGCGTCGGAAACCATTTTCCCGAAGAAATAAGCGTTTGCATGAACAGCTTGTCCCCTTCGTAAGCGGTAAGCGTTTGTTTGGCAAGATCGACATAGATACGTTTTTTTTCCGCAGATGTTTCCGTTCCCAAAACGACCGGTTTATTTTTTTCGATGGTGATTTTTGGTGAGGCCACTTGACGATTGTTAAAAATACCAATCGCGCCGTTTTCCACTTTGAAACTCAAGCTTTCGCGGCAGCTCAAAGTATTGGCGCAGGGAAAAGAAGATTTGTTGGCCAGCAACGGATAAATTAAACTGACTAAAACATAAACACTGATCAGGCTGATAAAGCCGCGCAAAACAAGCGGAAAATATTTTTTTCTTTTTCTTTTCACTCTTTAAGGATAATAAAAAGGAAATTGATTGTAAAGGCATCAATTTATTTTCATTTGAGTTATGCCCTGGACACTTTTCTGCCAATCCCACTTTAAATTCCTGTTTTATTTCGACAAGCTGATTGTTAGCTTGTATCCCATGACTTCCGCCATCTTCTCTAAAAATCCCAGGGAGGGATTAATATTACCAGCTTCAAAACGAGCAATTGCCGACTGCTTGGTCCCGATCTTTTGAGCCAATTCCTTTTGGGTAATTCCTCTTTTAATTCGAGCTGATATTAATTCAGAAATTGCCTCATAGCGAGGAGTTAATTTATCGTACTCTTCTTTGACTTGTTTGTTTTGCAACAGTTCTGCTTTCAATTGTTTCCAAGTTCTCATAGGTATTTAGGATTAACTTCTAAAGTCAACAATCCTAATATAACATAGATGTTATACTATGTCAAGGTCAATAATCTGTTCTTTGCCGTTTTGATTTCTTTCCTTGGCGTTTTCTGTTTTTGCTTTTTAAAGCCGGAGAGAAGATAGATTGTTTTACCGACAAATCCATAAATAATCCGTATTTCTTCTTTCCCCCGAACCCGTAGTTCATAAAGGTTAGGTTCAATTCTTTTGGCATGAGGCATACCGAGCAGATCTCCGTGAATTTCCAGAAGATCAATTAAATGAGCGATTTTTGCGATTGCCTGCGGTTGCTGGCTTTTTATAAATTCTGCCACCGGTCTTTCGCCGCGAGAAGTCTCATACTCCAATATTTTCCACTCCATGCTTTGATTATAGAGGTTTATTTGAGGAAAGAGAAGATTTCTTTCCGCGAAGCTTCAGGATGTTCAATCTTGGTATTGCGGTAAACCGCCTCAGGTAAAAAGGCACTAAAAAACCGCTACACTAAAGATTTTTTCTGTCTGGAGTTGGCAAATTGTTTATATGTTCTTTTCAGTTTCTTTGTCATACGAATATTTTAACACAAATCGGATTAATATTGCTCTTTAACGAAATTTGACTTACCAATATCGTATAAATAAATATATATATGAAATCAGCGTTTCATGTAGAGGCAAAAAAAGCGCTATTAGTTAAAGCTCCAAAATCTGTTATCGATTCTCAAGTTAAGTTCACTTCATTTTTTAACGAATTTACGAGTGGTAGTATTTTCATCCAGCGAGACTAGTCTTAAAGAAAACTTTGATTTAATTGTCAAATCGCTCGATAAGCTTGATAACGGCGATATAAACTCTTTGAAAAAGATAAAAGCACCAGACCGTTTATAGAGATTAAAAAAGCCAAAACAGAGATTGAGCAGATTTTGAAGACGTTCGAACCAAAGAAAAGAACTGATAGAATAATCCAATTGCACTCTCTTTTTTCTGCTAATCCCATTTTGCGGGAAGCAGTAGACGACGTTAGAACTTTTTACGCCCAGTCCTTGGCCTCTCCACAATATATTATACCCAATTTCCCAGCTTTCGCCTCAACCTAATGGATCCGTTCAGAACCTATTATTTAGGTAATATTATATAAGCTAATTCGTTGCACATGCTATAGAATATTGGATATACTTTAGTTATGAGTAACACTAGCGTTATTAAAGACAAAGCTAAAACATGGTTGGTCGGTGTCGGAATCCTCGCATTCCTATTGCTTGGTGTTTACAACATGTTTATCAAGTCCAGTAATGAGGTTGGGTTTCTGGGAATGGACAAAGTAGGACGACAAGTTTTTATTCAATCATTTGATGCTTACTTGGATCCAAATATTGATGTCGATTCAGAATTTAATGACACCCCTTTACCTATTAGGCTGATAGTGGGCGAGCCTCTCCGAACAACTTTAAAATTCGACATTCGAGATGAAAAAGAATTTCATGCGACCCCAGAAGGAGTAGATGCCTTCCTTGCCAAACCAGCGAGCTATATTGTCGATGAATATAGAGATAAAATTACAATGCAAGATAATTACGAAGTTACCCCTGACGAACTAAAAAAATCGATGAAGGAAAAAGGTGTTCAAACGGTTGAGGACTTACTATCTGGATTTGGCTTTAAAAAGTTCGAAATGTTTTCGAGAGGAGTGTTGGTTAAAAGCATAGAGCTTCCACGCACAAAAAATGTTATTCATGTCGGTGGAGATTAGCTTGATTTGGTCTATCCAAAAGTCGCCACGTCACCTATGAATCGGTAGTCTTTGTTTTCCAATTCTTGCAAAATAAGGAGAGGGAATTTGTATTGTACAACTTCAAAAAGATTCTCAATCAGGAAGAACTCATCTGGAACGGAAATTCTTTCAGTAATTTTGTGCCATTTATCTTGTCTGTAGCGACACAGGTTACTTAAGACGAAGAACAGGAGGAAATAAATATCAAAATCTGTAATCTTGAAGCTTGTAAATGGTTGGATAAGTGCGAAACCTTGTAGGGTTCGAGTGCGACTGAAAACAATATGAGAGTCCATTGCAGTAACTGCTTGTTTTGAGCGGTAGTTATTACCTGGTTTGTCATAAAGTGTATTAAGTTCCGGAAATAACCGATTTAAGCACTTATCGACAGTTTCACTTCCTCGCTTATGAAAAAGGTGATAATAATCACTAAACCCTCCAATTATTTGTTTATTATCTCCTAGTGTTTCCGCATCACCATTTTTAGGATCATTACATCCATATACATTTGGTGCTTTGGAAAAATAAGCCTGATAGACCTGCCAATTCTCACCTATTAAAGACAGGAGTGTTTTGATATCAACCTTCGTGTTGTTTGGTGGTATTACATCGGCATAACATTTCCTAAATAGCGGATAGATACCAGTTGTTTTAGTAATACAAAATTCTTTGGTAAGCGCACTTGATTTGCGGGCAAGAATTTGACTGTTGTTTGAGGTGTTCACTTTCCAACTCAATCCATGCGTTCCATGCTCTGCATAATCCAAAGGAGTAGCATCTAGGGTGTATTTATTATCCCCCGAGATAATTAAGCACTTTGCCAATCCCAAAATTCCATAATAAATAAGTAGGGGCTTAATCGAAATATCACCGTTCCTAGCAGCCGAAAAATAATCTTCCGCCTGACGAATTGTAAATGCTATCTGCTCTGCCTTTTTGCTGATAAGTGCGGAGTTTTGAGTAATCTGTGGCGTTAAAACAGATTGCGTATATTTAACAGATTTATACCTCCCCAAATATTTCCAAATCGTACCCAATATATCTGACGACCTGATTGTGTATAAAGAGGCTATGGCTGGGTTTTTATTAAAAACAAACTTTCGTGTGGTTGGCATATATTATCAAGCCAATTATACTAAAAATGAGGCTCAAAGTCTTCCTATTCTCAGAAGGGTAGAAGTTGACCAGCTGATACTTTTAGAGCTTTTGCCAACCGTTGAAGATTTACCAGAGATGGATTCCTCAACCCCCTCTCAATTTGGCCAATGTAGGTAAAGTGCATACCTGCTTCATCAGCAAGCTTCTCCTGTGTCCATTCCCGCTCCTCTCTTAATTTACGAAGGTGTTTGCCAAATTTGGCTCTTATATCTTCCATTATTTTATATTCTCGAAAGGAAGACTATGTATCCAGAGACGATAAGTCTTATTTGTGGTACAATAACTTCATGGATGTACTACTAAAAACCGAGTGCCAGCAGGGATCTTTGGTTGTTTATGATAATAAAGTTTCAATCGAACTACATTCATTGGGAGTGAGCAAGGAAAACTCCTTGCCATTCAGCCAGATAACAGGGGTCGAAGTAAATACCACCATGGCTGCAATTCCTATCTTGAGCAAGGGATATGCCACGGTAAAAATATTTTCAAAAGGTAATCAAGAACTGAAAGCGACAATGGTTGCCTTAAAAGACGCCCAAAAAGCAAAAGAGTTTATCGAATCCAAAATAGGCTAAAGTGCGACGCCCGTCGCATAAATGTGAGCTCTAGTCCCGTCGTTTCCCCGTCGCACAAAAGGTCATTAAAAGTTCGAGGCTAAATTTGACAAACCCTCGTAAAAAGGTGTTAGCATTTAACTAATATCAACAAGGAAGCTTGTTCTAGGCAGTCAGTCGCCATTCACCCATAGGTGGGCAATAACTAATAGCCGTACAGAACAGAGATAATTACTATCGTAATTGTTTCGATTCTATACGGCTTTTTTGTTGGGAAAATGAATATGGATACCCAACAAAACAATTATCAATTAACCACTTTGGGACTCTCCCCTCAAGCTATTGCGGAGTTCCAAAAGATTTACCTCGCAGAATTTAAAGAGCCTATTTCCCCAGAATCAGCCAACTTACTTGGAATAAAACTACTTCGCTTGTTTAAGAGGGTCTATAAACCAATTCCCAAGGAGGAGGGCTCAAATGATGGAACAAAATAATACTTGGCGATGCAAGGATTTATATCTAGCAGCCTTTGTTTATTCACAAGGTAAGGAGCTTATGAAAGTTGAGCGAGAAGGGAAAACCTGCTGGTTTGTCTTTGCAAACCCAAACGCCCATTGTGAGGAGCTACAAGCTGCCTATTGGGCAAACCGAGGGCAAACACCACCGAAAGTATTTGCAGATGCAGTCAGGAGCCTAAAAGACCTGATATTTGCAGGCTGAAAGAAGTAAATATATGGAGATGAATATTATTATTAATCAATTTGAGGTCGAAGTGAAACTAGTCGAAAGATCAGATAACATAAAGGCTTTTATTAACTGGATTTTCCATACTTCGGAAGGCCAAATAAAAATCAGAGGAGGAACTATGAAACTAAAACAACCAAAATTCGCAGAGGAGGGCGAAACGATGCTGTCCTACGATGTTCCTGCCTATCGAGGCAAATTCAAATATTATGGAGTTTTATTCATTGATAATAAAAACTTGTTCAAAAAGCTTTGCACCGAAACCATGAGAAGGTACTGCGAGGAATCAGGGGTACCATTTGACGCTACCAAATTTATACAAGAGGAGGTCAACATTGATGATATTCCACTCTAATTACACGGTAACTATCTATAGTAACTATATAGTAATGCGTAACTATAAAGTTACAAAGAGTAAGTATCCTAGTAAGAGTAACAATATCAGTTGATAAAAGATAAGAATAAACATGACATCACTTAAAAAAATCGAAGCCAATCTTAAAAATTCAACCCTTGGAGGTGTCAAAACCGCCGAGGGGAAAGATATCTCAAAATATAATGCTGTTAAGCATGGAATTTTTAAAGAGGCTATCAGTAAATATGAAGATGGGTTTTACAAAGATGCACTTGACGAATTGATCGATCAATTCAAACCCGTAGGTTTTTTAGAGAAGTTACTGGTTGAGCGAATTGCACTGTGTTACCTGCGCTTGTTTCGATCGGCAAAAGCGGAAGTGGAATTCATGAACTCAAAACTCAACCCATTTCATGAAGTTAGAGAGGGTCAAATGTTTATCAGCCTCGAAAGCTTAAGAGCTTCTGTAGAAAAAACTACCTTTGAAGGCTATAAACCTCAAATTACCAGTGAGTCGATGAGAGAACTGGAGCAAGTTATTACTAGATACGACACTACGATTGAAAATAAGCTTTATAAAGCACTACATGAGCTTCAAAGGTTGCAGGCAATTAGACTGGGGCAAAATGTGGCGTTACCTGCTGCCTTGGATGTGTTAATTGATAAAAATATTGATGAATAATTGGGTTCGTTTTGCAGAATTATGTTACGATAAATGAAGACGATAAGTCTTAAAGATTAATATGTATATTCCAGAACATCTTAAAACATTGCCATCGGGAGATTACCACCGAAAAAGCACTGATGATAGCGACCATCAAGTAGCTTCACTTCCTCAACAAAGAGTTAGTAGCGAGAAGCTACACAAAGAGAATGGTATGCCACCAGCTATTAAAGCGTATGAGGAGTCCATGTCTGCCAAAAAGCCAGGCAGACCAGCGCTTAACCATATGCTTGATGATGTTGAGGCGGGTATCATATCTATTATTTTTGCTTGGGACTTATCAAGATTATCCCGAAATCCAATTGATAGTGGACGATTGAGCTGGCTTCTGCAAAGAGGCATTTTGAAAGCAATTATAACTCCATTCCGTATCTATCTTCCTGAAGATAATGTAATAATTATGAGCGTTGAGTTTGGCCAATCAAATCAATTCCTTCGTGATCACTCTAAGAATGTAAAGCGTGGGCTACAGGATAAGCTTACAAAGGGCTGGCGGCCTGGGGTTGCACCTGAAGGGTATCTGAACGATAGTTCACTCGGTAAAGGCAATAATAGGGTGATCGCAGATCCCAAACGCTTTAAACTAATCCGTAAGATGTGGGACATGATGTTAACTGGCAATTACACAGTGCCTCAAATTCTGGAAATTGTTAATGAAGACTGGAAATACAAGATGAGGCCGCACAAAAAAATGGGCGCAAGGCCAATGTCCCGTGCAGCTTTGTATCGCATATTCACCAACACTTTTTATTATGGTCACTATGAATATGGGGGCGATTGGTTTGAAGGCAAGCAGGCTCAAATGATTACGCAAGACGAGTATGATCAGGTTCAGGCCATCTTGGGACGCAAAGGCAAACAACGACCCAAAACTAGAGAGTTTAGCTTTACAGGAATGGTTTTTTGTGGTGAATGTGGATGTTCAATCACTGCAGAGGAGAAGGTTAATAGGTACGGCAGTAGATATGTCTACTATCACTGCACAAAAAAGAAGGGCAAATGTAGCCAAGGATCAGTAGAGCTTGGGAAGTTGGAGGATCAAGTTGAGGAAGTCTTAAGCAAAGTTAAAATCCCCGAAGCGTTTAAAGATTGGGCAATAAAATACCTCAACGAGTTGCATGACAAGGAAGCCCAAGAGCAATCACTCATTAACTCTAGTATTGACGATTCATACAAAAATTGTATTGAGCGGATCAACAATCTAATTAAACTCAAAATTTCCCCCATGAACTCTGAAGGTCTGGTTCTGTCTGATGAGGACTACCAAAGCCAAATGCTGGAACTCAAAAGGGAGAAGCAGGGCTTAGAGCAGCAAATGAAAGTGTTAGGTGAGCGTGTTGACCGATGGGAGGAATTATCATCAAAGACATTTAACTTTGCTAGGTATGCCACTTATCACTTTGACCACGGAGGGTTGATGGACAAAAAAGAGATTCTTCAAACAATTGGATCGAACTTTATTATTCAAGACAGGAAACTGCGGCTACAGGTTCCAAAGCCATATAAAGTCATAGCGGAGAGTAAAACCGAAGCAGATAAAATATTGTCAGGGTTAGAATTCGATGAAAATGCCGTCTTAACGCCCCAATTGGCTCATCTTTTTGACCAAAATCTCACTTTGCGGAGAAGGTGGGATTCGAACCCACGATAACCTTGCGGTTATACAGACTTTCCAGGTCTGCGCACTAGACCAACTATGCGACTTCTCCTATTGATACGCTTCAAATTATATCAATCAAAACTTTTTATGAATTGGCTAAATTGTTTGAGATTCGTCAATAAATCCCCTTTAAATAGCGTGCTTGTGCCAAGGACAAAAGTATTGGCGCCGAGCGCTTTGAATTTGGTTATTTGTTCGTAGCCGATTCCCCCATCGACGCTCACCAATGGTTTATTAGTCAATTTATTTACTTCGTTCATTAAGGTTTTTATCCTACCGTATGATTCGACAATAAATTTTTGTCCGGCAAAACCCGGGCGAACGGACATGAGAAGCGCAAGATCGATTTTATCCAGGAACGGAAATATTCTGTTAATTGGCGTATCCGGACTGATTGCCAGCCCAACCCGACTTTTTTCTTTAATCATGTTTATTGTTTTGTCCGTATCGGCCGGCGCTTCCATATGGAATGTGACAATATCGTTTTCATTCACTTTTAACATCGGGAAGGCTTTTTCAACGTTTTCCACCATCAAATGGATATCCCTGATTATCGACAGATTTTCCAACGCATTGATTAAATCAAATCCAAGGGCTAAATTCGGGACAAAATGCAAATCCATGACATCCAAATGAACCATGTCGAATCCGTTTTCCTTCAATAATTTTGTCTGATTTCTTAAATCCAAAATATCCGCGCACATCAAGGATGGAGAAAAATTGAGCTTATCCATAATTCAATTATAGCAGCCGCTTATTACTATTTTCTTACCGAATTCACGAGGATTATTATTGTTAAGGTGTAAAAATATATCATGTTACCCATTTCCGATACGGCGCCAAGAAAGAGCTTCCCCCTTTTTAATTATTTGATAATTATCCTTAACGTGTTGGTTTTTCTGAATGAAATTGTCATTCCCAACAGTGAATCGTTTATTTACCAATACGCATTCATTCCGATCAAATTTAATTTTTTGGATATTTTTACCTATTGGCCGCTTATCGCATCGCTGTTTATGCACGGCGGTTGGTTGCATCTTATATCCAATATGTGGTTTTTATTCATTTTCGGCGACAATGTCGAAGACCGCTTGGGTCATTTGCATTATTTCTTTTTTTATCTCGCGGGCGGCATCATTTCGATGCTGGCCCAATATGTTTTCATTCCCGAAGGGACTATTCCCCTTATCGGCGCATCGGGAGCGATTTCGGCGGTCGTCGGCGCATATTTTATTTTTTTCCGCAGTTCCAAAGTCAAAACCCTGATACCAATATTTATTTTCCTGACGGCAGTCGATTTGCCGGTCTGGTTTTTTGTGGGGTACTGGTTTGCTTTGCAGGTTTTCAGCGGAGTCGGAACCTTGGTTGCTTTCAGTTTTAACCAGGGAGGTATTGCCTGGTTTGCCCATGTGGGCGAATTCGGCTACGGCTCACTATTGGCGCTTGGTGCCGGGGAGAGGACTTGAACCCCCAATCCCTTACGGGAACAGGTTCCTAAAACCTGCGCGTCTGCCAATTTCGCCACCCCGGCAGGATAGAAATATTATATCAAATCTTCCTATTGAAATAAGATGTAATGTCGTTTAATATTAATTATATGGGGGTAAAAGAGGCGATTTTACGTTTTTTGGAATACTGCGAGCTTGATAAAAATCTTTCTTTGAAAACGGTTAAAATGTACGGTTACTATTTGCTTTTTTTTCAGGATTGGTTATTAAAATCTAAAAAAATCGAAGAGTATGCGGTCGAAAAAATCAACGAAGACGATGTCCGTAATTTCCGTCTTTATCTGTCCCATCAATATAAGAATCCGTTCAAGGGAGATTTGAAAAGACAGACGCAGAATTATTTTCTGGTGGCGTTGCGTTCCTTTTTCCGTTATTTGATTAAACAAAAACTGGCGGTTCTTTCTCCGGAGATGATCGAACTCGGCAAGCAAAGGGACCGGAATATAAAATTTTTGTTGCCCGACGAACTGGAAAAACTATTCAGGATTGTCGAAATAAACGATGAAATGGGAATCCGGGACAGGACGATTTTGGAAGTTTTGTTTTCGACGGGGCTTCGTGTGTCCGAACTTGTCGGTTTGAACCGCGAGCAGGTCAATCTCGAAGCCGGTGAATTCGGCGTCATCGGCAAAGGCGGCAAAGCTCGCGTTGTTTTTTTATCAAAAAGAGCCAAAGAATGGCTCATGCGTTATTTCAATGTCCGCCGCGATCCTTATCGCCCCTTGTTTATCCGTTATTCCGGACCAAAAGGCAAAGAGGGTTTGACCGATGAAAAAGAACGGTTGTCGGTGAGGTCGGTCGAGCGGATGATCGACAAATACCGCAAAAGAGCCGGCATTTTATTCCGGATCGGTCCCCATTGTATCCGCCACAGCTTTGCGACGGATATATTGTCGCACGGGGCAGATTTAAGATCGGTCCAGGAAATGCTCGGGCATAAAAATATCGCCACGACCCAAATTTATACTCATGTTACCAATGTCAGGTTAAGGGAGATTCATGAAAAATATCACTCAGGTAATAAATAATAATAAATACAAAATAATACTCGGACTGATTGTCGGTTTTTATATTGTTTTATTTTCCCATCTTTCCATCCGTAAATATCTGACCCTGCAGTCGCATTACTTCGATCTCGGCATCATGAATCAGGTAGTTTATAATACTGCCCACGGAAGGTTTCTCGAAATGACAAACCAGGATTTTTTGAAAAACGTCTCCCGTTTTGCCATCCATTTCGATCCGATTCTGGCCCTGTTTGCCCCTCTCTATTTAATTTATTCCGGCCCGGAAACGTTGCTTTTTGCCCAGGCGATTATCCTGGGTTTGGGCGCCGCGGCCGTATATTTGATCGCCGGTTATTTCCTCAAAAACAAACCGGTCTCTTTGTTTTTCTCAGTCGCCTACCTTCTCTATTTTTGTGTTGAGCGGGCCAATGTTTTCGATTTCCACGGCGTGACTTTGGGGACGACATTTATTCTTTATATGATCTATTTTTCCCTGGTTAAAAAATATCGGACGGCGGTTGTTTTTATGTTTTTGGCGCTTTTGACCAAAGAACACGCCGGTTTGATAACATTATTTTTCGGGTTATATTTATTTTTTGTGAGGAAAGAAAGGAAGTTTTCCCTGCTTGTCTGCGCTTTGAGTTTGATATTTTTTACGGCGACGGTTAATTTCGTCATCCCTTATTTTCGCCAAAGCAGCCATTTTGCCCTGAAATATTTCGGTGATTTCGGCGACAGCCCGGGCAATATTTTTTTGGGCATAACCAGGAATCCGTTGCTGGTCATAAATATCGTTTCCAAACCCGATGTTCTAACTTATCTTGGCCGGCTGGTGTTGGCCAACGGAATTTTCATGATATTTGCGCCTTTGGAATTTCTCGTAAGCCTGCCGGAGCTTGCGATCAACGTTTTGAGCAATAATCCCAACATGAAAGGTTTGTATTTCCATTACAATGCCCTGATCGTTCCCTTTATTTTTTTAAGCGCGATTGCCGGTTACCGGAAAATTACGGAAAGCCGCCGGCTAAAAAAATACCGGATAATTTTTTTCGGCGCCTTTATCGCGACTACCTTATTGAGCGCTTATTTGTTTAATCCTTTGCCTTTGAAATTCCTGAAAGAACCATATTTTTGGGCGAAAATAGACGCAAACAAATTGGCAACGATAAGGCAATGGCAGGATATTTTGAGGGACGATTCGATCAAAGTGTCTTCGACGCCGGAGCTTGCGCCGTTTTTTACCGGCAGGAGTTATTATTATAATTTTCTTTATGATCCGTCATTTTCAGCCTATGGCATAAGCCGTGATGATATAATTAAGGGGTTAAGAAATTATGAGATGGCCGATTATGTGGTAATTTATAAAACGGGCATCGATAAAAGCGGAAAAAAATCATTGCCGAGACGGTTTTATGACGACTTAACCGGCAATAAACGATTCCAAAAAATTTTCGGAGAAGAAAATGGGATAGAAGTATTTAAAAAAAATGATTAGTGTCGTTATTCCTTACTATAACGAGGCGGAAAATTTGCCGATTTTATACCGGGAACTGGTTGATGTGCTGAAAACAATTGATGAGCCGGCAGAGATAGTATTTGTTGATGATGGATCTTTAGACAATTTTCAATTTTCAATTTTCAATTTTCAAATAAGTTCAAAAATTCAAATTAAAAAAATCCGGCATAAGACCCGTTTGGGGAAGGGGGCGGCGCTCAATACGGGAATAAAGAATTCGTCAGGGGACGTGATTATTTTTATGGATGGGGATTTGCAGGATGATCCGAAAGATATTCCGGCATTCCTGAAAAAAATCAATGAGGATTACGATTTGGTTAACGGCGTACGAACGGTCAGAAAAGACAGCGGTATCATCAAAGCCTATTCCCGACTCTTCAACCAATTCCTGAAAGCGGTTTTCCGGTCGCCGTTTAAAGACATCAATTGCGGTTTCAAAGCCATAAAAAGAGAGATTTTTTCGGAAATTATCCTTTACGGCAATAACTTCCGTTTCCTGCCTTTAGCCGCCTGTTATAAAGGTTATAAAGTCGCGGAAATACCGGTCGGTAACCGGCCGAGAAAATACGGCGTTTCCAAATTCGGGGCAGGCAAGGCATTTATCGGTTTGATCGATACGCTGACCGCCTATTTTATCTATCGGTTTTCCGAACAACCGCTTCATTTTTTTGGTACCATCGGCGCCGGATTTTTCATTTTAGGTTTTATAATCGCTTTTATTTTATCGGTCCAGAGGATATTTTTCGGCATATTGCTCTATCGCCGGCCAGCCTTGCTGTTTGCCATCCTCCTCATCATTGTCGGCTTGCAGATTGTGCTTACCGGGGTTATCGGCGAATTGGTTGTTTATCTTGATAAAAAGAAAAAATGAATCCAATCCTGGCATTAATCATCGCAAACGTCATTTGGGGAGCCGCTTCGCCCATTTTTAAATATGCCCTCCAAAACATTCCGCCCTTTACGTTGGCCTTCATTCGTTTCTTTTTCGCCGGCCTGATTTTCATCCTCTTTGCTCTTAAAAGCTGGCAACCCATGAGTAAGCGGCAGTTTTGGGAATTATTATTGGTTGGGTTTTTCGGCATCAGTGTCAATATCTCTTTCTTTTTTCTGGGTTTGGGAAAAACCACCAGTATTAATGCTCCGGTTATTGCCTCGTCCGCACCGATCTTTATTTTTTTATTTTCCGTTATTTTTCTGCGTGAAAAACCCAATCCGAAAATATTATCCGGTATGCTTATCTCATTGATTGGAGTACTGCTGATAATATTCTCGCCCATTATTTTTGACGGAAAAACGTTTGAAATTGGTCAGTTGGAAGGCAACCTGATGTTGATCGTGGCGACCTTGGGGAGTGTTTTCCAGATTATTTTCGGAAAAAAAGTCCTGAAAGAAATCAATTCCCGGCAAGTTTCGGCGATCACTTTCCTGTTCGGCAGCCTGACTTTTTTTCCTTTCATGGCAAATGAACTGCGGCATTGGTCTTTGAGCAGTCTTAACCATCAGGGGTGGCTGGGGATAATTTTCGGCGTCTTTTTTTCTTCCGCTCTCGCTTATTATCTTTTTTATTACGGAATATCGAAAATAATGGCGCAAGAGGTCGGCTTGTTTGCCTATATCGACCCCCTGGTGGCGATCTTTATTGCCATTCCCCTTTTGGGAGAGTATCCGAACGGTTATTTCATTATCGCCTCCCTGCTCGTATTCGGAGGAATCCTCATTGCGGAAAACAGGTTGCAATGGCACCCGTTTCATAAAATAAAAAATCAAATATCAAACGTCAAAAATTTTAATACAATTGATATATGAAAAAGATCCTGATCACCGGTGCGGGGGGCTATATCGGTTCGGTCGCGGTTTATTTGTTGTTGCAAAACGGTTACGAAGTCGTCGGCTTGGATAATTTCTGCACCGGTTATCGCCGGCCTTTGGAATTGCTGCAGCAAAAATACGGCCCGGGAAAATTCCGCTATTATGAAGCGGATATTCACGATGACCTTTCCCCAATTCTCGAAAAAGAAAAAGATATTAAAGCGGTTTTACATTATGCCGCATCCTGCCTGGTCGACGAATCGGTAAAAAATCCCGAAAAATATTTTTACAATAATGTCGTCGGTTCGCAAAATCTATTTTCCGCTCTCATGAAATATGAAATAAATAAAATCATTTTTTCTTCGACCTGCGCCGTTTACGGCGAAGCTCAATATATACCGATCGATGAAAAGCATCCGGTCAATCCGTCAAGCCCTTACGGCGGAACCAAAAGAATGGTTGAGCAGATGCTTGAGTGGTACGGAAAATTAAAAGGTATGCACTATTGCATCTTGCGTTATTTCAATGTTTGCGGGGCGTCGGACGACGGGTTTATTGGTGATTCAAAAAAGCCCTCCACCCTTCTTATTCAAAATACCGTTCGCGGCGCTTTGGGGATAGAGCCTTTTTACCTGACTTGTCCCGAGGTCGATACGCCGGATAAAACGCCGATCCGTGATTATGTCAACGTGGTGGATTTGAATTTAGCCCATATGAAAGCATTGGAATATTTGTTTAACGGGGGCAGGAACGAAATAATCAATTTGGGTACGGGTACGGGGAATTCCGTTTTGGAAATTGTGGACAAGATCAAGGAAATTACCGGTCGGAAATTTCCTTTGCAAAAGGCCAGGCTTCGTGAGGGAGATGACGCGAAAAAAATTGCGTCAATTGAAAGGGCAAAAAATGTTTTGGGTTGGCAGCCGGAGAAATCGCTCAGGGAAACAGTCGAATCTTTGGTTCTTTGGTATCGAAATCATCCTCTCGGCTGGGAAAAGTAAAACATGGTAAAATTATCATCTAAATCATAAAACCATATGACAATAGGAGTAATTTTAGGCGGGGGTGACGGGACGCGGCTTAACTCGAAAACCGTCAACAAGGTTTCCCTCCCTTTTTTAGGGAAACCGATGATCTGTTACGGAGTTGATTTATATCAGGGTCTGGTCGATTCGGTGATGGTTGTCGTTGGCGCCTATGCCGAAAGCGTCAAAGCCGCGCTTGAAAATTATCGTGTTGACTTCGCCCGTCAGGAAGAACGTTTGGGTACCGCGCATGCGGCAAAAATAGCCGTCGAAAAAATTGAAACCTTGGGTCTAAATCCGGACTTTGTTTTTGTCGCATACGGAGACCACATGATGTTTTACAAGAAAGATACGGTTAAAAAACTGAAAGAATTGATGGAGCAAAAAGGAGCGGTTCTGTCGTTAATCAGTGCCATTCATGATCATCAGAACGAGTTGGCCTGGGGAAGGATCATTCGTGACGGAAACGATCACGTCGTGGCGATCGTCGAACAGAAAGATGCAACCGAGGAAGAAAGAGAGATTAGGGAACTGAACGCCGGTTTCTATTGTTTCGATTATCGTTTCCTGAAAGAAAATATCGACAAGATAGAAAAATCTCCGGTAACGGGCGAATACTACATTACGGACATGATTAAATTAGCGGTTGCCCAGGGAAAAAAAGTGGCCGGTTTGCGTGTTCCTTTTGAAGAAGTGGGTATCGGCGTCAATACCCATGCGGAAATGCAGGAATCGACAGAGCTTTATAAAGAGATAAAAGTATAAATATGGTTAAAAGGAATCTTCGGATTGACGATTGAGGATAATTGTCTGCTTTGATATACTAATGAGGGTTGCGGTGGTAGTTCAGCGGTAGAATGTCTCCCTTCCAAGGAGAAGGTCGCCGGTTCGAATCCGGTCCACCGCTCACCTGACTTTCTCAAATTAGTATCCTTGCCGTAGTTTTTTCAGTAAAGTGTGGATATCTTCTGGTATTTCCGCTTCTACAAGCTGCTCTTTTCCGTTAAGACTGATTATTCCTGAACGAAC
>Ga0172370_10004500_pt1 | contig 18638 bp, 19 predicted proteins | sample LakKiv5m_FD_114538 | JGI IMG/M metagenome (GOLD analysis project Ga0172370, IMG submission 114538) | Freshwater microbial communities from Kabuno Bay, South-Kivu, Congo - kab_022012_11.5m | ecosystem: Environmental > Aquatic > Freshwater > Lake | place: Democratic Republic of the Congo...
ACCGTTGTAACAACTATTACCGCCGGAACTTCACTTAACACCACTGCTACGGGAGCTCCTGCCGCAAGTGGTACTCTCACTAAAACAAGTGGAACAGGTGACGCAACGATTACTTTTTCATCGGTTTATGCTAACAATGCTGCCGTTGGAAACAAAACTGCTAGCCAACTTTGCTCGGAAAGGGGAAATGACTGGAGGTTGCCGGCTCACAGAGAATTAATACAAGCATATATCGATGGCACCTACTGGAATCTTACCAATACTAACTTCAGTTTTTGGTCAGCGACGGATTTTGGTAGTGTCTATCCAAATTATGCAATGTATCTTGTTCTATCAAGTGGTTATCATGAAGCAAATGGGGTTAAAAATAACTATCCACGCTATGTCCGTTGTGTGAGGAGTGAATAGAAATAATATGTATAGAGCATAAAGTTATCAATATAGAAAAAGAATTAAGAATTAAGGAGCAAGAATTAAGGAGGAGGTTAAAAGTTATGAATAAAAATAAATTATTATGGGTCTTTCTAAGGTTTTCGTTTTTCACATTTCTGTTTGTGATACTTTTTTTGGCGACTCCTCGTTTTGCCCACGCCGCAACCTATTACTGGGTTGGTGGAACAACCAATTCTAATACTTCTAACCCCGATAATTGGAGAACTTCTGCCGGCGTTTGCGCTAACAGTGGCAATCTTAATGTGCCGGGAGCCGGCGATACAATCAATTTTGTTAGTAATTGTCTAAACGATGCCACGGTCGATTCTGCCCTATCAGTTGCAAATTTTAACATGAACGTCGGTTATACGGGAACAGTCTTAGCAAGTGGAGTTTCTATGGTAATTACTTCAGGTTTGTCAGTAAATGGTGGAACACTGCAAATAACCGGAGCTGGTTCTTATCTTAGTGGTAATCCATAGTAGGATCTGGCGCAAATGCCAATGGAAATTTGAATATCTTAAATGGTGCGAATGTTGCTTCGGAAAGAACAGTTTTAGGTGTTGGCGCTGGAGCGATTGGAAGCGTACTAGTTGATGGAGCCGGCTCTGTTTGGAATAGTCATGCAACGGTTATTACTGATGGTTATATGGGTTCTGCTGGAGGAGTGGCTACAATAACTATACAAAACGGTGCAGTCATGAACAGTCGTGCAACACCTTTGAAAATAGGTGAGACGGGTGGTACTGCAGTCGTTACCGTGAGAGGAAAAGGTTCGCAATTAAATATGACTGTTCAATCAAATCTTCGTGTTGGCTACCATGGCGCTGGTACGCTTAATGTGCTAGATGGTGCGGTTGTTAATAGTAATGTCGGACCAGATTCAAAAATCACCGTAGGAGCTCTCGCCGGTTCAACCGGTACGATAAATATTGGCGAGGGTTATACAATAGACGTTATTAATACCCCAACTATTGTTGCGGGGTTGGGCACGGTATATTTGCCGCCAAATCCGCCGACTGGTTTAACTAGCAGTAACATTTCAAAAACTTCTATCTCTTGGGATTGGGATGATATTGAGGGAGTAACGGGCTATCGGGTATACAATGCAACCGACAATGCGCTACTTGCAATAATTTCCTCCGCGACTTCTAATTGGACACAAGATTTGCTAAATCCTAACACCACATATTCTATTTATGTTCGAGGCGTGAACGATCAGGGAGTTGGATATGCCTCCATTTCTGCATCTGCTACCACGGAAAAATCTCCAGAAATCGTGATTGATACCCTTCCTTCGTCGGGGGCTTCGGCCCTAAGTCAGGTGGTAGCGATGTGCAAGATTATCTCGTTTTGTTTACTATGTTTTTACAATCTAAAATTTACTAATCGCCAACAGCACTTGTATCAATCAGACAAAAAAGGCTAAGTCGTGCCGTGTCAGATCTAAAATACTTTTCGAGTGTTGGGAGATTTACAATACATTATTTTGGGGTTTACTCTGGGGGCAAGTAATTCGCGTGATTATCGGTGTTACTTTTTCTGATGATGCACTATCTTAGTGGAATATAAAGCTCCTAATTTTTATCGGGGTATCGCAAGAGGTACGGGAAGGATGTCTCCGATCAGTATTCACTCAAAAAAATGTTTTTACTAGCTCAATCGAGGATAATTTTCGGGAAAAGGAATGATCAAATTAAAGATAAAGCAAAAAATGATTGTTACTGCCTAATTTTAAGTATCGCCTTTCCTTGAAATAAAAACATTAATTACTATGGTATTCTTTGATTTCTTGCTCAAAGGAGGATGGGATAGAGAGAAGGATTCTTGTCTCTATACCACTGGCGTACTACTTTGCCAGCGCGGATGTTGAAAAGCACACATACTCCCGTTATACTGATTAGGAAATGAAGAAAGATATTCATCCCGAGTATTTTCCTGCTGCCAAGGCAAGTTGCTCTTGTGGCAACCGATTTGAAGTCGGAGCGACCGTTCCTGAACTAAATCTAGAGATCTGTAACGCCTGTCACCCGTTGTTCACTGGAAAAATGAAATTGGTGGATACGGCTGGACGAGTCGATCGCTTTAAGAGCCGTTTGGCCAAAGCCCAGCCGAAGAAGGAGAAAAAGTAATGGCCCTGCCAACCTTAGTTGAACTAGCTGAAGCGGGGGCACATTTCGGCCATCGCAAAGCCCTGCTCAACCCACAGGCGCGAGAGTTTATCTTTGAGGTTAGAAACGGCGTGTCGTTGATTAACCTCGAGAAGACGCTTAGCCAACTGGAAAAGGCCCGAGAAGTTTTACAGCAAGCCAAAAAGGACGGATTGCCTGTTTTGGTGGTGGGGACAAAGGGTTCTGTCCGTCGCCGAGTGGCCGAGCTTTCCCAGGAGGCCGGTCTACCGTATCTTAACGAACGCTGGCTAGGGGGATTCTTAACCAATTTTGCTAGCTTTGCCGATTATCTTAAGCGAATGAATGAGATGGAGGAGAAGCTCACGAGTATAAACAGTCGAAGCCAAAAGAAAGAACGGCTGGTTCTTGAGCGTAAGCTGGCCAAGTTTGCTCGCTATTTTGGCGGAGTCAAGGGCATCACTGGGCAGCCCCAGCTGTTGGTTGTGGCGAGTGCTAGCAATGACAAAATCGCGGTTGAGGAGGCGAACCGCCTAGGTGTGCCAATTATTGCCATCACTGATACAGATATTGATCCGCACAATATTACTTATCCAATCCCTGCCAATGATGACGCGCCACGAGCAGTGGAATTGATTTTGGTCGCTCTATTAGAAGAGGGGAAGAAACCTCTGCCAAAGAAAGAGACGGTCAAGGACGAGGCGACAACGGAAGATAAGGCAGATGAAAAACCGGAGGCAAAAGATAGCAAAAAGCCGAAGGCAAAGACTGCTTCTAAAGTGAAAACGGCAAAAGCCACTTTGAGTCCTGCCAAGCCAACAACGAAAAAAACCACTCCAACTAAAACAGTAAAAAAGCTAGTCACCAAGACAGCTAAGGTAAGCAAGGGGGCGGCCAAGAAAACAAGCAAGAAGGAGGCAAAAAAGTATGGTTAGCGTAGAGCAGATTAAATTACTGCGTCAAAAAACCGGGTTAGGAGTACATGACATTAAGCGAGCCCTGGAAGAAGCCAAGGAAGACGAGACCAAGGCGCTTGAGCTATTGAAAATCTGGGGGCTTTCAACAGTGTCTAAGCGGGCCGATCGCGCCACCGCCCAAGGGCTGATTGAGGCCTATGTTCATCAAGGAAGAATGGGAGCGTTGGTGGAGGTAAATTGTGAGACAGACTTTGTTGCTCGCAACGAGGATTTTCGCCATTTTGCCCATGAGGTAGCTTTACAGGTGGTCTCAATGAACCCAGAGTCAGTTGATGAGCTATTGAAGCAAGAGTATTTTCGTGACGGTGCGCTGACTGTTGGCGACCTGCTCAATCAAACTATAGCGAAAATCGGGGAAAATATTCAGATCAGCCGCTTCACCCGCTTTGAGCTGGGGCTCTAACTTGCGCAATCGCCACTTCTTGCTAGATTAGAGGCATGAGCACGGCTGGGGTAAAACAAGAAATGGAGCGGGTGATGATGTCGTTGACGGAGGACTTGCGCTCTTTGCGTCCTGGGCGGGCCTCGGCAGAGTTGGTTACGAGTTTGCCGGTGGCCTGTTACGGCAGTACCACCCCCCTGCAACAGCTAGCCAGCATTACTAATGACGAGAAAGGCGGTTTGATTATCGCCCCGTGGGATAAATCGGTTACCGGAGCGATTGAATCGGCCATTAGAGACAGTCAGCTGGGCTTTTCTGTTATTAATAACGGCCATCAGCTAATTCTTGCCTTGCCACCGCTAACTATGGAGCGACGCGACGAGCTAGCAAAGCTAGCCAAACAGAAAGGCGAGGCGGCTCGGGTGCAGGTACGGCAGATTCGAGCGGAGGCGCATCAGCAGGCCACCAAGCAGAAATCAACCGGAGAATTACGGGAAGATGATCTTACTCGCCTAACCAAAGAGCTCAACGAGCTGATTGATAAATTTAACGAGCAGATAAAAGATATCGTGACAGAGAAAGAGAAAGAGCTTCTGACCAGTTGAGCTTTTCAATTTCTTCAGATGGCTGGTAAGATAGGGTAAATGTGGATTACCCTGTTGGTATTTTTGGCGGTGCTGGGCCTGCTGGTTTTTGTCCATGAGTTGGGCCATTTTCTGGCCGCCAAAATATCGGGCGTACCAGTCGAAGAGTTTGCTTTTGGTTTTAGGCCACGCCTAGTCAGTAAAGTTTGGCGGGGTACGCGCTACGCCATCAACCTTATTCCGCTGGGTGGATATGTTCGACTTCTGGGAGAAGAGGATTACTTGCAGACTAGCGCGGATAAAGAAGCTCGGGTCCAAGGCGCCTACTACGCTCAACCAGCGTGGAAACGCTTCTTTATTCTAATTGCTGGCTCATTGATGAATGTTTTGTTGGGGTGGCTGATTTTCTCAATACTTTTTGGAAAAGGGGTAGAGATGAGTTTGTTGAGTTTTGGCCAGAACCCATTTTTGACCCAGAATACCTCGATTGTGGTAGTTGGCTCCTCGCCAGATTCTCCGGCCGCAGTCGCCAATCTTCAGGAGGGAGATGTAGTGGTGGCGATCAACGGCCGTCGGGTGGTTAATGGGGCTGACCTTCTGGAAGAGATAGGCAATCTTCAAGGTCAGGAGGTAACTTTACGAATCAGCCGCCCGGAGGGAGAGAGTACCGTCAGTCTGCTTGCAAGGAAAAACCCGCCTGCTGGGGAGGGGTCGTTAGGGATGCAGTTTATGGTTGAGGGGCGAGTGAAGTCCTCTATCTGGCAGGCGCCGTTGGCTGGGCTGTACGCAGTCGGTCAAACCCTAATTGCCTCCGCCCAAGCATTCGTTCGCTTCCTTGGTTTACTGATCTTTCGCCAAGAGGTCTCTGATCAGGTAACTGGTTTGGTAGGAATTGGCCAGTTAACTGGTATGGCTCGTCGCTTGGGGGTGGATTATTTAGGACAGCTAGTGGCGATCGTCTCGGCTGGCTTGGCGGCAATAAATCTAATGCCGATAGTGCCGATGGACGGCGGGCATATTGCCCTGTTAATCTACGAAAAAGCGGCCCGGCGCAAACCGAGCGAGAGACAGCTGGCTGTTGTTAATTACCTCGGGCTGGCGCTTATAATCATCATCTTTGTTTCGGTAACCTACAAGGATATAATAAGATTTGATGTCATAGGAAGGATATTTAACCGCTGATGCGTCTTAGCCAATATTTTGTAACGACACGTCGTGATCTTGCCAAGCAAGACAGTATCAATGCGCACTTGTTGCTGAAAGCCGGCTATGTGTCGCAGGTAGCCGCCGGTGTATTTACTTTGATGCCGCTGGGCTGGCGGGTAGCCCGCAAGATTGAGCAGATAATTCGGGAAGAGATGGAGGCAATTGGCGCTAGTGAGTTGTTGATGGCCAGTTTACAACCCCGCGCGATTTGGGAAGCAACCGGTCGCTGGCAGGATCCCAACCTGCGGGAGATTCTTTATGTTGATGAAACTGGTGAATCCTGTTTTGCCCCAACTCACGAGGAGCTGTCTGCTTGGCATCTGGCCAGTGCCGTCCAATCTTGGCGCGATCTGCCGATCGCCCTATTTCAGTTTCAAACCAAATTCCGGCGAGAGAAGCGGGCCCGTTCTGGGTTACTTAGAGGCAGAGAGTTTCTGATGAAGGATCTTTACAGCTTTCACATTGACCAGAAAGATCACGATCGCTTCTATGAGCAGGTGGCCAAGGCTTATCAGAAGGCGTTTAAGCGAATGGGGCTGGAGACGGTGCGAACCAAGGCCTCCGGCGGGGTGTTCAGCCGTGAGTTCTCGGATGAGTTTCAGGTGATCTGCCCGACTGGGGAGGACGAGATCTATTACGAACCGAAGAGCCAAACCGGTTACAACAAAGAAGTAATCTCACAAGTGCCCGAGCCAGAGAAACAAAAATTGGAGCGTGCTAGGTCAATCGAGGTGGGTAATATCTTCAAACTGGGAACAAAATTCTCCCAGCCGCTTGGTTTGATGTACGCAAACGAGAAAGGAGAGAAACACCCGGTGGTGATGGGCAGTTACGGCATCGGCATCACTCGGGCGTTGGGGGCGGTTGTGGAAATTTACAATGACAAAGATGGTCTGAACTGGCCAGCGACGGTAGCACCTTTTATGGCTCATTTGATTGATCTGACTGACTCTAAGGCGGGCGAGAAGTTAGAGCAAGAGCTCACCAAGGCGGGCGTCGAGGTTTTGCTGGACGATCGGCCGGTAGCCGCGGGTGTAAAGCTGGTTGATGCCGACCTGTTTGGTTTTCCGATTAGGCTGGTAATCAGCCCTAAAACAATGGAGCAAAAAACTATTGAATGGAAAGAGCGTTCAAGCGGCAAAGTTGAGCTAATTAAATACTTGGAAATTGTTAAGAGAGTGACTGATTATCAGCGCCAGCAAAAAAGTACTTGACTAGCCTAAAACGCTCCTGTTAAGGTAAGAATAGATAAGAGCCCTTGAGGCAGCCGATATTATTTGTCGGTTTTGTTAGAAAGGAGTCCAGATGGATATGGACAAACCGGTTGAGGGAATGGCAGAGGAAGATAAAAAGCCTGTAGTTGAGGGTGTAGAGGGGGACGGAATGGATGAAGAGTTAGAAGAGGGAGCAGAAGACGAAGAAGCCGAAAAAGGAGAGGAAGTAAAGAAACCAGAAGAGGGAGAGAATCCAGTCGTCTAAGGATAGTTTTTTTTCGTTTTTCGCGCGCCCTTTTTGGGCGCGCGTTGGTTATAATCTTTAAAGTTGATAGCATTTTGTCTACTGTAAGATAGAAGGAGATAACAATGAAACTGATAATCGCAAACTGGAAGATGTACCCGACCCTATCCGATAGTTTGGTGCTAGCGCCCTCGTTGCGCTCATCGTTGGCGGAAGTTAAGGGGGTTGAGGTGGTGATCGCTCCGCCGTTGGCTTGGTTGGTATCGGTAGTGGAGTCTTGGCGGGGTAGTGTGCCTCATATTAGTTTTGCCGCCCAGAATGTCTGGCCAGAGGATCAGGGGGCTTTTACCGGAGAATCCTCCGCGTACCTGCTGAAAAATATGGTTAAATATGCCTTAGTTGGCCACTCGGAGCGCCGCCACCTCCAGGAGGAGAGTAACGATTTAGTCAATGAGAAGCTTATGTCTTGTTTGCGTTGGCAGATTAGGCCAATTCTGTGCGTGGGTGAGGAGAAAAAAATATTCAACTCACAAGGTCAGTCTGACGATAAACAGCTGGACAATCTAACAAAGCAGTTAAGCGACGGTCTTTACGGAGTAAAGGAGGAGGATATGGATCGGGTGGTGATCGCCTATGAACCAGTTTGGGCGATCGGCACCAGCAACCCAGCCACCGGCGAGTACGCCGCCCGGGTTATAGCGGTTTTACGCGATCAAGTTGCTAAGAAATATTCTCGTGCCACAGCAGGTAAAGCTAGGTTTTTATATGGGGGGAGCGTCTCGCCTTCCAACACCGATCAATTTTTGAGAGAGGAAGGGGTTGACGGGCTGTTGGTCGGCTCTGTTTCGGTTAAGTCGCGTGATTTTGTGTCGATCTGTCGAGCGGCGGCACAGTATCGCTGATGCGTACTGTGGTGATTGGCTCAACGGTGGTAGATCTGTTTTTTCATCTGCCAAAAAATGCCTTTCGCCAATCGCTTCAAACAAGAAAAATTGAGCTACCATTCAACGAGAAAATTTTGGCTGATGGCTATGATTTACTTCCAGGCGGATCAGGCGCCAATGTGTCGGTCGGGCTGAAGAAACTCGGTCTAGAGCCATATTTAATCAGTGGAGTGGGTGATGATGTGGTGGGAAATTACCTACGGGATCACTTGCGCAAAATTGGGGTGGCTGGAGAGTTATCCCGCGAATCAAAGCCAACGCCGGTCTCGGTTATTCTGAAAGTTGCCTCTGAGCGGATGATAGTAACCAGCACCAACCACCTGCCCGACTATCTTGAGCAATCCCTGCCAGAAGAGGGCTGGATTCATCTTTCTCCGCTACCACCGGAAACGGACAACTTTTACTCCCAGCTCATTACCCATCAAGTAAAAACAGAGCAGACTGTCAGCATTAATCCCAAGATGGAAGCCTTGCAGGATAGACAGCGAGGTCTGATGAATCTACTGCGAACAACTAAAATAGTCTTTCTTAATCTGGCAGAGGCCAAGGCGCTAGCCCGTCTGCCCCAAGCGAGCGAATCGGAGCTGATGGCGGAGATTTTTCGTCTTGGTCCAGAGATAGCCGTTATCACCTGCGGTCAACGGGGCGCTTATGTTGGCAACCGGCAGTTTCAGCTAAGCGCTGCGGCGCTGGGTACTGGCGAGGAAGAGATAGACGCCACTGGGGCGGGAGATGCCTTCATTGCTGGTTTTCTGGCCGGCTATCAAGAGGCAATGGCCGGGAGACAGGAGGAGATTGACCGATTGGAGACAGGGCTTAGCTACGGCATCGCCGAATCAGCCGCAACTATTAAAGAGATCGGCGCACAAGCTGGTCAGCTAAATAACGAGAAAATAAAACAAGAGAGTAAATATGTGCGTGTCAGGAGGGTAAATGACGACAAAGATAATACTTATCGCTAACTCGCCACTTGGGTTTTTTCTAGCCCGTGAGCTCGATAGCACGCTGGCCCGGCGGGTTGATTGCGAGGTGAGCTACTATTCATCAGAGAAGAATATGGTGGTGATGAGTGAGCAGGTATCGCTTCTTGGCGCCAGCTCGGTCTTTGATCAAACTGCCCACCTACCCCACCTGCGCCTCTGTCCTGACAAGATTAAGGGCATCGATCTGGCTCGGCGAAAGGTTCTGACCGAGAAGGGCGAAGCCGGCTATGATTTTCTGATAATCGATCGTACGCCATATATATCCCTGGTCGAGTTATCAAAAATCCGACAAGCCTTCTTGCATCTGTTGGCTCAACTTAAGGTGATGAGTCGTCGCAAGCAAGCAACTCACGTCGCCATAACCTTTACTGGCGAGGATTGTATCTCTTGGCAGTTGGCCCTGGCCGCGCAAACCAATTTGAATAATGAATCGGTCGAGATACGCAGTAATCTGCGCATAAGGGCAATTGCCCATCAGGACTTAGCTGAATTTATGGCTCATTATGGGATAGAGCAGACTGAAACATCTTGCCCGGGAGTGAAGATAGCTCCTTTTAATTACTCTTTGCCGGTCAGCCGAATCAAGGGGGCTGTCGTTGACCACTCTGGCTTAATTATGCGCGAGCCAGCGGGGAACTTGGCTCGGCACTCGGAGGTGTTTGTGACGGATAGCCCAGTTTGGCGGACTAGAAACTGCTCCCTAACTCTGGCTAAGCAGGCGATGCACCTTGTAGCTAATCTGTCCAAAGCGCTAGAAGGTAAAAAACTACTCTCACTTGAAGATCGCTACCCGTCTCTAATGCTGCGGGCGGGTTGGCAGAGTTTCTTCTGGCACCGCTCGACTGTCAGCACCCGTGCACGCGGTCTGGCCGCATCTGTTGCAGAGAGAAAATTCTGGCGCCGTTTTAATTTAAGGCGATCTTCGACTGGTCGAGCCGTCTTCGACGGAAAATTGCCGCCAAAATAAAACTACCGAGCCCGAGAATTACACTAACAACTCCGTAAACGCCCATATTCGTCTTGATAGTGTCAGTTAGCTGACGAATAATGTCGTTAACCAGAGGAAGAACATCTTGGATGGCTGCATTGCCGGTGAGATAATCGGTAACTGTTCTGGCCAACCAGTCCCAGAGGAAGAAGTTAAAACCGATGGCAATTAGCCCAGCGATAATGAAGGTTACCCCCAATGTAAAGAAGGCCTTGCGTCGCTGGATAAGTAGAAAGAGCAGAAGCCAGACTCCAGTTACTCCCCAGAGAGCCCAGAAGCCCCAAAAGACGCGACTAACGGCCGCTCTAACCGGCTCTTGTCCGGACGATGCCTTGATCTCAATTTTTTCTGGTACCTGAGAGACAAACTCTTCAGCTTGTTGATTGGCTAAACGGATAATATCCGGTGAAGAAGAGGAGGTGTTAGCCAGATGACACTCCGGCACACCTTCGCTAAAGGACCAGTTCTTTAGCTGTGTCGCCTGACAGTCAGGCAAGTCGTCGTAGCTGACTAAAATTTTTTGGGCGATCGCTTCTTTGCCGCGCTGGCGCACGGTGCTCATATCGTACGAATAAGCTAAGCTGGTGCTTCGTCCTGTTAGCCAGTTAGTGTAATTTGTTAAATAGCCCTCCAGAAAACCATAGAAAGTTTCGGCTGGGATACTCTGACCGATTATCTGTTTGATCTGCCCCTCACTTAAGTTTCCTTTGGTCATACTCTGCCAGACAGATGGATTGTCTAAGAGACGATTGTAGGTGTTATTGTCCCGAAGTTGACTGACAAGATACTCCCCTCGAAAAAGGCGGCTAACTGACCAAGTAAGCATGGTCAACAACAGTAGGCCAATAAAAGTAAACGCCCAGAAGCTCCTACCCATTGACCTTAGCTTAGCAAAAATTTTAACATTTGGTTTTTCTCTTCTCGGCGACTATATTGTAAATATGTTGTCCTTAGAAGAAGCTCCGCTTGAGAGCCAGCGAGTTTTATTGCGTATCGATGCCAACGTTCCTCTGGATGAAGGCGCATCAGGAAAGATTAGCGACGACTCACGCTTGCGGGCTATCGTGCCAACAATCCATTACCTGTTAGGTAAGAAGGCTAAAGTGATAATTCTTTCTCGCTTGGGCCGGCCGGAGGGCAAGGTAGTACCCGAGCTTTCACTGAAGCCGATTTATGAACATCTCTCCCGGCTGATCGATCAAAAGATTACTTTTTGGCCAGAACACCCCAAAGAACTTGCCCAAAGAACACTCGATCTAAAAAACGGTGAAGTTGTTGGCCTAGAGAATCTGCGCTTTTATCCTGAAGAAAAAGCTTCTGATGAGAAATTTGCCATCCAATTGGCCGCTTTGGGTGATATATATGTTAATGAATCTTTCAGCGAGTCGCACCGCCATAGCACTTCTCTAGTAGAGATAACGAGCCATCTGCCAAGCTATGCCGGAATACAGCTAGAGAAAGAGTATCGCGTCCTGTCCAATCTGTTACGCCATCCTGCCCGGCCGTTTATGGCTGTTATCGGAGGAGCCAAAATAGCCGACAAGCTTCCGGCCTGTAAAGGGTTGATTGACAATGTCGATCGCCTGTTGGTCGGAGGAGGGGTTGCCAATACCTTTTTAGTTGCTCAAGGAGAATATGTCGGCACATCACTGGTTGATAAGGAGTTAATTCCAGAGGCAGGTAAACTGCTCAAGCTTGGTCGGGGGAAGATTGTTCTTCCAAGTGATTCAGTCAAACAAGGAGAGGCGATCTACGATATTGGCTCGCAAACCGTTAAGACTTTTATCGGATATTTAGCGAAGGCGAAGACGGTATTCTGGAGTGGTAATCTCGGTGTCAGCGAGAAGAGTGAGTTTCGAAACGGCTCGGAAAGAATTGCTCAAGCGCTAGCCGAATCTCCAGCCACCACGATTATCGGAGGAGGCAATACTGTCGAGTTGATTAACTCCCTAAAACTTGGGCAGAAAATGACTTTTGTTTCTACTGGTGGTAGTGCAGCATTAAAATTATTAGCGGGAGGAAAATTGCCCGCCATTGAAGCGCTTGAGCGTAGCCACCCGCCTGCTTAAGGTTGTCGCAAGAGCTTTTCGAGGGTAGGATAGACATATGAAATTGACTCGCGAAGCCCTGCCACAGTCTCGGCAGAAAATTACCGTCTCTCTTACTGAACAAGATACGGTAGATTTTTTTACACAAGCCAAAAAACAACTGGTAAAGGGCGTTAAGGTTTCGGGTTTTCGTCCTGGGAAGGTGCCAGAAGCAATCGCCCTGAAACAGCTGATTCCCGACCAGATCAGAGAAGAAGCGCTCCGTTTGGTGGTTGCTTCTTGCTGGCAGGAGGCACTAAAGAATATAGAACAGTTGCCGATCGAGGATCCGACCGTGGAAGTGGAGAAATTTTCCGAGAAGGGGCCGGGAAGATTTATTTTCCTCTACGATCATCGCCCAAATGTGAAATTGGGCAACTGGCAGGGCATTAAAGTAAAAAAAGAAAAAGCTACTCTAGTAGCGGATAAGGATATAGAAGCGGCTCTCAAGAGCTTCGCCCAAAGCCGTGCCCAGCGTCTAGCCAAAAACGCCCCCGCTGCCAAAGGAGATGAACTGCAGGTGAATATGAAAGGCTCAATCGCCGGTCAGCCAGTTAAAAAGCTAACAGTTGAGAAAATGTCTCTCCAGCTTGGTCGTGCTGGCTTAATTCCTGGAATGGAGGAGAAGCTATTGGGGATAAAACGCAATGAAGTGCGTCAGTTTTCTCTGTTATTACCAACCAATCACTTTGAAAAAGATTTAGCCGGCAAAAAGGTTGATTTTAAGGTTGAGGCGAAGGAAGTTTACTCGCTGATTGTACCAGAAGCGACTGATGAATTAGCCAAGGAAGCTGGCTATAAAACCTTGGCTGATATGCGACAGAAACTTCAGGAATATATGGCCAAGGAACAGGTAGCCAATGCCAAGGCCAAGCAAGAAGCTCAATGGCTTAAAGAATTCGAGAAGCAAGTTACTGTTGAGCTGCCACAAAGCTTGATCACCAAAGAAGTCGAGCGTCTCCGCCAGCAGTGGCAAGAGTTCATCGCCCAGCGCAACCTCTCCGCCAAGGATTGGCTAGAGGCACGGCAAACTACCCTAGCTGAGATGGAAAAAGATTGGCAAAAAAGCGCCGTAGGCCAGCTAAAAATTGGCCTCGGTTTGGCAGAGATCGCCAAGGTAAAAAAGACGGAGCTAAAAGACGAGAACGATTTTCGTTCTCTTTTATCAGAGCTGTCGGGAAGCAAGAGTGTTTCAGACTAACCGATTGGTGTATAATCGGCATATGGAAAAAATAAGTCGTAATCAGTATCTCGTACCAGTAGTGGTGGAAAAGACTCCCACCGGTGAACGAGCCTATGATATTTATTCTCGTCTATTAAAGGACAGAATCGTCTTTGTTGGCGGTCTGATCGACGATGAAACGGCCAACCTAACCATTGCTCAACTGCTATTTCTTGATTCAGAAGGGGAGCAAGATGTACAGATGTATATCAACAGTCCGGGAGGCTCGGTTTCGGCTGGATTGGCAATCTACGACACGATGCGCCACATTAAAGCCGATGTGGCGACGACCTGCGTTGGTATGGCTGCCTCAATGGGCGCCTTTTTGCTAGCGGGCGGCGCTAAAGGTAAGCGGATGGCCTTACCAAACGCGCGAGTAATGCTTCATCAGGTAGCGGGTGGGGCAGAGGGGCCAGCCTCCGACATCGAAATTCAAGCCAAGGAAATAATTAGACTTAAAGAGCAGATGAACAAAATTCTGGCGAAAAACACCGGACAGAAGCTGGAGAGAGTGATTAAAGACAGCGATCGAGATTACTGGCTTGGTCCGGAAGAGGCGCGGTTATATGGCTTGATCGACGTGGTAATGGCTGAACGTTCAAATAAGCGGGCTTGACAGTCGCAAAGTAGCTTGGGATAATTACTATACAATTGGCTCGTTAACAACTGACCTTCGTCAGATGCTTGTTTTCTGCCGTGAGGCATTGAAGCGCGTTTGGCGATTGCAAGAATAAATGCTAACAGACCATTTTGTCTGTTCCTCTTTCGATAAAACGAGAGAGTGTTCAATTGAGAGTTTGATCCTGGCTCAGGATGAACGCTGGCGGCGTGCCTAATCCATGCAAGTCGAACGAGCCGGAGAATAGAGGATAGATGATTGAGGATGGAGTATCCTGTGAGTATGGCAATTACTGATTTCCGAGATTTAATCGTATACAAGCGTAGTCAGGCGTTGTTGCCTGTAATCAAGCGGTTGTGTCAAAAGATAGAGTGTCAGAACAAAGAGCTGGCAAGAAACTTACTAAAAACAGCTTGCCAGATTGCTCCTGAAATTGCTGAAGGATACGCCAAAAAAGCATCTGCTCAAGAATTCAAACGATATTTGGAAATGGCGATTGGGTCTACAGATGAGATGATCGCTCATCTTGAGCAGGTTCTTCTGCTTGAACAGGCGATAAATCGGAGTTCGATCCAAACGCTAGTCAAAGAATACGAGCGGATTGTCAAGCAGCTGCAAGTTCTCAAACGGAATTGGCACTGACCATTTTCCATCATCTATATTCTATCCTCCGGCTAGTGGCGAACGGGTGAGTAACACGTGGGTACCTGCCTCGAAGAGGGGAATAACTGGTCGAAAGACCAGCTAATACCCCATAGTCTTAGAGCAAGAAATGAGACTTTTTGTCCAAAAAGGATGTGGCGGCTGTCCACACAGCCGCCCAAGTGGGGTAATCCACCCCAACGCACCGAGTCGGCAGGCCTTATGTCTGTTGACTCATTGCCGAGGATAGCGCCTTCTCCCGGCCACTATCCTCGGTTTGGCTTCGTAGCTTAATGGAAGAGCAGCTGTGACTAAGGCGCAGCGGGATCAGGTTCGATTCCTGACGGAGCCATGGCATGCGTCGCGCTAGCACTGCTAGCACTGATGCCTCCGCGTCGGTGGAGGTCAAAATACCTCCGAGGTGCCTTGCCCCCTAAGTACAGCGAGTAGGTGGGTAAAAAGCCCACACCGAGTCTACTGATTGCTACTTTGGAGGCACCCATTCCCCAGCCGCCTCAATGGCGAGTCGGCTGGGGGTCTCATTTCTTGTTCTAAGTAAAGTCGTAAGACGCTTCGAGAGGGACCTGCGGCCTATCAGCTTGTTGGTGAGGTAACGGCTCACCAAGGCGATGACGGGTAGCTGGTCTTAGAGGATGATCAGCCACAGTGGAACTGCGATACGGTCCACACTCCTACGGGAGGCAGCAGGAAGGAATAGTCGACAATGGGCGAAAGCCTGATCGTGCGACGCCGCGTGAAGGAAGAAGGCCTTCGGGTTGTAAACTTCTTTTGTGGGGGATGATTATGACAGTACCCCAAGAATAAGGGCCTGCTAACTACGTGCCAGCAGCCGCGGTAATACGTAGGGCCCGAGCGTTATCCGGAATTATTGGGCGTAAAGAGCGTGTAGGCGTTCTGTTAAGTCGGTTGTTAAATCTCACGGCTCAACCGTGAGCAGGCGAGCGATACTGACAGAATTGAGTTTTGCAGGGGCAAGCAGAATTCCCAGAGTAGGGGTGAAATCCGTTGATACTGGGAGGAATACCAATGGCGAAGGCAGCTTGCTGGGCAATGACTGACGCTGAGACGCGAAAGCGTGGGGAGCGAACGGGATTAGATACCCCGGTAGTCCACGCCGTAAACGATGTCAACTAGCATTGGGGAGAGTCGACCCTCTCTGATGCGAAGCTAACGCGTTAAGTTGACCGCCTGGGGAGTACGGCCGCAAGGCTAAAACTCAAAGGAATTGGCGGGGGATCACACAAGTGGTGGAACATGTGGTTTAATTCGACAGTAAACGAGGAACCTTATCCAGGGTTTGACATCTAGGGAACCCCCGAGAAACCGGGGGGTGCTCGTAAGAGAGCCCTAAGACAGGTGTTGCACGGTCGTCGTCAGCTCGTGCCGTGAGGTGTACGGTTAAGTCCGTAAACGAGCGCAACCCTCGTCCTGTGTTGTATTTTCACAGGAGACTGCCTTGGTAACGAGGAGGAAGGCGGGGATGACGTCAGATCCGCGTGACCTTTATACCCTGGGCTACACACGTGTTACAATGCGACGGACAAAGGGTCGCCAAGCCGTGAGGCGGAGCTAATCCTTAAAACGTCGCCCAGTTCGGATTGCAGTCTGCAACTCGACTGCATGAAGCCGGAATCACTAGTAACCGTGAATCAGCTATGTCACGGTGAATATGTTCTTGATCCTTGCACACACCGCCCGTCAAGTGAGCCGAGTCGGCAACACCAGAAGCATCGCTTTTATTGAGGTACCAAGGTGGGGTCGGTAAGGAGCGCTAAGTCGTAACAAGGTATCCGTAGGGGAATCTGCGGATGGATCACCTCCTTTCTAGAGGAGCTTGGGGCTTGACCCCAAGGTCGAGTCGGCATTTTGCCGGCTGAACTAATTCTTGCAATCGCCAAGTGCACACTGTGTATTTGATGGGAAGCACCCGCCTTTTGGCGGGTATTCCCATATAGTCGCCTGTTTTTGCGAGATGTGCTACGCTATAGTTGATGATGTTCAGACGAGCACGGGAGCGCCAGCAGGCTTTTACTTTAATTGAGCTGTTAGTGGCGATTGCCATTATTGGTATTTTGGCAAGTTTGGTGATAGTTTCGATTGCACGAGCTAGCTCGAAGGCACGCGACACTAAAGTTAAGACAAATGCCGCCGCCGTTGACAAGGCCTTAGCTCAATATGAAGTTGACCATTCGGCTAAATATCCAACTGCCGTATCCCAGATTGACACTACCGCACTAAGTTCTTATCTTGTAACCGATTACCTCCGAACAGCGACTGCTTTGACGCCTAACTCGGGCAAGGCGGCAAAATATGCTTCTAACGCGACAGGTAGTGCCTATTTTCAGGCATGGGAGCTAGAAAATAGAACTGAAGTAGCTGTTACTACTGGTAATGGGGTGTATGCTCTCCAATGGAGCGGGTGTGGCGGGGAGTGTTGCCGTGCCGCTGTCTACAACCGCCCTGTCATTCAATGGAACTAATGCTTCGGTTGTCGTGCCAAATAATAATGCGACCATTCGGCTTACTGGCGCACTGACGGTGTCATTTTGGATAAAGCCAACTAGCCTGGTCTCATCTAAAACTATCATTGATATGCCCGGTCTCTATACCATTGCTACTGGCGCGACCTCCTCCACTTTATCTTTTACCCACGCCGGAGCAGGTAATAGCCGCCCAGTTTGCTCTGCGGGAACTTTGGTGGCCGAGCAATGGAACTTTATCGCTCTTACGCGTAACCCAACAGGTTTGGTGTTGTCTTGTTACAAAAATGGCGCTGCCTCCGGCACATCAACCTACTCCTCAAATCCGCCTGATACTAATGTCTCTTTGACAATCGGCGGTGGCGCAAACGGTTTAGCCGCTTTAATTGCTGACGTACGGATTAATAATACTGTTCTAAATAAAACGGCTCTGGCGGCTCTGTATAATCGTGGGATGAGCAAGGGGATCGAGGCAAGTGAATCTGGATTGGTAGGGGGGTGGCGGTTTGATGAAGGAACGGGATCGGGAGTTGTGTCGGTTGTCGCACCCTCGACACTCAATGGCACTATTACTAATGCAACGTGGTCAACTGGAACAAATGTAAGGACGATCGGTCTGTCAGGTATCGGTAGTTCGGCTAGCGGCAGGGCATTTGTTACCTATCGTCAGAACTAACCTCAACTCCCCTCGAATTACTGTCGGTTTTGCGCTAGAATATTTGGGAGGAGGTTTTTTCTTTGCATAATCAGGTCCGTCACTGATTTACAAGCTTATGGTGGGCGATTAGCTCAGTTGGTAGAGCGCGTCACTGATGTCGATGCTAATATTGTGGGTGGGTAGCTCAGTTGGTAGAGCACGTCACTGATAATGACGGGGTCGGAGGTTCGAGTCCTCTCCCACCCACAATGTTAACATCTCGCCTTAAACCATATGGTTCAAGGTAATGACGAGGTCACTGGTTCGAGCCCAGTATCGCCCACCATAGGTTTTTAACTTCTCGCCTATCGGCTCGTAGAAATGACGAGGTACCTGGTTCGAGTCCATGTACGCGCGCCAAAAACTTTGCTCGCCTGATACCTTTTTCTATGGTGTCAGGTTATGACGGGGTCGGAGGTTCGAGTCCTCTCTCACCCACCACAATCAAACTTTCGGGCATTTTTGCCCGCCCTCGCTTTCCGCCGCCGCCGAACTTCGTGCCAACGAAGTTGGCGCGCCGCTTGAATTTCTTGATTTTATCTTATCAAATTTTTGGGTTGTTGACAATGAAATATAATGGGTGTATATTCATAAGAGATTTTAGGTAAAGGTCGAACTATTTATTAAAATTAAGAAAGGAGGTGAAAATATTATGCCAAGATTTGACGGAACTGGTCCAATGGGACAAGGTGCAGGAACTGGCCGAGGCCTCGGCCCTTGCGGGGGCGGAATGAGGCGAGGCTGGGGTTGCCGCGGCGGTTATGGTTTCGGTCTCAGGAGATTTATC
>Ga0172370_10004506_pt1 | contig 18610 bp, 17 predicted proteins | sample LakKiv5m_FD_114538 | JGI IMG/M metagenome (GOLD analysis project Ga0172370, IMG submission 114538) | Freshwater microbial communities from Kabuno Bay, South-Kivu, Congo - kab_022012_11.5m | ecosystem: Environmental > Aquatic > Freshwater > Lake | place: Democratic Republic of the Congo...
GCCCCGTGGAAGTCGGGGCGGAGATAAAGACATGTTAGTAGTGGATCAACTAAAGGGACAACTAATCAAAGCAAAGGACGCGTTATTCGCGGACAGAGTTATGCACTCGAAAGCCAAACTCGGACCATGGGAAACCATGGACTTATTGGTACAGCAGTGGATGGAGTCTAACCCCAACAAGTACGATTCTTTCATTGTGGATACTAAAGAAAAGCAAGACACGCGCACTAATAGATATGGGTCTAATAGGGCTAGAACCCTAAGGTCGGTAGTAGACTTCCCGCAACCCATCCACAACAGAATCAGAGCAATATACAAGGCGGATGAACTTCCGTTTGACAAGGAGTTTTTTCATAAATTTTGGAAGCGATACCCGCAATTTCGTGTCGCAGAAAGTTTGTAATTATGGCAAAAGTAGCTTTAGCAATGATAATTAAAGATTCCGAGCCAATGGATATGCTCGCAAGGTGCCTTTATTCTGTCGCACCCCATGTGGATGGTATGTTTTTTACACTTAATGGTCCGACGGAGGCTAAAACCAACGAGGCGATGGATAAAGAGGTTCAGATTAAAGAGTTGTGCGAGCAAAGAGGTTATCCGACGCCTGTTATTGACTACATTAAATGGGAAAAGGACTTTTCTAAAGCTAGAAACCACAACTTTGAGCAGGTTACAAAGAATTTTGAGTATATTTTGTGGTTGGATACAGACGATATTCTTCGTGGTGGCGACAAACTACATCAAATTGCCGAGGAGGGGCTGGAAAAAGGCTTTGGTTCTGTGTTTTTTAACTATCTATACAAAGTGGACTTCGACCCCCAAACCTTTAAGATCAGAAGTGTACTCATCGAACATCTACGGGAACGGCTTATCAGAAACGATGGGTCGTATAAGTGGGTTGCCCCCATCCACGAAACGCTGATAGAGCAAAGAGAGACCAACAAGACGGACAGTGGGTTGTGCGATGTGGTGCATTTCTCTACTGACGAGCGGGCGGAAAAGGCCATGTTAAGAAATGTCGAGATTCTGGAGGCACAACTGGCTTCACAGGGTAACAGACGCGACCCACGCACCATGTACTACCTTGCTAAATGCTACTTTGACTTGAGGGGTGACGAGAATTGGTTAAAGGCGGAAAGGCTAATTACCGAGTACCTACATGGTTCTGAAACTAACACACCATCAGGTTGGGCAGAGGAGCGTGCGCAGGCGTGGGAATACCTTGGCGAGATTTATAGGGAGCGCGGGTGGACTAACAAATCCATTAAGGCCACAGCCAACGCTATGATTGAAAGCCCTGTATTTCCTAATTTCTACATAGACATGGGTCTTGCTTATCTTTACGCCAAAGACTGGAAGCGGGCTAAGTTTTGGGCGTTACTGGCGCAACATGTACCTTATCCAAAAACAACGCTGGTGCTAAACCCAAGAGATATGCAGGTAAGAACGCTTGAGATTTTGTATCAGGTTGCCGTTAACACCAACCAGCTGGAGGATGCGTGGGCGGCGGCAGTTAAAATTGCTGAGTTCTTCCCCAACGATAAAATCTTCCAAGAACGCGTCGAACATTTGGAGATGCTTAGAGTCCACAACAGGATGGCGCACGAGATTGTTGATTTGGCTAGATACATGAGCAGGAACGGCCAAAGCGATAAGGTAGAAGCTCTTGTTAAAGCCATACCACAGGAGATTGCAGAAGAACCCGTTATGATGAGTTTAAGGCGGGACTTCACGCCCCCTAAGGTGTGGGGTGAGGACGAGGTGGCAATTATGTGCGGAAAAGGCTTTGAGAAGTGGTCACCTAAGAATCTAGCTAAAGGTATCGGGGGTTCAGAAGAAGCGGTCATTTACCTATCAAGAGAACTTAGCAGACTGGGGTGGAAAGTGACAGTATATGGCGACCCACAGGAAGACGCTGGAGTCTACGAGGGTGTTACCTACGAACCACACTATAAGCTTAACCCACACGACAGCTTTAATATCTTAATTGCGTGGCGGGCGGTAGCCTTTTTTGACCATCCGTGGAAAGCAAAGAAGATGTTTTTGTGGAATCACGACATCCAAAATCCAAATGAGTACACACAAGCACGGTTGGATAAGATGGACAGGATATTCATGCTGTCAGAGTGGCACAGGCAAAATGTACCAGCAGTCCCTGACTACAAATTCATGATTACAGGAAACGGTATCAACCTTACCGACTTTGAGACGCTGGATAAGGGGAACATTAAGAGGAATCCACACCGCATGATTTATACATCGTCCTACGATAGAGGTTTGGAACATCTCTTGAAGATGTGGCCAGACATCAAGAAGGAAGTTAAGGATGCAGAATTACACATATTCTACGGCTGGAATTTGTTTGAAAGCTTTTACTACAACAACCCAGAGCGTATGGCGTGGAAAGCTAAAATGGACAAACTCATGGAGCAGGACGGCATAACCCACCACGGCAGAGTCGGACAAGGTGAGGTGCTGGCAGAAACTTTTAAGTCGGGTATTTGGGCGTATCCTACACACTTTGGGGAAATATCTTGTATTACAGCCATGAAGTGTCAGGCGGCGGGCGCGATACCGGTTGTGTGCGATTACGCCGCGCTTAAAGAGACAGTGCAGTTTGGTAAGAAGATAAATGTCGACGAGGACGATATTTACACACCAGCTATCCAAAAGGAGTACACGAAGGCGCTGGTGGAGGCATTAAAGGATACTAAGTGGCAGGACGGCGTGCGGTCTAAGATGGTGATTTGGGCTAGAGGGAGATTTGCGTGGTCGGCTATTGCTAGACAGTGGGACAGGGAGTTTAAACTAAATGCTGTAAAAGAGGCGTCCGAGGAGATTCTAAAAGAGAAACCAGAAGCTAAAGACTTTCTACCCTATCAAATTCAAAAGGAGCTAGGTCATGAACAAACTTATTGATAGCTTGCAAATTGTCAGGCGGGAGCTTCTGATAATGGATGAGCCTATAAAGGCACTTAACCTTTTGCGGTTATTTAATCTACCAGAACTAAAAGCGGATGAAGATAAAACCTACGCGATGGTGCGCCACATCTACGATCCGGAGTTCTACAAAAAGATATACGGCAATGCTGGGGAAGATCAGATACCGGATTGCGAGGATATAGAGCCTAGGAAGCTGGTCACTGACGCTAGGGGCAGGTATATGCGGTACGACTGGATGATTGCCGAAATGGATGCACTAAAACCCAAGTCGTATTTGGATTTGGCGTGCTATATCGGCAGTCTTGTAACCACAGCCTCTTATAAGGGTATCAAGGCTTATGGGGTAGATATGACCAAGAAGGCGATAGAGGTTGCCGTGGAGCGCGCTTTATCTGCTGGTTTGGCGTGTGAGTTTTTCTGCGACGATGCCACTACCTTCAACAAAGTTAAAGCCGATTTAGTATCAGCATTCGAGGTCATTGAGCATGTGGTAGATCCGGTGGCTTTTATAAACCACCTAAAAACTCTAGCTAATGAGTGGGTGTATATCACCACACCAAACGGGTCGTTTGATAACGGACAGGGGAATCTCGGTCATTGGGATTGGGATGGTGTGGACGAACATGTGCGGGGTCATGTCAGAGCCTTTACCAAAGAATCCATGTACAGACTATTGAAAGACAATGATTGTGAGATTGGGTTTTTAGAGGCTATGCCGGATAACCTAGTGTGGGCAAAATTCAGAAAGGCTAAGAAATGAATTACTTTAAGAGCAAGTGTCCAGCATGCGGGAAAGAGGTTATATTACCGCACCCCGGCAAAGTGGGGTTTTGTTCTAGGGTTTGCGAGACTAACTACAAGTTTGAAAAGAACAGGATGCTGAAGATGTCATGAAAAAGATTCTCTTTGTCTATTTTAACGAGTGTGAATCCACATGGCGTGACGGGCTTTATAAGGCACTAGAGCTTTTAGGTAGCGACTACGAGATTACAAAGTACAACATGGCTTCCAAAGAGGTTGCGCCAAGTCCATTGGGTTTTGACTTTGTTCTAGGTTGGGGAGCGTTTGGTAGTCAGGTGGACGAGCTGGTGCGGGAAATGTCGACCATGAAGGGGCTGTGTATTGCAGGCAACGCCAGACAGCCCGTTGGATGCGAGAGATACGATGTGCTTTTTTATGAAACCGAGTGGTACAGACCGCAAATAGCCCATCATTTCAACATCGTCCATGCTTTTGGGGTTAATACAGATATCTTCAAGCCCATGTTTACCGAGAAACATTGGAAATACATCACCGTGGGCGCATTTGCCGATTGGAAACGGCACTACCTGTTGGGTTACAAGGTTGGTAATAGGCTGGCGGTGGGTCAAATACAGGTAAATAACCTAGCCGAGTCTATGCGGATAGTTGCAGGGCTTCTACGCGTTGGTGTTATGGTGTCAGACCAGTTGCCACCCGAGGAAGTTGCTAAACTTTACAACATGAGTGAGGTGGCTTATATCCCGTGTGATGTGGTTGGCGGTGGTGAGCGAAGTGTGCTGGAGGCGCGGGCGTGCGGGACTGCTGTGGAAGTGGAGGATGATAACCCCAAACTAAAAGAGCTTCTAACCTCACCTATTTGGGATTACAAATACTACTATCAAAAGTTAAAGGAAGGGATAGAGGGCGTGTTATGAAGGGCTGGTTGACAGGAAAACCAAAGGAGGCTTTCAAATTACTGGGCTTCGGGAGGACACTGGCCTTTTGGCTAATTGTATAAAACCATCATGAGCAAAATAGCTGTTGTTGTGCCTACAATAAGAATAGAGTGCTTGCAGAGGTTTGGGGAAGCGTGGGGTAGCCTTTTTAATAAATACAATGTGGAGAGAATCTATGTTTACGACGGGGATAAGCCATTTATTCAACACAACGGCGAGGTGAGAGAGTTAGAAAGCGATTTAGTCTACAACTATAACGATGGGGTCAGGAATCTAGGGTTTTTATACATCGCCCAAAACCTACCCGAGGTCGAGTACATCGTAACGCTGGACGACGACACAACTCCTTACCGCGACACCATAGCTGACCACATCAGCGCCCTGAATATGCGTGTACCTCTACACTGGATGTCTACTGCCAGCCTGTATGTGCGAGGTATCCCATATAATGTGCGGGAAGAAGCGGAGGTGGTGTTGTCCCATGGGGTGTGGCATGGTGTAGCTGATTGGGACGCGCCGACACAGCTTGTGCTCGGAAATAGACCGCTTTCTTTTTATAGGGGCGGTATTCCTAAAGGTGTTTTCTACCCCCTCTGCGGGATGAATATAGCCTTTAAACGCAAAATGCTTCCGTATATGTATTACGCCCCGATGGGTAAGAAGATTGGTTTGGATAGGTTTGCGGACATTTGGTGCGGGATAGAAAGCAAGAAGGTTATTGATGAGAACAATTGGGCGGTAGTTACGGGATACTCGGCAGTTAACCATGAACGGGCGTCTAATGTTTGGAAGAATCTACAAAAAGAGGCTAAAGGATTAGAACTTAATGAAAACTATGGACAAGATGATTATTTTAAGTTATATGAAGAAAGGAGAACCGCATGGAGAGATACAATACTGAAGCTACAAAGCTAAACATCGGTTGTGGTCCTGATGTCCAGCCCGTACCAGAGTGGGAAAATATAGACCTGTTTGCAGTCAACTCCGATGTCAAAGTTGTTGACATGGAGCAGGGGGAACTTCCCTATCACGACAACCAGTTTGAACACATAAAAGCGACGCATGTACTTGAGCATATTAGGAATCTAATACCACTCATGAACGAGTGCCACAGAGTGCTTAGAGGTGGCGGTACCATGTACATAGAGGTGCCGAAGTTTCCGCACAACGATTCGGTTAAAGACCCCGACCATAAAAGATTTTTTGTTGAGGAAACTATTTGGGGATATTTTTGCAATTATCCCGCAAATGGTTTGTTTAAGATGTATCAAATTAAACCATGGAAGTGTGAGCATATGAATACAGCCTTCGACGGCTCGCAGATTCAATGCACACTGACACCAATTAAGGAGAAAATATGAATGTACTTATGACTGGAGCATCTGGGTATATTGGGAGAAGCCTAGCTCCAAGGCTTGCTAATTTAGGGGTTGTGTGTACGCCCTACGATCTATCCAACAGCAGGGATATATTCAACAAGGAATTGCTGTTAAACGATATGCGGGGGATGGATGGAGTGATACATTTGGCTGGTCTTAGAGGTCCCGAATGTCTGTTTGAGGGCTACACCGAGGACGACTTTAAACATATAAACTATGAAGGGTCTAAACTAGTCTTTGACACAGCCCATAAGGCGGGTATAAAAAGATTTGCTTTTGCATCGTCTGTTGAGGTGTACGGCTTTCCTTCTTTACAGTTTCCCGATGTAAAACAATGCACCTTCCCGATAGGGGATGACTCGAAGTTACCAGCCGACAATAATATCTATGCAAAGTTTAAACTTAAAACCGAAAAGTATTTTGCAGACAAAGCTGTGGAATACGGCATCACGGCTGTGGCGATTAGGTTTGGTGGCATCGACCACCCCTCACCGTGGGGTGTATCTTGGGACAATCTAGCCAAAGCGTTTAAACTCGCCCTAACCACGGACAAAGTAAAGGGCTTTGATTACTGCCCGATTTGTGACCCAGAAAAAACGGGAGTTGATTTGTCCAGAGCAAGGAGGGTTTTAGGGTATGAGTAAGCTGTCGGTCGTCGTCCCGTACGCTGAAAACAGACCGGAGAAACGCGCCATGCTTGAGCGGGCTGTGGGTTCTTTTAACGGACATGATGAGTTAATCCTAGTGTGGAATCAAATAGGCTTTAGTAAGGCAGTAAACATTGGGTTTAAGCTTGCTAAGGGCGACTACATAGTTATGGCAAGCGATGACGCCTACATATTAGAGGGAACTCTAGCCGATCTTTGCATACCAAACACGGTAACCTCACCAATGGTGAATGGTGTAAAACAGGACTTTTCAGGCGTCATGTGGTGTGTACCGAGAAACATCTACGAGCAGTACGGCATGTTGGACGAGGGGTATAGCAACGGCATCTATTTTGAGGATGAGGACTATTGGATGATGCTAAAAAACAGTGGTATAAAGCACTGCATGGTGGATAAGGTGAAGATCAGCCACCCAGAGGGCGGGGCAACCCTAACTCATGTAGCGGATTTCAACGAGAAAGCTAGAACAAACAAGGAATACTTTGAAAGAAAGTGGGGTGTTGCATGGCAAAGATAAGTGTGCTGACGCCAACTATACGGGAAGAGGGTCTGGATATTGTAAAAAAAGCGCTGGACAGACAGACTTTTAGGGATTTTGAGTGGCTGATTGGTAGTCCGTTTGAAACCGATTTAGGTAAGTGGGTTGAGGACGACTTTGAATTTGGGGTTTGGACGCTAAACCGCATCTACAATAAGTTGATAAAAGAGGCGGAGGGCGATCTTATCGTTTCTTGGCAGGATTTTACCTTTGCCGATCCCGATTGCTTGGAGAAGTTCTGGACGCTGTTTGAACTAGAACCAAAAGTTTTAGTTTCTGCTGTGGGCAACAAATATGAACAAGTTTATCCTGAAAGAAAGGGTGTGGTTTGGAAAGATCCAAGAGAGAGAGCAGATCAGGGGACATACTACCCGTGCTATTTCAACGATATTGAGTGGAATCTCTGCTCTGCGCCGAAGCAGGCGTTGTACGATGTGGGTGGCTTTGACGAGGCTTTAGACTTTTTAGGTTTTGGTATGGACGGTTACTCGGTGAACAATAGGATAAATGACTTTGGAGGATACGATTTTAAACTTAATCAGGATATAAGATCATACTCATTGGTTCATGGTAGAGTTCCCGATTGGGATAGGAAAAATCTACTGGGAAAATCATATACTGATAGGAGAGATCAATTAAAACTGGAGGGCAAATGGCCGATACTGGAGTATCTAAAATGATAGCCGAAGAACAACAGGGAATAGAAAACGAAGCAAAACGGGCGGAGTTACGCCCTGTAACTGTTGGCGGGGAAGAGGATATCCGCTATATTCCTGATGTCAACAGACTTGCTACCCAGATCGGTTTGGAAAACGACAAGATTGTGGATAACAAAGAAAAACTTAAATACCTGCTGGAATGGGCGCAGTACAAGACAAAGAGCAAGGATATTGTTGATATGCTGTATCAGGTACAGGAACTCAAAAAGTCTATGGGGTTTCAGGAGATAGGTGAAACCGCACTAAAAAAGTTGTATGCTTATGTCAGACTTTCAGAGGAGCAGTCAAGGCTATTTTCCGACCTAAAGCGGGTCAAAAAAGAAAAGGAGTTGATAAAACATGGGTCTACAACACAAGGGTAATACCCAACCCCTAATGGATCAAGAGGAACACACGCATGTGGGTGGGTCTACAAGCGGTGCGGCGGCTAAGAGGGTGGTAAGTGGGGATATCTACGCTACCGAGGTCGATACAACTAGTACAGCCAATACCGTCTATATTGGTAAGGCTTTGGTGGGGACGGCTAACACGGCGGCGGGCTGGATGATAAAGTCTATTAACACCGCAACGGGGGCGTCTATAAATTACGCCAACGGTGTAGCAACATTTACAAATGTTTGGGATAACAGAGCCAGCTTGTCTTATTCGTAAGTGCGTGTATAATATATTTTAAGACGGCATAAGAAGTATAACTTCTAGCCCGATATTTGAACTTCCACGCGGAGTTTAGGTATCGGGCTTTTTTGTTGCCGTAGAAAGGAGAACTTGTGGCGGGTCTAACAACTATGCAGATTCAGGTGCTGAAAGGCACTAAGGATACGATTGGTAAATTGACAGGAACTACAGGTGCTTACAGTAGCACTTTTGTTGGGCAGGATGGTTACGAATACCGCATAAACGGTAACGAAATCAAGACAGTACCAAGTTACATTGGAATTGCTTGGTTAGCGGCAGATGCAAATTTGGAACAAGTTGGTAAGTATTCATAAATTTACGATAACAGGAGGTGACTAAAAATGGCAGATGTAATTAACTTAACGGCAGAAGAAGGTAGAAACATAATCGGGGACGATAGTAGCCCCACACTTACACTAGAGAATGTATCTAGCGGGAATGCGTTGAGGCTACAAAATGCGGGAGGTACCGGTGTATTACTCTCGGCAGTATCTTGTCCCACTACTTCGGTTTATGTAGTTAGTGGGGCGGGCGTAGCTGCGCATCTTAGGAGCGGTGTAACGGAGTCTATTCCGTTAGTTTTAGATCATAGTGTTTGCGGTTCAGCAACAGTTGCTTTGTTGAAACTTAGCCGTCTCTCTACGGCTTCAGGACCCATATTTGACTTTGGGTCAGTTTCTTCAGCAGTGGGTGGTGTGGTTTCCACAGCTTCAGCATGTGCGACTCTGGACTATGCAGTCAGAGTAAAAGTCGGCGATGCTTACGGGTGGATTCCCGTGTATCGAGCAGTAGCTTAACAGTTTGGGGCAGTGAGATATCTCTGCCCCAAATTTGAAAGGTAAAAATGTCTGTAAATGTAACTGAATTAGAAAAAAGAATAAATGCGGTTGTAGCTCAAGATCCCGACGCACCCACTGATGCGGGCGACGATTGGAATCTATATCTCAAGTACCTAAACATGTCGCAACAGGAGTGGCAGGAGGCGTACGCATGGCCTTCCCTATACAAGGAAGTGAACACCCTGACCAGTCAGTCAACAGGGCTTGCTAGTGTTAGCTTGCCGTCTGACTTTAGGAGGCTTGATGGTTATCTGAATATAGCCGACGGGATAGACACCTGCGAGTACCCACAAATTGACCCGCAAAAGCGGACACAGTATGGGGATTCCGATAAGTATTTCTACATCTTGGGCTACCCCGGTGCTTACACGATGGTGGTCAACCCCGCAAGTCATGGTTCTGGTGCGTCTATTAGCTATTCCTATTGGGCAAATGCCGGAACGCTAGCTAGTCCTGCGGATGTGAGCATGTGTCCTGATCCAAGCTACTTGGTGCAAAGGTCTGTTGCTTATCTTTGGGAAGCTAGAGATGACGGCAGATTCCCACAAGCTAAGGCGGAAGCAGAGAAGATACTTCAAAGAATGCTTGAATTCGAAGTCACTAAGGGTCATTCCTACGACGATAGGATTCAGACTACCGAGGAGAGTAAGTATGGGTTTCGCATTGGGAGGGATTGATGCCACTACCTACCGCTAAAGCACCGGTGTATAGACCGTCAAGAGATGTAGAGGTTGATTGGGACACCTTTAGAAGGGGTCTAAATTCCCTGTTGCGCGAAACAGAACTTCGCAAAGATGAATTGGCACAAGCCGACAACATCATGCTGGTGGGTTCGGGCGTGCCTACTAGAAGGTGGGGAAGTGCGAACTACCACTTAGCTGGTCCGTCAGGCAGTGTGCGGGGCGTTAAAGGCTACTATAAGACTGATGGGACGAATGAACTATTAGCACTCACCGATAGTGGACTGCTAACCAAGAAGTCTGGCGCTAGTTATTCAATACTCACCGGCGCTTCGTGGGCATCGGGTTACGACGCGTGCATGGTTCAGCTTAACGATAAAATCTACATCACTAACGGGGTTGATACCTTTAAGAAATATGATGGCACAACAATTAGCTCTTTTGCTACCCTGAGTGTTCCTTCTGGACTTAAAGCCACAAATCTATCAGGGGCTTCGGGAACTTTCACTTATTCATGGCGGGTATCAGCAGAAAACGATGTTGGGGAAACACTTGCATCAACAGCAGTAACATTAGATGAGTTACCACAAGACCTTACAACCACTACGGTGAGGGTAAGCTGGACGACATCGAGCCCATCAAGCGGGGTTAAAGGTTATGTTATCTACGGCAGAGACGCCGGAAATGAAACTTTCCTTTCTAGGATTAACAGCACATCTTTAGCTTGGGATGATGATGGTACTAACGAGCCTGCGATATTGTCAGAGCCAGCCACAGCCGATTCCACAGGAGGACCAATCTCAAAGTATATTATTAAACAGGATAACAGGCTAATTCTTGGAAACATCAGCACCAAAAAGTCTAGGGTGATGTTTTCAGGAAAACTTCAAAACTCGGAAAGGTTTCACTGGTCGCAGGGCGGAGGCTATGTTGATATCGACATCGACTCTGGGGATGATATTACAGGTCTTACCGAATACCAGAACAAAGTTATTGTTTTTAAGGAAAAATCTATCTGGGAGCTGACTATCGGTACGACCACAATCGGAAATTGGACGATAGCGAACCCAACAGTCCAATGTATAACAAACTCGCATGGTGCGGTATCCAATAAGACGATAGTCCCCGTGGAAAACGATGTTTTTTTCCTTACTAGAAAGGGTGTTTATGTACTAGGCTACGAACCCAACATCCTAAATGTTTTAAGAACTAACGAGGTGAGCGCACGGGTTAGACCGTTTTTTGATAATTTAAGCTACTCCGATTTGCAAAACGCCAGTGCAGAATACATAGATAAACGGTATTTGTTGTCGTTTCCATCGGTTAAAAAGACCATAATTTACGATAGGGAAAGACTTGCGTGGACTGGTCCGTGGATCACAACCTTCGGTATTCGTACTTGGCATGTATATTACGATTCCAATGGTAATCAGAAGTGGCTGGCTGGTGATAGTGGCGATGCCTATGTGTCAGAGTTTGCTACTGGTTACACCAACGACAAAGGTACAGCTTTTAACACGATTCTAAGAACCAGAAAGGAAAATTTTGGTGATTGGTCGGTTTTCAAAACTATTAAAGACTTGTTCGTGAATTTTAGAAATGTACAGGGTTCTGTGGATGTGCAGATACAGATTGAGGATAGAAACGGGGCTACTTCTGCGGTAAAGAGTTTTAGTGTATCAACTACTAGCTCCAACTCTGGCTGGGGTGCATCTTTATGGGGCGATACGCAGTGGGGCGATTCAGAAGAACATGGCACTAAGTCCAACATTAACGATTTGGTTAAATGGGTATTGCTTAACAAGACCGCAAGAAGTATCCAGCTAGATATTAGAACCACGGGGTCAAATGACAATTACGAGCTTTTAGGCGTAAGGATGAACGCCAAGCCTCAAAGCAGGGGTTCTACCCCAAGTAGCTGGAGGAGCTAGTGTGTATAAATTTATTAACAAATTTAGGTTAAAAATTAACCAAGGAGGTGAATAGATATGCCAGTAGCAGGAAATTGGAATGTATTTGGAGTAAATTTGCCCGACTTCGGGATTCTAAAGGGCAAGGGCGGTTCAACTTACACGGCGGGAGCTTATTACCCGACAAAGAAGGCTTATGAAAGCACTCCAAAGTTGTTGATGAGTGACAAGGACGCTGATGTTCTGGGGGCGGCAACAAGTGGTGCTTTGCAAGGACCAATCCAGCAAACCCCGCCTCCGGTTACACCTGCCCCAACTGATAAGAAAAAGACTGACAGCGGGGGAGGCTCCAGCGACAAGCAGAAAAGAGGTGTCGACAAAGCCAGACAGGATCAGGAAAAAGCCGCAGAAGCACAGAGGCAGGCTTTTCAGGCACAGATTGACTCGGAGTACAACGACATCACGGGTCAATTAAATACGCAGGAAGGCGCGTTAAACGCACAGCTACCTTTAACGGAACAGCAAATTACAGGTAGTTATGGCGATACAAGCGCACAACTAGGCTACGACCAGTCGTCAGCAGAAGCCAACCTTGCAGGACAGCAGGCGTCAGCAGAACAGGCAACAGGTGGGGTGTTAAATCAAGCCAGAAGAACCTACAACGAGTTGCAAAGCGGTGCTTCGAGGTTCGGTGGGTCGGCGGCAGAAGCCTATGGAGAGTTGCTGGGTAGGTCAACAGCACAGACTATGGGTGACGCTAGAACAGCCTTAGCGACGACTATATCTGGAATTAAGTCAGAGCTTGGTAGGGTAAAGAATTTCTACAATCAGAAGAAAACTGACTTGCAGAAAAACATGAACCTTGCAATTGAGCAGGCTAGAAAAGATGTTAGAGATCAAGTTGCAACGATCAACGCCAACAGGAATCAAGCACAGAACTGGAAGGCAAGTCAGAACATGACGGCCTTGGCTAACTTCCAGCAAAATGTTGCTAACATCAGGTCGGCCGCACAGCAGGCACAGCAAGCGATAGATCAGTGGATGATGGCTAGAGAGGATACCTTGAAGGCGACGGCTGCGGACAGCGTGAAGCAGTTTCAGGTTACGCTTCCACAGGCTACCAACATAGCCAGCGGAGTTGCGTCAGTAACAGGAAATAAACTTGGTGGCACTACAATCGCGGATATATTGGGTCAGGTGGGTAAGGATTCCAGAGATGTAGATTGGAAGAGGTACCTGTCAACCATACAAGCAAACGATGATAAGTTGTATGAGGAATAAGGAGCTAACGCATGGGGATATTGACTAATGCACGAAAAAAAGCAGAGGATTTATTGTCTGGTGCAAAGGTGGAGGTTAGAAAAAAGCTAACTCAACCTTTGCAGCCGGTGTATTCTCCTTTGCCAAGCGGTGTAAATACAGGCATTTCTAATGCCTTAAAAACATGGCGCAATTTGAGTGAGGTTACGGCTGGTGGTGTGGCTAAAGGTGCATCCTTTGGTCTGATAAATCCAACATCCAAAATCTACGCTCAACCCATGCGTCAGCCTACAACTACCGTGGAGAAAGGTGTGGGTTTAGTGTCGGAGTTAGTACCACAGTTCCTTATGGGTGGCGGTATTGCTAAAGGTGTGGGGGCTATACCACAGGTCGCCAAACTTGCACCAGCAGTGGCTAAGTCAACAAAGCTAGGTAAGTTTGCTCCAGCTATCGGAAAGGGTGTTGAAAGTATACCTCACACGATTGCCCAGCTTGCACCCTACACCGCTGCGGATTTATTAAGCGGTAAGCGCCCAACACAAAGTTATGGTGGCGCGCTAGCTTTAGGAATCGGACTCTCGGCTATTCCGGGGGCGGGCAAGGTGGTCGGTAAATCTTTACGGGATTACAAGATACAATCTAAGGTTGGAAGCATACACCCAGAGGATGTTGGCGTGCTGGATACAGCTATGGATGTGTTGCAGGATACGAAGCAGAAAAGTCCAGAAGCGCTATCAAGGGCGATTAAGTCCATAGAACGACTGGCAAACGGCTACCTGTCCAAAGGTGAAATCGATAGGGCAGTGAAAAAGATGAGAGGTAAAACGGACAGGGCGTATTTTAAGGAACTTGGCAGGACTTTAATATCCAAAGCCAGACAGGTAGATGCTGACTACTCTTACGCGGAAAAGTATGGGTTGGGTATTGCCGGAGCCAAACAAGCGGGTAAGGCTGACCCACTTATCCAAGAAGCCCGCAAGTATAAGAGTGCGGAGGAGTTTGTGAGAAAACAACCTATTCAAGTAGAAAAACTTGAGGGAGCGATGGGTCACAGACCAACAAAAACTGGGGCTACCGCCTCAAATATATCCCAAGAAGTTTCCGAAATGGGAATACCCGACTTTTACCAACACCCCGAATGGTACCACTTTGGGGGGAGGGAGTACGACGAGAGTGTTTCGGCACTTATGCGGGTAAGAAATAAACCAAATGCAGAGATTACTATTTACAGAGCGTCTCCCAAAAACGAGCTAAGAACCGGGGACTGGGTTACTCTATCGAGAGAAAAGGCAAAGCTCGAGTCGCTTAGCGAGAATGTTCCTGTTCGGAGTTTTAAGGTGAAAGCAAACGAGGTTGAATTTGCTGGCGACGATATAACCGAATTTGGTTATTGGGGACACTCTACAAAAACCAAATCCCAACTCACCGACATCTGGAATAAAGCTAACGCTACTCCAGCGGGGAGGATGCCCCAGACAGCCGGCGTACCACAGCAACTACCGCCTGAATATGCAATGGGTATTGTGGGAAATAGAACCCCGCAAGTACAGAAGCCCCAATTTGATGTGCTAGATAAACTAAAATCCAGCTCTGAAAAAGGACGGGCAGTTGGGGCGGAAACGCCCAAAGCCGTTACAGGGAAACTGGCGGAAGCCAAGAAAGCCTTCAGAAGCCAGATTATGGATAGGTTCTCTGCTATTGAGGACTTCACCAAGCCAGCAGTAAAAGAACTAACTACCGAGCAAAACCCATACAAGAGGTTCAGGTTGTTAGCAGGTGTTGATGGGAAGATAGAGGCTACCCTAAAAACCCAGCTTGGGCCGATATTGAAAAAGGAGGCTAACAGGCTGGATGACTTAGATGCTTTGTTGAAGCTGGAGAAGATGCAGGAAAAGGCTGGGCAGGGTTTTAAGACACAATTATCCACTGATGAGATACAAAAAGGCTTTCAGCAGTTGGGGCAAAAGTATGGGGATGGGGGACTAGCCACTCTTAGGCAAAGCTCACAACAGATCAGAAGCTTTGGAAACACATTACTCGATAAACTCCACCAGTCGGGGGTTATTGGGGACGAGTCGTTCTCTGCTATTAAATCCAAGAACCAGTTTTACTCGCCTTTTGAGATAGTTAACTACATGGCGGACAACCTAGAAAAGGGCTACGGTAGTGGAAGCTACAACACCGCCTCACAGGATGTTATTAAGACTTTTAAGGGCAGTGAGCGGGAAGTCGGAAATACGATAGATGCTTTTGTCAGAAAAGCAGGTAAGGTGATAGCCCTGACGGAGAAGAATGATGCGGTTAATTCTTTGATAAATCTTAAAAAGGTCGCTGGCTACAACGACCTGATACTTGACGCTACGGGTAAGGCACCGGAGGGTTACGGAAAAATCAGTGCATTTGTAAACGGGGAGAATAAATCCTTTTTTGTACCGCAGGAGATTGAAACTGCTGTCAAAAACCTAGACAAACAGCAGATGAACTTTCTTACTAGGGCTTTAACTCTACCCGCCAAGATACTAAGGCTTGGCGCAACAGGATTAAACATTGCCTTTATCCCAGCTAACTTAGTAAGGGACTTTTCTGACGCGTTGTTTTCTGAAATATCAGAGGGCGGATTAAGAAACGCCGGTAAGTTTTTACAATCCTACCCCAGAGCGTTCGCGTCCGCCATGAAGCGGGACGACCTGTACAACAAGTGGTTGATGTCGGGCGGCGCGCAGTCGTCGTTTATTAAATCAGAGGTTTTAGGTTCGCCACAAATAACAGTAAAAAGACTTGCGGGTAAGGAGGCTAAGTTTGCCAAAGTATTAAGCGCGCCAAAAGATTTAATAGAGTTTATTGGTAGAACAGCAGAGGAATCCACAAGGCTTGCTAGGTTTGAAAAGGGTTTGCGAACAGGTGAGTCGGCGGCAGAAGCAGCGTTTAAATCAAGAAATATCACGGTAGATTTTGGTCGGTCGGGTACAGTCATGAAACTAGCCAACCAGTTTGTCCCGTTCCTTAACGCCGGAACACAGGGTACAGCTAGGATGCTGTCTTTAATCAAAGATAACCCCAAAAGGGCTAGTATTGCCGCCACGACCCTTATTGGTATGCCGGTAGCTGCGCTTTATGCACACAATAGGAACTTCAAGGACTTTAGGGACTTGGCACAACATGAAAAGGACAATAACTGGGTAATTATGGTGGGTGATAGAACGCCGGAAGAGGTGGAAAACAATGAACCACTGAAGGCAATTACAATCCCTAAAGGAAACCAACTAAAGCCACTTTCAAACATACTGGAAAACTTTCTGGTCTATTTTGATGGCAATGATCCGCGCGGGTTTGCTCAAATGTCGGCAGAGGTACTTGGTAATGTTGTGGCCGATACCTCACCAATCGGCGCGCCAACAAGCGGAGAAAACGCCAGACAGTTTGTCGGCAATCTTACCCCGCAAACGATAAAGCCTGCTGTTGAGCAGGCTACAAACACCAACCTGTTCACGGGGTCAAAGATAGTACCTCAAAGCATGGAGGGTGTGAAGCCTAGCGAACAGTACGACGATAGGACATCTTTAGTAGCTAAAACCGTCGGGCAACTTCTAAATCTATCACCTAAAAGAATTGACGCACTTGTTAGGGGTGTTGGTGCGGGTGTAGGACAGCAGATAGTTTCCCCATCTAGGGTGGTTAGTGATGTCGCTGGTAGGTTTTATGGTCCGACGGGGGGAAATGTAGAGCAACAATCCATTTCTCGAATTAACCAGATAAGCTCGGAGTCCAAGACCGAGTCATACATCAGAAAAAGAGACGCTAAGAAACTAGATGAGGAGTTACAAAAAATGGATGGCAAGCAGGCTAACGCTAAGGTAGCGGAGATTAAAGCCAACGACCCACTACTATACAAAAAACTTAAAGAGTTGGTAGACGAGAGAAAACTTGGCAGAAGCTACACAGAGAAAAAGGTTGCCTCCCTCACCGTGCAAGATGGGGCGCGTGCTAGATATATTGCGTCGGAAGCACGAAAGTTGGGAACTAAAGAAGAAAAGAACGCCTACATCGCCGATCTACGAGCAAAAAAGATCATAACAGACGAGGTGTGGCGGCAATTGTTAGAATTGAAGAAAAGTGGTAAACTTTAGGTAACTAAAAAGTCTAGTTATCGGTAGAACCGAAAAAGGACATTATAGCTCGCGATTATTCGTGGGTTGTAATGTCCTTTTTTTGTTCAGAAAGGAAACAAAATGGCAACAGTTACATATCAAGCTCCTACCAGCAACTACTGGTCAACTACGCTAAACGGTTCTATCAACGACAGCGCAGACACTATTACACTTTCCTCCACAACGGGGTTGCAGGAGCCGGGGGTTGTAGTAATAAATAGAGAGGATGGAAACGGCAACGCCACACCCAACTCACGGGAAGTCGTGCCTTATACGGGTATATCGGGTAATGATCTAACAGGCTGTACTAGAGGTGGGGAGAACTCAACAGCGAGATCGCATTCTTCCGGTGCTTTGGTAGAGGCTGTGTTTACGGTTGGGCAGTGGAACGATTTAGTAGATGCTTACCAAGTAGCCCATGAGGACACTGGCGTGCATAAGGCAAGCATCGCACTCACCACACCTAAGATCACAACTTCAATAAACGATTCAGCAGGCAATGAAGTCATCAAAACCCCAGCCACAGCATCGGCAGTAAACGAAATAACCGTAACCAATGCCGCCGCCAACGGCAGTCCGTCCATAACCGCAACAGGTGGAGATACAAATATCAACCTTTTAGCGTCAGGCAAGGGTACAGGGCTATTTATTCCGCAAATCCCGCTAGCCGAGGGACAAATGATAAACGGCAAGCTATCCGTAACCGTTGCCAGCAACAACCTAACAGTCGCCCTAAAAACTAACTCTGGTGCAGACCCAAGTGCGGCAAGTCCCGTGTATGTGATGATTGGCGGGACTTTGAGGAGTATTACTGCCGCAAGGTCGGCTACCTGTAACGCGGGGGCTAATAATCTTAATCTTGGTTCTTCTGAATTGGCAACAAAAGAGGCGGACTTATTTGTCTATGCCTATTACGATACCGATACCTCGGCAACACATATTCTCGTATCTCGTATTCCGTACGCCACCTTAGGTGGGGATTTTACAGCAAGCGGTACAGCAGAAAAGGGCTTGTTTGCGAGTGCTAGTTTGGGGGCTAATCTTGCTACTTATGTAGTTGTCAACATAGGTCGCTTCGCCGCCACCCTATCAGCAGGAGCAGGCTACACATGGACAGTACCGACATTTACCGCAACAAACCTGATACAAAGACC